>LDZS01000067.1_pt1 | contig 12597 bp, 12 predicted proteins | sample 615471 | NCBI WGS metagenome assembly LDZS01 (sample SAMN03408295, study PRJNA278302) | terrestrial metagenome | isolation source: oil reservoir sample K3 | place: USA: Alaska, North Slope, Kuparuk formation | collected 2013
GCGCGGCGGGATGTTCTCCAGACGCGGACACCTTTTGGTCCAGAACTGCGGGGTGTTTTTGCCTGCCGCTCACCAGCTCGTCCCAATCCAATCGCTTTTTGTGTTGCCAAACTACTGGAAGTTAAGGGAAACAGGTTGCTGGTGCGGGGTGTTGACGCTATTGATGGCAGCCCTTTACTGGACATCAAACCTTACTCTTCCGACATTGACAGCATCGAAAACGCCCGCATCGGCTGGTTCAAGCGCGGTGTTTTAGCAAGGTAACTCTTCAGGATATTTGTCGGAGTTCATTATTTTTTGAAGGGGGAGAGTTTATGTATTTGGGATTTTGCAGATCTAGATGGAAGGGCTTTGGACGGCTCTTGGCACTGGGAGTTGTCTTGAGTCTGCTCGTTTTTGCTGTTACAGGCTGTGGTGCCGAGAAGGCGTCCCAGGAAGCGGCTCCCAGTAGTGAAAGAATTGCTGTTTACACAGTTGCTGATTCCACAGGAGACTGGGGTTTCCCTTCACCTTATGCCCACTATTCGCGGGGGCCAGGTTATGTGCGGATGAGCTTTATTTTCGATACCCTCGTTTGGAAGGATGACAAGGGCTACGTTCCTGCTCTCGCTGAGAGCTGGGAGTACCTTGAGGATGAAAACGCTTACATCTTTAAACTGAGGAAAGATGTGACCTGGCATGATGGAGAAAAGTTCACCGCCAAAGATGTGGTGTTTACCTTCAACTACATCAAGGAGCACCCTTATCAATGGGTTGATTCCAGTGTTGTCGAAAAAGCCGAGGCTGTGGATGATTACACTGTGAAGGTTTACTTGAGCAAACCTTATGCTCCGTTTATGGATAATGTAGCCTGCACCCTGCCCATTCTTCCTGAGCATGTCTGGAAAGATGTCCAAAATCCGGAGCAGTTCCAGGAAGAGAAAGCATTGATTGGGACCGGGCCTTTTAAGCTCGTTGACTACAATAAAGCCCAGGGCACTTATCTTTACGAGGCCTACGATGACTACTACCTGGGCAAACCAAAGGTCAAGCAGCTGAAGTTCGTTAAGGTAAGTGAGGAAATGGCTGCTAGTGCCTTGAAGCAGAAGCAGGTCAATGCTGCGAGCATCCCACCTGAGCTTGTGGATGAGATGAAAAAAGAGGGGTTCACAATTTTAGAAGGCGCCCACGACTGGAACGCTAAGCTGATGATCAACCACAAGAAACCGCCGCTCAATGACAAACGGTTCAGGCAGGCCCTTGCTTACGCCATTGACAGAGAGCAGATCGTTTCTACTTGCCTCCGGGGGCACGGCCTGGCAGGGAGCCCAGGGCTTCTTCCTCCAGACAACCCTTGGTTTAGTCCAGAAACAGAGCAATACCCCTACAATCCTACAAAAGCGCAAGAGATCTTGGAGAGTCTGGGCTATGTGAAGAAGGGCAGCTACTATCAGAAAGATGGAAAAGTGCTCGAACTTGAGCTCCTTGTTGCTGGTGGGACCAGCTCTCCTGGAGAACGGGAAGGGGAGATGATCAAGCAGCAGCTGGAGAAGGTGGGGATCAAAGTCAATTTGCGGAGCCTGGATTCGAAGACCCTGGACAGCCTGGTTAATGAGTGGAAGTTCGACCTCGCCTTGAGCGGCCACGGTGGGCTTGGAGGAGATCCGGACACCTTGAGCAGGTCGATTATCGGTCAAGGCTTCAACAGTGCCAGATACACCAGCAACGAGACCCTGGTGAGCCTGCTCAAGAAGCAGCAGCAGGAAATGAACAAAGAGGAGCGCAAGAAACTCATTGCAGAAATCCAGAAAGTATACGCCGAGGAGGTTCCTGCGCTGACGGTCTACTATCCGACCTGGTATTGGGCCCATGACGGCAAAGTAGAGCTTTTCTACACCAGGCAGGGGATCGCCGTTGGAGTTCCTATTCCTTTGAACAAGTTGGCTTTTGTTAAGTAGGGGATCTGAGGGTGAAAAGAGCGGGGACTGCGGCAAGCTACTTGATCGCCTTTTTCCTGATCATTGTGCTCAACTTTTTGCTACCGCGGTTGATGCCTGGGGACCCCCTGATGGCGATTTATGGGGAAGAGGCTTTGATTGCCATGACCCCGGAGCTGAAGGCAGAGCTCATCCAGCGGTTTTCTCTCGACAAGCCGCTGGATGAGCAGTTCATCTCTTACCTTCTGGCGCTTCTGCGCGGAGATCTGGGTTATTCTTATTACTACAATGCCCCGGTGTTTAAGGTGATCATCGGCTCTCTTCCCTGGACACTTCTCCTGGTGGGGCTTGCGGTGCTGGTCTCCAGTGCTCTCGGCATTGTTTTGGGGATCGAGGCAGGCTACCGCCGCGGTCACACTGTGGACAAGGCTTTGCTGGCTGGTTTGATGTTTTTGAGCGGGTTCCCCGACTTTTTCGTAGGCATCTTGCTGCTTCTGCTCTTCGGGGTAGCCTTGGGGGTGGTGCCTCTGGCGGGTGCTGTCACCCCTTATGCCGGAAAAACCGGAGTAAGTCTCATTCTCGATGTCCTCCACCACCTGGTGCTTCCTCTGTTTGCCCTTGTTCTCGTGCGCCTTACAGGAACCTACCTGTTGACCAGGAATACGATGATTACCACCCTCGGAGAAGCCTTTATCCTCACTGCGAAGGCGAAGGGTTGCCAGGAAAGGGTGATCAGGTACAGGCACGCCGGGAAGAACTCGCTATTGCCAGTGGTCACGGCCACGGGCCTTCAGCTCGCCCATTCGGTTACCGGGGCCTTGTTTATCGAGATCATTTTTTCTTATCCTGGGGTGGGTTCGCTGCTTTACAATTCTCTGCTGACCCGTGATTATCCCCTGATGCAGGGGATTCTCCTGGTGACGACGGTGGTGATCCTGGCCACAAATTATCTGGTGGATCTGCTGTACACTAAACTCGACCCTCGGGTTGCTTATGCTCGCTAGGGGGCAGGGGGTTGCCGTGCATATCAACTACTGGCAGGAGATCAAAAAGGACAACTTTGGAAAATTGGGGCTGGTGCTGCTCACCCTGATGGTGGTTCTTGCCCTCTTGGCTCCACTGCTTACCAGATACCAGCCTCACACTTATACTGGTTCTGTTTTCGCGCCCCCGTCCTGGCAGCATCCGCTGGGGACCAATGATGTCGGACAAGACATCTGGACAAGGCTTCTCTACGGGGCACGCACCTCACTAGCGGTTGGCTGTGGGGTTGCCTTGCTTTCTGCACTGATCAGCGTCCTGGTTGGATGCACCGCGGCGCTTTTCGGGGGAGTTTACGACCGCCTGGTGATGCGGCTGGTGGACGCCATGATTGTCGTTCCTCCGGTGATCGTGGTCATCCTGGTGGCAGCTTACCTGCGCCCCAACATTCTGCTGATGATCGTGTTGCTCTCTACCTTCCTCTGGCCCGGAGGTGCCCGGGTTGTCAGGGCCCAGGCCCTGTCTTTGAAAGAGAGGATGCATGTGGCCGCAGCCCGCACTTTTGGGGCTGGCTGGGTTCATCTCCTCTCCCACCACATTATCCCTGATCTGGGTCCTGTAATTGTGGCCACAATGATCCATGATGCCCGGAGGGCGGTTTTCATGGAGGCGGGGCTTTCTTTCTTGGGCATTTCTGACCCCACTATCGTCAGCTGGGGAAAAATGATGCAGCATGCTTTGAGGTTTTCTTACCTTGATGTCTGGAAGTGGTGGCTCTTGCCTCCAGGTTTTGCCCTTTCCTTGACGATCAGTGCCTTAACTTTCCTCGGTTATGCACTTGAGAAGGCCTTAAATCCTCGCTTGCGCGAAGGAGTAAGCCATGCTGGAGATTAAAAATCTAAAAGTTTCCTACGATGGGCTGACTGTGCTTAAAGGGATCGACCTGACCTTGAACAAGGGTGAGTCTCTTGCCATTATCGGGGAAACAGGTGCCGGCAAGACCACCCTTGCCCTGAGCATTCTCGGTCTCGTCGAGGGCCACTGCACCGGAGAGATCCTTTTCCACGGGAAAAACCTTCTCGCCTTACCTGAGGAGGAACTGCGGAGCTTGCGCGGCCGGCAGATTGCCATGGTCTTCCAGAACATCGAGGATGCCTTGCACCCCCTTTACACCATTACCCAGCAGGTAATGGAAGCAATCCTGGTGCACGGGGAAAAAGACAAGGATTTTGCCAGGGAACGTGCCCGGCAGCTGCTCGCTCGAGTCGGTCTCGATGAAAGGCGGGCTGAGGCCTATCCTCACCAACTGAGTGGAGGAGAAAAGCAAAGAGCCCTCATTTGCATCGCTCTGGCCAATGATCCTGAGGTCCTGATTCTCGATGAGCCGACTGCGGCCCTTGATGCCCTCACCAAGGCCGAGATCATCTCTCTGCTTAGAGAAGTAACGAGGGACAAGGCCACCCTGGTGATCACTCACGACATCGCTGCTGCCGCCAAACTGGCGGAGAGGATCGCTGTTTTGTATGGGGGCCGGATTCTCGAGATGGGTCCTACTGCTGAACTGCTGGAGTTTCCCATGCACCCCTACACCAGAGGGCTTTTGCGTTCTTATCCCAATATGACGACAACCAAGGACCTTCAGGGGATACCTGGAAGGATGTCCCACAGGGTTGATGGCTGTCCTTTCCACCCCAGGTGCACCCAAAAGATAGCTGTCTGCCGACAGCAGGTTCCGGAACTCCAAAAGAAGAACAGCAGGTTCCTTGCCTGTCACCGCGGCGGGATCATCCCCCTGCTGGAGGTGAGGAACCTCAGCAAGAGTTTCGGCAAGGTTGAGGTGCTGCACGATGTCGACCTCACCCTTTACGAGGGGGAGACTCTCGCCCTCGTCGGGGAGAGCGGCTCCGGAAAGACCACCCTGGCGAAGACGATCATGGGCTTGTTCAAGGCTGAGCAGGGAGAAGTCTTTCTCGAAGGTGAAAAGGTGCTCCAGAGAAAAAAGAGATTTTACGAGCGCGTCCAGATGGTTTTCCAGAACCCTGGGGAGTCGATCAGCCACCGGATGAACGTTTACCAGGGTGTCAAGGAGCCGCTTGATATCCACGGTTGGGGCAGTGAATCGGAAAAGCTGGAAAAAGTGCGAAAAGTTTTAGATGAGGTGGAATTACCTGCAGATGACGAGTTTCTGAAGAAGTACCCCCATCACTTGAGCGGTGGAGAAGCCCAGAGAGTGGCTATTGCCCGTGCCCTGGTGCTGGACCCGAAACTGATTATTGCTGATGAACCGACGTCTGCGCTTGATGCCAGTGTCCAGGCGAAAATATTGAGACTCCTCCTCGACCTCCAGGAGAAGAGAGGGCTGGCTCTGCTTTTGATCACCCATGACATTGCTCTTGCCAGGAAGGTCAGTGACCGCATGGCAGTAATGCTCCTGGGGTCGATCGTGGAAGAGGGTCCGACCAGCGAAGTCGTCGCCAACCCTCTCCATCCTTACACCAAGTGCCTGGTGGAAGCAGCACCCGCGCTTTCAAGAGAAGTTTCTGAGCCGCTGAGAGCCACCCGAGGAGTAGAAATCCGTGAAGGAGTTGCCCGGTTATCCTCGGGTGGAGTTCTGAGTCCCCAGAACCGAAGCTCGACTGCCATCTTCGTTGAGGGCAACTCTAAAGCCGTCAGCGGGCAGTCCTGCCCTTTTGTCCAGCGCTGTCCTCATCCTCTCTCCAGGTGTTACCGGGAAAAACCGGAGATGAAAGCCTGCTCGGTCCACCGAGTGGCCTGCTTCCGCGAATTCTAGGCTTAAATCCTGATGAAGTCCAACAAGATCGTGCGTTGTTGTTGAAGTTTCCGGTGCCAGGCGTAGCGGCAGCGGTGAAGGAGTGTGGTGGACGTGTTTCTGGAGTCACTTACCGTCAGGTTGGGGGTTCTCTTTTGCCTTTCGGCGGGCCTCTTTCTCATCTGGCCCCTGGGCACTGCTGGCGGCTTCTGCATCGCTCTGCTTTTCACCTCCCAGCCGCACCCCCGGTCGAGCGGGCGCCACATCTACTTCGTCATGCTGGTCCCGCTCGACCCGCCGGTACCTGAGAAGTGGAGGATCGCCTGCATCGGGTCGTGGCCGTAGGCCTGAGAGCGATCCAGCAGGGCGCATTAGTGCTGGGATGCCAGTGCTTGTTGGGGCAGTTTTTGCTCTTCAGGTTCTTTGTGGCCGGGCCAAAGGCACGTGTTCCGGAGATAGACTTTCGCTATTGAGGGGAATCTGATATATTGTTTGCTGGGATGTAATGGTTCTGGTAAGGCATTTTCCCGCGTATGGAGTGATGCTGATGCTGCAGAAGGTTTACCAACAGGCTCTGCCGCGCCTGGAAGGGAAAAAGGTGAGGGATGCAGTCATTGGTCTCGAGCTCCTCGCCGTGGAGCTCGACGACGGGGCAGTTGGGGTCGCCTACGTTTTGCGGAAGGAATTGCCCGCGGGGTGTGCTTCACTCCCCGAGGCTGGCAAAATCAACGGCATGAGGGCCGAAGTTCTGGCTTCATGGATGCTTGATGGTAAAAACCCACTGCGCACTGCTTTAGGGCTGGCTGCCTGCAACGCTGTTGCCCCTTATGATGAACTCTCTCCCGAAGCGCAAGATGCCTCATCTGCCCTCGAGGCGCGGCCGGGGGATACCTTGGGAATGGTCGGCTACATCAGGCCCCTCGCCGCCCGACTGAAGCATAGGGTGAACAGGATGATCATTTTCGACAGGGCCTGCTCCCAGGATGTTTATCCAGAGGAGCGGCAGGAGGAACTCCTACCACAGTGTGATCTGGTGGTGATCACCAGTTCTTCCCTGATTAACGGCACCTTCTCTAAAGTAATCTCCCTTTGCTCAGGAGCAAGAGAAATAGTCCTCACCGGGGCAAGCACGCCCATGTATCCTCAGGCTTTTGAGGGCACGAAGGTGACTGTCCTGGCAGGGTGCCGCTGGTTCCCTCAGCATAAGCGGGAAATATTCACCGGGATCGCCCAGGCGGCAAGTCTGCGGCAGATCATCGGTTGCGGAGAGAAGCTGACCGTGAGGCTCAAAAAGCCTCGAAATTGAGTAAAATCAAGGCCGGGCGGGGTTGCCCCTACTAGCCAAGCCATCATTCCACTGGAAACCCGAACCTAATGACGAAAGAGTCCAGAAAATGCTGACACCGCACTTTGTCCCTTCCCTTTCTGAAAACTTCGGGGGCTCGGAGGCAGAGTGCCGATTTTTCTTTTTTCCGCTGTCCGCGTTTTCGGGGTGAACTTTTGCTGAGCGGCCATGGTCCAGGATGTGAAAGACTTTGCCTGGGACAACAAGAATCAGCATCTTGTTGCCCAACTGGAGAAGTTCTTGGATCTGGGAGGCTAGAATCATAACCCAGGCACGTCAGGTGAACGCTGGCTCATTAAAGCTACCCGAACGCTAAGGTCAAGCATTTTTGACTTTGAAGAAGGCCTATTTGCCGGGGGAAGGCACAGTGTCATTATCCGGGAGAAAGTCCACTCGCTGCTACGCTCGTTGAACTGCCCGATGATGTTAAAGTCGGTGAGTTAATAAAAAAGGGTGAACTACAAATTTGGCTCCCTGTGGCTTGTTCTCTGGTACAAACAATAGTGGGCATCATTAGCTTGTGAGCCTCGCAGAGAATCACCCCTGAAGAAGCTTGTCAAACTTGTATGGCAAAAAGAACCTGCATCCGCTGAGGTTAAGGAAGTCGATGAAGAGACTTATGGTGTGGAAGTTGCTAATGAGACAGGAAGCTGTTGCTTGGCTGGCCGAGGCGGGGGAAGGTCACGCCGTATTTAAGGGAAGTCACAAGTTTGAGCTGAGCGCAGAACTGCCCTTTAGGCGGGCAGCGGAGATCTTGAGCTGTTTTGTGCCCAGCCTAAGCCATATGACCGTCTGGCGGATTGTGCAAGAGGCAGGGGAAGCTGCGGAGCGTGAATGGGAAGAGAAGAGGGCAGAAGTGTTTGAGGAGGGGAAAGATGCGTATTGAAGGGGACGGGGTGATAGTCAATCTTCAGCGGGAGAAAGAGAAGCGGGGCGAAGTAGCGAGAATAGTGAGCTATAGAGGGAAGAAAGAGGTCAGCCGGAACCGGTATGAAGTGGTGAGCACCATGAAGGGATGGCAGGAGGCATGGGAAGAGAGCTATGTGAGGAACGGAGAGAGAGTAGATTTAGAGAAGGTAGGGGCGATCTACATCAGTGGTGGTGGAGCGGAGCAGGTCAAAGAAGGCTGAGAATTATTTCACACTGCTAGTGTGTTTTCCCCACATTTTTACTAAATCTGCCTTAATTGTGTCGAGGTCTCTTCAGCGTAAAGTTACCTACTAAATCTTGACCCGGTCCAGGAAAAAAGTGTGCTTGACAGGGCTTTGAAGGTGTGGTATTTTCAATCCAAATGAAATTGAATTTCAATAACGATTGCGGTGAAAAAATTTTTTGCCAAAAGTGTTAGGAATCCTTAACACTAGGGGGGATGAGAAATTCCCGATGAATTAAGTATTTCACCTGCACTTGAAGACTATTTGGAGGCAATTCTGGAACTTTCCGAAGAGAACGAGAAGGTGAGGATCACGGATCTGGCGGCGAAGCTCAGAGTTGCTAAGGCGAGCGCCACCCAGGCTGTTTCCAGTCTGGCCAACCTGAGGCTGGTCAAGCAGGAGCGCTACGGTCCTGTTGAATTAACTCCCCGCGGTAAAGAACTTGCTTCCAGAATCCTGAAAAAGCACCGCACCATCAGAAAGTTCCTGATCGAAGTCCTGGGGATTCCTCCTGAGGTTGCTGAGAAAGATGCCTGTTCGATGGAACATGGGGTGAGTCCGCAGACCATGGAAAGGTTGACGGAGTTCCTTGAAGAATGGATAAGAACGGAGTCAAAACCTCTGGAGAGAAAGGATGGAGCCAGCTTGGATTCCGGACATCCACTTACTCTCAATGATCTTCTTCCAGGTATGAAAGCGAGAATAGTCCGTCTTAAAGCAAAGGGGAGTCTGCGCCGCCGCATGTACGACATGGGCATGGTTCCCGGGGTTGTGGTTCAGGTCTTGGGGACTGCTCCATTTGGTGACCCCATTGAGGTTACGGTAAAAGGCTATAATCTGACCTTGAGGAGGAGTGAAGCTGCCCAGATCGAAGTGGAGGTCGAATAAATTGCTGGAGAAAAAGCCTCCAGAGTTACCGTTAGCGTTTTTACCCGCGGGTCGCTGTGCTGTTGTCAAGGAAGTTGTAGGGGGCTTTGGATTCCGCCGCAGGCTGGCGGAAATGGGTTTGGTCAAAGGTGCTGTTGTCCGCGTCATCCGCAATGACCGCGGCCCCCTGATCATTGCCCTCGGAGAATCACGTCTAGCTCTCGGATTTGGGATGGCCCAGAAGGTAATTGTTCAGGAGTTGGGATGAAACTGGATAGGAGGAATTGAGGTTGAGTGCTGCAGCTATTGGGGTTTTAAAAAAAGAAGTAAAAAAAGAAAAGGAAATAGTTGTTGCTCTTGCTGGAAACCCAAATTCTGGAAAAACCAGCCTTTTTAATGAGCTCACTGGTGCCAGGCAGCATGTCGGCAATTGGCCTGGTGTAACTGTGGAAAAAAAAGAAGGTTTCCTTGTCCATGAGGGGCAGAAAATACGCGTTGTCGACCTTCCTGGGACTTATAGTCTGGGAGCCTACTCTGAAGACGAAGTGATTGCCCGCAATTTCATTATCAAGGGAACTCCTGATGTTGTGGTCAATGTTGTTGACGCTTCCAACCTGGAAAGAAACCTTTATTTAACCGTGCAACTGCTGGAGATGGGGGCTAACGTCGTTGTCGCTTTGAACATGTTTGACGAAGCGCAGGCGAAAAACATCGAGATCGATGTCCGAAAGCTCTCCCAGCTTCTCGGTGTTCCTGTTGTTCCTACAGTGGCTATCAGGGGCCAGGGGGTCAGGGAACTGCTGGCGAGTGTGCTTCAGGTCTCTCAGAAAAAAGAACCCTCTTATCTTAGGATCAATTATGGTCAGGAAGTTGAAGAAGAAATTGCCAAAGTAGAAGCCATCATCAAAAAGAAGTCCCTTGTTCCTCGCGGATACTCCCCAAGGTGGGTTGCGATCAAGCTCCTGGAGAACGATGAACTAATTCTTAAGGAGTCGCGGTCGCGGAGCATCAGGGAAGTCATTGCCCAAATTGACAAGAGCAAAAAGCGCATATTTGAAATCCTGGGTGATGACCCGGAATCGATCATCGCTGACAGAAGATACGGCTTCACCTACGGCCTGGTCAGGGAGACTGTTACCAAGAGGTCAACCACTGAAGAGCGGCTTTCTCTTTCTGACAAGATTGATCTTGTAGTTACCAATCGCTATCTGGGCATACCCATCTTTTTCTTCGCCTTGTGGGCGGTGTTCCAGTTCACCTTCACCGTTGGCGATCCTCTCATCGAATACATTGAGGCTTTCTTTGAGTGGCTTGGTGGTGTTGCCAGTGCCTTGATCGCCGATAAGATGCTGGCTTCTTTGGTGGTTGACGGGATCATTGGTGGTGTTGGTTCTGTGCTTTCCTTTATCCCGCCTATTTTCTTGCTCTTTCTGGCCATCTCTTTCCTTGAAGACAGCGGCTACATGGCTCGCGCTGCCTACATCATGGACAAGGTGATGCACACCCTTGGGCTGCATGGGAAATCTTTTATCCCACTTTTAGTCGGGTTTGGCTGCAACGTTCCTGCAGTAATGGCCACAAGAACCCTGGAGAACAAGAAGGACAGGATCATCACCATTTTGATCGTGCCCTTGATGTCCTGCACTGCCCGCCTGCCGGTTTACGTTCTTTTCGTCAGCGCCTTTTTCAAGCAGCACCAGGGTCTGGTGATCTTTTCGCTCTACCTGATGGGGATCGCTCTGGCGGTCCTCATGGGAATGCTCTTCAAAAACCTTTTCTTTAAAAAGGAAGATGCTCCCTTTGTCATGGAGCTGCCGCCCTACCGCCTGCCGACCCTGAAAGGGACCCTGATCCACATGTGGGAGCGGGGCTACTCCTTTATCCGCAAGGCGGGCACAGTGATCCTTGCCGCTTCTGTGAGCATCTGGTTTTTATCTCACCTCCCTCCGGGTGTTCCTCTTGAAGAAAGCGTTATCGGGCGTTTGGGGCAGCTGCTGGCACCTATTTACACTCCTTGCGGTTTCGGGACCTGGGAGGCGGCTGTCGCCCTCTTCTTTGGCATTCTGGCCAAGGAGGCAGTAGTGGGGACGCTCGGTGTGGTCTACAGTGTAGGTGAAGAAGGGCTGGCAACTGCTATCCAGCAGCACTTTACCCCGCTTTCTGCCTACTCCTTCATGGCGATGACCCTGCTTTACATCCCGTGCGTGGCCGTCATCGGAGCCATCAAGAGAGAGACTGACTGGAAGTGGACTAGCTTTGCCATCGCCTATACACTAGCCCTAGGGTGGGTTGTGGCCTTTCTGATCTTCCAAATTGGCAGACTCGTCGGTCTCAGCTGAAGCTGGGCTCCAGACCAAGCGAGAGCAGCGCCAGCCCAGCCCTGGAAATTCATCAGCCTTAACTGAAGCTGTGCCCCCCGGCGGGGGACACCACGCCGTAGCGGTTCGGGGCGGGGCAGGGCCGCTTTGGCCGCTTCTTGAGCGCAAGATGTTAGGAATGCCTAACTGAAGGGAGATGGGTGGGCGGTGCCTGTAGTGCCTCCAAAAGGGGCACACTAAAAAGAGGTTGCATTTTGAACAGTGGTGTGCTATGCTAAAAGTGGAAATGGGCATATGCCCAAAATAGCTTTGTGTCTTCTAGAGGGAGGTGTCGCTGGTGCCGTTCGGTGATGGGACTGGACCCTTGGGGCTGGGACCGATGACAGGGAGGGGAGCTGGATTCTGTGCCGGTTTCGGTAGACCAGGCTTTACTAATCCCTGGGTAGGCGGTGGTCGCTTCAGACGGGGTTTAGGTTTTGGCTATGGGTTCGGATGGAGAAGGCCTTACAGATACTTCTATCCCTCCGGAGGGAGTTACTGGGTACCTGCTCCTCTTTACAACGCTCCCCCATATGCTCCACCTTACTACCCTTACGGATGGTGAGGCGAGTTTCGTTTGGAATCCGATAATTCTAGAACTTCTAGGGCTTGTAAGGAGGTGAGTAGGGTGCCCTTTGGAATGGGACCTGCTGGCTGGGCTCTGGTCTACGCCGGTTATCCTTACCAGCCCTGGTTCTGGTGGGGCGGTTGGCGGGGTGGCTGGTGGCGCCGCTGGGCTTGGGCAGCGCCTTACTGGTACCCCTGGTGGTGGTAACTTCTGGCTCCTTTAACCAGGAGGTGAGAGCGATGTGGCGTTGGTGGTTCTGGCCCTGGCATCCGCGCTTGATGTGGCCTTGGATACCTCCGTTTTATACTTGGCCTTGGGGCCCTCTGGGGCCCATCTCCAAGGAGCAGGAGATCGCCGTGCTTCGGGAAGAAGCAAAACTCCTCGAAGAAGAGCTGAATTTCATCAATGCCAGGCTGGCAGAACTTGAGGGAAAAGGGAAAGGGGAATGAGGGATGTCCCGCGGGGGTCGCCCTCCGCGGGGCACCCGGAAAAAGTAAATAAAGTAAACAAGAGAAGGAGGAACATCATGAGAATCGCGATCTCGGCGACGGGAACGAATCTTGATGCTGACGTTGACCCACGTTTTGGCCGCTGTCCTTATTTTATCATAATTGACTCGGAAGCAAAAAAGATCGAAGT
>LDZS01003683.1_pt1 | contig 12587 bp, 7 predicted proteins | sample 615471 | NCBI WGS metagenome assembly LDZS01 (sample SAMN03408295, study PRJNA278302) | terrestrial metagenome | isolation source: oil reservoir sample K3 | place: USA: Alaska, North Slope, Kuparuk formation | collected 2013
CTTTCTATAGTTGCTTTAATAGGAATTTTGGCAGCACAGGTGCTTTCGGCTAGAGGAGCTTTGGGTATTTTGGGAATAACCGGAAATACCGGAGCAATACTGGCGACCCTTGTCTTCATCATATACACCACTGCAGGGGGGATGTGGGCTGTAACTTTAACCGATTTAATACAAATGCTTCTTGGAGCTATCGGAGTTATAGTTGCAGCATTTGTAGTTTTAGGACATACCGGAGGTTTTGGAGGTCTGGAATCGCTTCTTCAAGCGAAAGCTGTAGGGCCGGAATATTTGAGCATATGGGGAATGGGGACCGCAAGTATCATGTGGTTGCTCGTCCCTACAGTGATGTACACTCTTATAGGCCAAGATTTTTACCAAAGGCTTTTTTCTGCGAAAAATGGGACAACAGCTAAAGGAGCTGCCCTGGTAGGCGGCATTGTTTTGGTAATAGTCAGCTTTTTCCCTGCCATTATGGGTATGGGTGCCAATGCTTTGGCAGATCTGGAAGATCCGTCGATGGCCGTACCCTGGATATTAAAGAACATGATGGGACCGTTGCTCGGCGGAGTGATCCTGGCTGCGCTGTTGGCTGCCATTATGTCGACGGCAGATTCATTGTTATCTGCTGCCTCATCTCATATTGTCAAGGACTTCTGGATTGAAATATTTCATGCTAGCGAAGCAGACCAAGAAAGGGAATTGCTTAAGATCTCCAGAATTTCGACGTTCGTCATTGGCATATTAGCCTTGGTCATAGCATTGATGGTGCCGGGTATCATAGACGCCCTGATTTATTCTTATACTATGTATACAGCAGGCGTCTTCGTTCCTGTCATTGGAGGATTTTTATGGAAGGGCGCCACTAAGACAGGAGCCTTAGCTTCTTTGGTTGTAGGCTCGATCGTTGCTTTGTGGGGAATAGTCGGCGGCGTTTCGCTATTTGGGGCCCCCGTAGAGATATTTGCTGCTCTTATTTCCCTAGTAGTTTTTGTAGTTGTTTCCCTGCTTACGAATAAATGAGCTAAATCTTGATTATGTAACATCTAGTTTTTTATTATTAAACAAAAATAGCCGTCAAAAAGCTAATAAGTGCTGCTTTTTGACGGCTATTTTTATGGATATGAATAATATAATTTTTTAATTGTAATAAAATAAAAACATCTATATTAATATATTTTTACAAATTATTAAAATCATTTATAAGATTAGCGCTGATTGAAAGTCATAATTTTTGTTTGGCTGTATAGTAGTATATTAATATATCTCTTTGATAAAATAATAGAGCCGCAACAACATTGACAAAGGAGTGATATCAATCTACAATAAAAACACTTGTTTATAATATGAAATAATATGTTATGATGCAGAATAAAGGATCATTTTTCAGGTGTGTTTTCGATATTACATTACTATAATAAATAGCAGTACTATTGGCCTTTTAATTTTGGGAAATGGTCAAGTCCTTAATCTTCTGTAAAATTGCCCTCTGATTAAATTTAGGGTTAAACTCCCGCTATAATTGGAGCTACTCTGCCCATCTTGCACTGTTGTTCATGTTTCTGTTCCTGTTCCTGTTCTTTCCATTCCCAATATTCATCCATCTCGAAGTACTTCTTGCCTCATTTACCATGCCTCGTCCTGTTCCATCAACAACGCTCCCATCAATCTCAACGCCGATTCGCAGTTAGGAAATATCCGGATCACGCGTTCCCTCCGCCTTATCTCCTGATTCAGCCTTTCTTGTCCGTTTGTGGTCCGAAGCCTCTTCCTGTAGCGTACCGGAAGGCTTAAGACTGCTACGGAATCGTCAAAGCCGTCCTCCAGGATGTCCATAGCCCTAGAGGCTTTCGTTGAAAACACTTCAAGCGTCAAATTCAGAATATGTCGTGCCGCAGATATGTCAGGTGCTTCAAAGATCGCCCTCAAGGTATGACTTTAGGTCTTTCTGCATGTTCTTGGGACATGAGTTAAACAACCTGGTGAAGTGAGTCTGACACCTCTGCTAGGTAGATCCCAGGTAGATCCTTGGAAATGCCTCTCTAAGGCGTTGACCAACCTTACAAGTTATCCGATATCACCATATCGACCCCTTTAAGCCCTCTTGCCTTTAAGTCCTTGAAAAAGTTGGACCAGCTTTCCTCAGTCTCGCTATTTCCTAACTCCATCCCCAAGATCTCCCTATATCCTTCCTGATTAATGCCCGTAGCTAAAGACGCGCTAAAGGGCCTTACCTTGCCGTCTTTCCTTACCTTGATGACAATGCCATCCAAGATCAAAAAGGGGTAAGTGGTCTTGGATAAATCCCTATCCCTCCAGGATTTAAGTGAAACATCAAGATCTTTTAAACTCTAGATATGGTCGATGTCGAGCATGTGTCCCGCAAAGCTCCTCCGTTATCCTGGCGACCTTTCTGGTCGAAACGCAAGAGACCATCTCCATCAAGGTGGCAATCAATGCTTTTTCGCTTCTTTGGTAGCACTCAAATAATCTACAGTGAAAATGCCGTCCCTTATCTGAGGTACTCTTAATGTCAAGGTCTTAACTTCGGTGGTTAGATGCCTTTCCTTATATCCGTTTCGCATTCCCTTTCTTTCTTCCGTGCGTTCGTAGGCTTTCGCATTGATCTGTTCGGTTCTCTGTTGTTCCAGAAGTTGATTTGTAAATTGTTCTACGACTTTCTTCAAGCTTTCGTCGTTGCAAGAAAATAGAGACGTCAATCCTCCTCATTAAATGTAAGTAAACAAGGAGTCATCGCTGCCCTTTCGATAGTTTAGGTTTGTGGCAACTTTATTCTATCAGAGGGCGATGACCCCTTCAAATTACTTTAGAAAGGTGTCATTCTAAATTTTACAGATGATATCATACGTAACTACGGTCATAACTTTAGCTATAGGTCTAGTCACTCCTCCATATGGCTTGTGCTTGTTAATTGCTTCTAACATTGGAGGGTTATCCATAGAGAGGTCATTTAGATCTGTCATACCATTTATTTCTGTTGTTTTAGTTGTCTTATTATTGGTTGCATTTTTCCGGATATTATATTCTTTATACCAAAAATCTATAACCCTAATTTATTGTAGTTAACAAAGGGTAGGAGCAAAAACTTTTTATATTTAAAAAATCTCTTGGTGGTAATTTAATGCATCGTATTATAAATTAGGCGAACTTATGCAGTTGCCGTTCGCAAATGATAACAAAGACTTCTGGTTTTCAGTAACCTTGATACCGCTAGAGGGACTCCGAGAAGGGTTTTAATTTAACTGTTTTGCTACATGGAATAAAATTTTATGTAATGAATAAACATTCTTGACACAGCAAAAAGAATTCTATAAGATATAAATACTTCGGTATGTCGATTCATAATGTTCCATCTAAAATCAAAAATTTTACATGCTAAATATCTATCATATAGAGGCATAAAAAATTGTTAAAAATTTTGTATTAATAAGGGGCATATTACATGTTAAAGAGTCAATATATTAGGCAAATAGCACCTGAAATGGACCCGTTAAGACTGGCAATGGGGTGGACGTTGGAAGATCTTGAGAAACCTCAAATAATTGTCGAAAGCACCTTCGGGCATAGTCATCCTGGTAGTGCACATCTAGATCGACTTGTAAATGCTGTGTGTAAGGGTGTTAATAATAAAAACGGAAAGCCGGCAAAGTTCTTCGTAACTGACATTTGCGATGGTCAAGCTCAGGGGCATGATGGTATGAATTATTCGTTGGCGTCCAGGGAATTTATTGCAAACATGATTGAAATTCATGTAAATGCTACGCCATATGACGCAGGGGTCTTTATTGCCAGTTGCGACAAATCATTGCCCGCTCATTTGAAGGCCATCGCTAGAATCGATATGCCGTCAATTGTGGTGTGCGGCGGAGTGATGAAGGCAGGTCCTAACATGTTGACGCTTGAGCAGATTGGAACATGCAGCGCCATGTATGAAAGAAATGAAATTAGCGAAGAGGAATTTAATTATTATAAGTGTAATGCTTGCCCTACTTGTGGAGCCTGTTCGTTTATGGGCACTGCCGCTACAATGCAGGTTATGGCGGAAGCTTTGGGCATGGCCCTACCAGGAAGTGCCCTTATGCCTGCAACATCTGATGATATATCAGAGCTGGCTTTTGAAGCTGGCAAACATGCAGTAAATCTGGCACTTTCCGGGTTAAAGCCATCGGATATCATGACCTTAAAGGCCTTTGAAAATGCCATCATGGTTCATGCGGCGATTGCAGGATCTACAAATGTATTACTTCACCTCCCTGCGATTGCTCATGAGTTGAACATTGAAATAAACCCAGATCTGTTTGACTCTATTCATAAAAAAATACCATATATATTGAACGTAAGGCCAAGCGGGTTATACCCTGCTGAATATTTTTGGTATGCAGGAGGAGTTCCTGCTATTATGCAAGAAATATCTGATTTTCTACACTTAGATGCCATGACTGTTACGGGTAAGACCTTGGGAGAAAATTTGGATTATTTAAAGCAAATAGGGTTTTATGAAAAATGCAATAGGTATCTTAAGGACACTGGGGTTACAAAAGGCGATGTTATAAAAAATATTAAAATGCCAATACAAGAACAAGGTGCTATAGCGGTTCTAAAAGGAAATATTGCTCCAGAGGGAGCAGTGGTGAAGCACTCCGCTGTTGATGTAAATATGCTATCCGTTACATTGGCAGCACGTGTATTTGATTGCGAAGAAGAAGCATTGGCTGCTGTTTTAAAGGGAGATATTAAACCCGGTAATGCCGTAGTTATAAGATATGAAGGCCCAAAAGGAAGTGGTATGCCTGAAATGTTTTATACTACTGAGGCGATTGCTTCAGATAAGAATTTAGCATCAACAACTGCTCTGATCACAGATGGAAGATTCTCTGGCGCGACCAGAGGGCCTGCTATTGGACATGTATCACCGGAAGCTAGCGAAGGTGGGCCTATAGCCTTATTGCATGATGGCGATTTAATCAAAATTGATATTCCCACTAGACGATTGGATTTAGTGGGAATAGATGGCAAGGTGATGACTGAAGAAGAGATAGATAATATTCTCATTGAGCGCAAAAATAAATGGGTGAAACCAAAGCCAAAGTATACTACAGGAGTTCTAGGGCTCTATGCGAAACTTGCTGTTTCCCCTATCAAGGGTGCATATATGCAATAAAAAATAAAGCACGTCTGGAGAGGCATGGAAAAATGGATTCTTATTACATTCTCGGGATGGATGTTGGGACATCAAGCATTAAGGCATCTTTATGGGATGTTGATAACGATAAAGTGATTATGCAATCAACCGTTGATTATCATATCTCTTTCGATACCTATGGACGCATTCGTCAAAATCCGAATGATATTTATAATGCTCTTTTGATGTTGTTAGAAGATGTCGTAGTCAACTTGGATGAGCAATCTAATAACAAAAAATTCATGACGATTCTAGTAGACACAGCTCTTCATACTCTGTTGCTATTGGATGAGAAGATGTGCCCTATCAGTGATGTAATACCCTGGATGGACTCAAGGGCAGATTCCGTTGCTTTAGAGTTGTTGCAGTCTGGTCGAAATGCTGAAATTCATGGACGTACAGGTTGTCCGATCGACTCGGTATATCCATTATATAAAATTATATGGTATGCCAGAAATCATGGAGATTTGTTAAAGAAAGCAGGTAAAATATCATCAATTAAAGATTTTTTACTTTATAAGCTCACTGGACAATTTGTTTTGGATTTTTCAACAGCCTCCGGAAGTGGCTGTTTGGATATACATAGCTTAGATTGGGTTGACGATATACTATCTGAAATGGCAGGTGTTAACTCTTCAAAATTTCCAAGTCTTGTTTCTCCATATAAAGTGTTCGATCTTACAAATGATATGAAAAACTTTTTTAAAGGCCATAATATTACAGCAAATTTAGCAGTTGGAATTTCTGATGCAGCTGCGTCTAGTGTTGCCACCACTTGCTTTGACTTAAATGTAATTACTATATCTATGGGAACGAGTGCAGCTATCCGAAAAATTTCCCCTAAACCTTTTAAGGCAAATAAAGCTCCCAGTGATGGAATATGGTGCTATATTGTTGATGAAGATTATTACATTATTGGTATGGCTATGAGGAGTGGCGGTTGTGTAATTGATTGGTGGAGAAAAAATTTCCTCAAGTTAGATGATTATAGCCACATTCTAGAAGCAATAAAAAGTATAATGCATACCAGTTTCGATCAAGTCTATTCCGCTGAACCTATTTTTATCCCGACCGTGTACGGCGAAAGGGTGCCAAGGTGGATGCCGAATAGGAATGGCGGTTTCGTTGGACTCACTGGAGCAATTGCTATTAATGAAGCTACTCAATCGGTTGTGAAAGGCGTTGGATTTAATCTAAGGAGAATATTTGAGGTCATAGTAAATTATTTTGGCATAGAAGAAACAAAGCTATATGATGTTGTAGCCACAGGTGGCATGTGTCAAATACAAGATTGGTTGGCATTTCTCTCAAGTGTACTTAATCGTAAAATGGTTGCTCGTGGAAGTAGATACGATACTTCTTTAGGTTTGATAATGTTTTATTTAAGGGAAAAAGCGCCGTCTTTATTTAAATTAATGGTTAAAAACAGTAAGGATATATATCCACAACAATCTTTATGCGGTGCTTTAGAATTATCATATCAAAAATGGTTACAAGAAATGGAATGCGTTGAAACGAGATTACTAGATCTATACAACATTCGTAATTAGGGATATTCCTGATAATATGCTTTTTTATGCAAAATATATTGTGTTAAGTTGGAGGTATCGATTTGAAAAGAGTTTTGATTAATACTCGTACCTTTGGTAAATACTCTAAAGATCCTATTGATCTTTTAGTAGAGGCGGGATTTGAAATCATAAATGCTGATGGTAAGGATATCACTCCTTATTTAAAAGAAGCTGATGCTTTGATAGTTGGAACGACTTCGATCACTGGGGATATGTTGAGAGAATCTAAAATAAAAATCGTTGCAAAGCATGGTGTTGGTTTGGATAATATCGATGTTGTAACGGCTACTGAATTGGGGATTCCTGTAACTATAACTCGTGGCGCAAATACGTCTTCAGTTGCTGAATTGGCGTTAGCGTTTATTTTGGCTCTGGCCAGGAAGGTGGTTTATGTTCATTGCGATGTGATTTGTAAGCGTTCATGGCCCAATATAATTGGCATGGAGTTAGAAAATAAGGTTTTAGGATTATTAGGATTTGGGGCGATAGCCAGAAATCTAAGTAAAAAAACAAAGTGTTTAAGTATGACGGTAATTGCTCACGATCCATTTGTTAGTGATGATGAAATTGCTGAGCAGGGGGTCACTCCAGTTAACTTTAAAACATTATTAGAAAAATCGGATTTCTTATCTGTTCATGTCCCGTTAACCGAGGATACCGAAAACTTGATAACAGAAAAAGAGCTTAGATGTATGAAAAGTACCTCTTTTTTAATCAACACCGCTAGAGGCGGTATCGTTAACGAAAAGGAACTTGCACGTGCTTTGAAGGAGAATTGGATTGCCGGAGCGGCTCTTGATGTCTTCTCAAAAGAGCCTCTTGATTTCAGTTCACCTCTATTAGAATGTGACAATATAATAGTCACTCCTCATATGGGAGCCCATACAAAAGAAGCTATATATAAGATGAACATCATGGCAGCACAGGCAGTTATAGATTTTTTTGATGGCCGCATTCCATCGAATGTTGTTAACAAAGAAGCATTAAAAAATATAAGTTTAGAGGGATACGATAATGAAAATTAGATATTACGACTTTGCGGAAGCAACTATTCCTGATGAAAGAATAAAAATGGTTTTGGAACCGCCTTCTTTGGAAACTGAAAAGGGCGAGATCGAATTTAAGAATGAACTAAAAAGCCTGTTGGAAGAGAAACTTGTACCAAGGTTGTCAGGCATAAGCAGTTTATTATTATTGGTAGATGATATAACCAGACAAACCCCTACAAAGTGGATCTTACCTGTTGTTATAGATATAGCAACTCGTTGTGGTATTTCGAAAAATTTTATTAACGTTTTAGTTGCTACCGGGACTCATCGTCCAATGACCAAGGATGAGCAGATTAGAAAATATGGGGACTCCTTATCTGAGATTGGGAATCTGAAATTTCACGATTATAAAAAAGATGTCGTTAATATAGGAAATACTAAAAATGCAGTGCCTGTTATGGTAAATAAACTTGTTTTGGAACATGATTTTGTTTTGGGTGTAGGAAGCGTAATACCCCATAGAGTTGCAGGTTTTAGTGGTGGAGGAAAGATTGTACAGCCAGGAATATCCGGTGAAGAGACCACAGGTATGACTCACTGGCTAAGCGCAAAATATGAAGGGCGAGAAATTTTAGGCAAGGTCAACAACCCTGTGCGGGAAGAGATAGAAGAAGTCGCAAGGATAGCAGGTTTAAATTTCATCATTAACGTTGTTCCGGACAGTCATGGTAGGCCTGTTTCTGTTTTTGCAGGCGAACCCAAATCTACGTTTGTAGAAGCTGCTAATTTTGCAAAAAGATATTTTAGCGTTAAGGCAAAAACATCAAACATTGTCCTTACTGATTCTTTCCCAGCTGATATGGAACTTTGGCAAGCTGCAAAAGGTGTATATTCAGGGGATTTGGTCCTCCAGGAAGGCGGAGTTTTAATTTTAGTTACACCCTGTCCAGAGGGTGTAGGAGTTGAGTTTGGTGATCTCGTAACTCAATACGGATATCGCGGATATAAGGATGTTGAAGGGTTTGTTCAATCGGGTAGGCTAAAAAATCTCATAGTAGCTGCTCATTTAGTTCACGTTGGACGTGTAATAAAAGACAAAGGTGTTGGTGTTATAGTTTCGCCTGGGATTAAACCCGAGATAGCTAAAAAAATTGGTTTTATTTCTGCCGGCACGCTGGGCGAGGCCCTTGAAATTGCTTCATCTATCGTAGGTAGGGAAGATATAATAGTTTGTAAATGCGGTGGGGAATTATTGCCGATAATTGACGAGTGATGGTGCGAGACTCGAGACTGTGAAAATATTTTTTTCGCATAAAATCAACAATTAGTGTACGAAGATTATAAGAAAAGGGGTTTTTGTTGATGGATGCTTTGGTGGGTACATTTTCCACTGGAATGGCAATGCTCTTTCAACCGCTAAATTTTGTCACAATGATCGTAGGGGTGCTGTGGGGCATCGTATTCGGTGCAGTTCCCGGACTAACTGCGACAATGGGTGTTGCTCTTGCAATTCCGATAACGTATGCCCTAAGGCCTGAGACAGCCTTGATATTGCTTTCAAGTATTTTTGTCGGGGCAATTTCTGGAGGGTTTATATCTGCAGGCTTAATAAATATGCCTGGTACGCCGTCATCTATCGCTAGTACATTTGATGCATATCCTATGTCAAAGAAAGGGGAAACAGCCAAAGCACTGGCGATTAGTCTAATGTCTAGTTTTTATGGAGGAGTTATCGCGGTTTTTTTGATGATCATAGCAACTTACAGTCTGGTGCAGATTGCTCTTAAGTTTGGTCCCTTCGAGTATTTCGCTTTGGGAATATTAGCTTTTGCAGGTTGTATTGGCATGATGGAAGGCGGGATAGTTAAAAACGCCATAGGTTTTATTATAGGAATTCTTTTAGCGACAATAGGTGCCGATACATTGACAGGTACGGGCAGGTTAACCTTTGGAATACCTGATTTAATCGCAGGAATAGATATTTTACCGCTTCTTGTCGGTATGTTTGGGGTTTCAGAGGTGCTTGTTGCCATTGAAGAAAAAACTCAGAATGTAGTTCCCTTGGAAGCACGGAACACGAAGATGGGTTTTAAAGTAATATTTGATGCATCCAAAACGATTTTGTGGGATCAACCTATTAACTTTTTGCGCTCCTTAGCTATAGGTTTTATCTTAGGGGTTTTCCCTGCGGTTGGCGGGGCGACATCTTGCGTTGTATCCTATGGGTTTGCTAAATCGTTCTCAAAACATCCTGAAAAGTTTGGTACGGGTATACCAGATGGGATTATAGCATCGGAAGCAGCAAATAATGCTACCGTGCCAGGTACCTTGGTTCCTTTGCTAGCCTTAGGGATACCGGGAGATGCAACTACTGCAATGATGATAGGTGGATTTATGATTCATGGCTTGTTTCCTGGTCCACTTCTTTTTCGAGATAATCCGGAATACGTATATACAATATTTGCTTCTCAATTTTTCGGGATCATAGTAATGGTGATTTTAGGAATCCTGCTTATGAGATTTTTTATTCATGTGCTCAGCATAAAATCTTATTACCTATTTCCTTTAATCATGATTTGTATGGTGATCGGAAGTTATGGATTGTATAACAGAATGCTTGATGTATGGCTAATGTTAATCTCTGGGGTAATGGGATATGTATTTAAAAAAATTAATATTCCACTAGTACCAATTATAACTGCATTTGTTTTGGGACCAATAATTGAGAAAGGTTTGCGGCAAGGGGTTGCATACTCCGGTGGAAGTTTAATGCCACTTTTTACTAGGCCAATTTGTCAAATTCTTTTAGTAAGCGCCGTATTCTTATTTATATTGGGAATGTATGTAAATGTAAAGGTAATGAGTAAAATTAACGTCCCAAAGCCTGATGAGACAGGGAATTGATATAATATATGCAATATTTATCTCAATAAATAAATATTGAATCATATCATTAAAGGAAAAGGGGGCAAAGGTAATGAAGAAATTGGTGGTTTTGATGGTTATGTTTGCGGTGATATTTTGTTTTGGCGCTGGTCAAGTGGCAGCAAAAGAGGGATATCCGAACCAAGCTATTACAGTAATAGTGCCTTATTCTGCTGGAGGGGCCAGCGATGTTGCAGCCAGGTTAATTGCTGAGTTTTGGAAAAAATATACTAACCAGGAAATGGTAATAGTCAATGTAGTGGGAGCGGAGGGGGCCGTTGGAGCAAGACAAGTTCTGGGGTCGAGGCCCGATGGTTACACTGTTTTGTGGTATCATCAAGCAATTTTGGGCAACTTATACTTGGGCGTAGCTGATCTTAAATGGACAGATTTTACTCCTGCCTGTGTTTTGACAAAAACTTCGAGGGTGACGGCGACAAGGCCCGACATGCCCTGGGATAATTTAAAAGATGCAATTGAAGATGCCAAAGCGAATCCTGGTAAGTATGTTTACGGTACTGGTGCCGGGGGAATTGCATATCTTGAATATGCTGCTGTAGAGGCTGCTGCGCCGGGGAGCTACAGAGTTGTGCCCAATGAAGGCGGAGATTCTCAACGAATCGTTGCATTATTGGGCAAACATGTCGATTTAATTCCTGTAGGATTGGTATCTCTTGTATCTTACATCAAGACTGGTGAAATTAAGGTATTAGCAGTGCATGATACCGACAGAGATCAATTTATACCTGACGTTCCGTCGTCGGCGGAGCTGGGCTATTCCGACTTGGTATTCCCAATGACAAACACTTTCTTCTTTCCGCCAAAAACACCTCAATCTGTTGTTTCTGAGTTTAATGACATAATGAAAAAAATCATAGAAGATCCAGAGTTTAAACAAAAGCTTGCAGATATGGTATATGCCGTTCCATTTTACAAGGATGGTAATGATTTAGTTGAGTTTTGGAAGGGTCAGGAAACTGTTTATCAGAAGATGGCTGAGTTTATTTCGACCAAAAAGTAGGTTCTCCCTATCAGCTGACAGGGGCAAACCCTGTCAGCTGATATCATGTCAGAGTGCTATGGATTAACATCAAGAGTGTTAATTGAGATTAAAACGCAAAAAATGTAATTTAAAGTGTTTTTGGGGGGTAAGTAAATGTATAATCCCGTTGTGGATATGATAGCCTCTATATGTTTTGTATTTATAGGTATTTATCTTAGGGTAGAGGCTAGTAAGATCAGAGTTTTAAGTTTTGGGATGTTAGGAGGAGATTTTTTCCCGAAAGTAATGTCTGCTGCTTTGATTGTATTATCATGTATATGGTTCATTGTGAGTATTAGGCATTATTTAAAAGTACGAGATATATCAGTTTTAAGTTTTAAAGTAAATGTTCCTAAAATAATGTCAATAGTAATATATTTACTAATAGTGTCGATATTAATTTATTTTTTTAGATATATTGGGTTTATCCTTTTTTCAATTCTTTCATGTCTAATTACTTATATTTCTTTAAAAAAAGATATTACAAAAAAAGAAATATTTAAAGGTGTAATTTATTCGGTTATCGTGACAATATCTGTATGGTATATTTTCGTTCAATTGCTCGGTCTTGTTCTGCCTAAAGGAGTTCTATTTTCATGATTGCCTGAATATCAGATCAAATTTTAATGCTGCTGTCAATTTGTTTTTTTCAACAGACGTTGTATACGTTTGACAAGCTTCGCCCTTTTGTCATGTTGCGATGCCAATAAAGGTCTATATCTAAGAAAATTATCCATGGCTTTTTCGGCCCAAAATAGGGCTTCTTTTGCATTCTTGAGTTGATGTTCATAGATTTTGGATATTTCAACGGCGACGTCTATCTTTTTGTATTCCATGTCATATAACTTTTTGAAGAGAGA
>LDZS01000068.1_pt1 | contig 12566 bp, 12 predicted proteins | sample 615471 | NCBI WGS metagenome assembly LDZS01 (sample SAMN03408295, study PRJNA278302) | terrestrial metagenome | isolation source: oil reservoir sample K3 | place: USA: Alaska, North Slope, Kuparuk formation | collected 2013
ACTTTGCAAGTTTTTTGTATTCGGGTATCATGTTTCCTCCGCCAGCTAAAACAAGGTAAGTATTGTCTGTTTTGATCATGCTAAATGCCCTCAAAAGGATGTCAACTCCTTTATGGACATGTCCACGGTTCATTGCACCCACAAACAATATTATCTTGGAATCTTGAGGTAGATTATATCTAGCTTTTGCGCTGCTTTTTCCAGGTTTATAGGTGTTCACGTCGACTCCTGGGGGTATCCATACAGTCTTATCGGAAAATTTATGTATAATAGTGGACTCATTGCATACGTATGGTGAAGGTGTTATTATCTTTTTAGTTACTCTAAGCGTGAATTGGAGGAGGCTTTTATTGTAAGTTGATGAGAGAATCTTTAAAAGACCCTCATCTTTGGTTACGTCATTATGATAGGTTAAAACGAATGGTACATTTTTTATTTTGCTTGTGATGGCACCTATGTCTGAATAGAACGGTACTGGCACATATGGGCATTTACGATATCGAATTTTTCCCTTTTCAGTAAATTTGAAATTTTGACAATGAGATCCAATCTAAGTGGTGTATTAGAAATAGTGTATGTGGGCTTTAACCTGATCATTTTTATTTTTTCAATCAATCCAATGGAATTTTCTGGTAAATGGTTACTACATATAACAGTTATATCTAAATCTAATCTTTTAAGTATATTATAAGCATAATTTTCTAAACCGCCAGTTTTTGGGTAAAAGTATGGAGAAACAATCAGCACTTTCACAATTAATTACTCCCTCTATGGCTTCTTTGCTGTGACTATAATGGCAGTTCCTTCCGTAAGTATTTTTGGGGTTTCAAATCCAAGTGAATTTAAAATCTTTTTAATTTCCGGGATTGTGTAGCCTCTTACACGTGCAATATGCCTACTTCCACTTTCTGCATATCTAACAAACCATTTAAATACTTTTTCAGATGTGAAGTGGGGAAATTGCAAATACCGTTAGGTTTCAAAACACGATACATTTCTTTTATATATATATGCATCTTCTTTTTCTAAGTGTTGTAGTACCAATATCGAAAATACAAAATCAAATTTGTTATCTTCGAAAATTGATAAATCTCTTCCATTATTTTTAATGAAATATACGTTGTCATAATTCTCCAAAGCTTTTTTCGCAATTTTTATCATTCTTCTTGAAATATCCACACCAAATATCTCCTTTACATGAGGTGCAAGGTATTTTTCAACACGACCTATTCCACAACCTACGTCAAGAACAACAGAATCTTTATTTATAAAATTTGTCAATTTGGAGGCAACTTCCCTTCCCGAAGACCAAAACTTATCTTTATCGGATACTCCATGTAGTATAGCTTCCATGGCAGTTGACTTTGTAATGCCCGCGAGTTCCCATATCATATTATATGAATTAAATAATCTCGAAAGAAACTGGAATTAAGAATGGTATAGCCAATGTCAATTACTTTTTTCTTGATCTTCACAAAAATTCCTCCTTTTCAAATAAAAAGTTATCCGTTTAAAGTTCTATAATATTTTTCGATTTTTTTGGTGATGTTGTTCCAATCATAGTTTTTGTAGAAAGTATGGATTTTATTTGAATTCAATAATTCTGAGATTTTCTGGGCGATCTCAATACTTGATAGTTTGCAGATGCATTTATTATCTTCTATAAGATCTTTAGCGGCATTTTTGGGATGATCAACTGTTATCACGGGTAAACCAGCTGCATTAGCCTCAATTGCTACCATGCCAAAACCTTCACGGGTTGATGGTAATACAAAAACCTTTGAAGACTTCATATGAGCGATAAGCTCATCATATCCTAGAAATGGTAAAAAGTGTATGTTGTCTTCGAGGTTAAGTTGCCTTGTTATCCCCTTGAGATTCTCTTTTTCTGGCCCCTCACCTATGATTATGCATTTAATGTCAGGGTATTCTTTTTTGAGTATGCTGATAGCTTTAATGAGGATGTCAATGTTTTTATGTTTGAGGAGCCTGCCAGCAAATATAACATCAGATTCTAATGATGATGGTTCTATTTTCTTAATCTTTTTAAGATCCGCACCATTTGGGATTAACTCGATATTGTCAATCCCCATGTTAAGTAGGTCTTGCCTAGTTTTTTCTGAAACTGCAATGTGATGTTTTGTTAATCTAGTTGTTAAGGTTTCGACCATCTTTCCTAAAAATCCTTTTTTGCCAAGATACTTATACCAGTAGTCCCCCCAGATCTCATGCCATGTAATGACAAGAGGTATTTTCTTAAACTGTGAATGGATCCGGGATGAAAAGCATGGAAAATAAGGGAACTGTTGACAATCAAATAAATCAAAATCATCATCCAATCCCGTAAATGTCTTTAAACCAAAATATAATGCTTCATTGATGGATCTTTTACCATTCTTGTAAAGTTGAACTTTTCCCCCCACTCCATGATAATATATGCCATCTCTTTGGATTTTATTTTCTCCTCCCCACCATTTAAGGCAAAAAAAATGAACCTCATGACCTCTCATAACAAGCCTTTTTCCAATTTCATAAATTCTTTTCTCAGCACCACCCTTAACCCAAGGATATGCACAATCATAAATAAACGCTACTTTCATTCTATAGCACCAATCTTTCTTTTTAGCATGTATTTTATGTGTCTCCACCCGTCTTTGAATGAGGAAAGTTTGGCTTCTCCTTCTCGTCTCCTGTATGGTATAGATATCTGTTTGATCTTCAAGTTTTTCTCTAGGGCTTCTATGACCATTTCTATGGCGAATTCCATCCCAGGCGCCTTCAAATCCAACTTTTCAAAGGCTTCTCTTTTAATGGATCTCATACCACAATGCGTATCTCTTATATTCCCCTTGAATAATATATTGAGCATTTTTGAAAGTAGGGGGTTTCCTATGTACTTGTGGAGGGCTGGCATTGCACCATCCTCCATCATGCCGTTCAAGCGGTCACCTATCACAAAGTCATACCCCCTCTCTATCTCAGCCACAAATTCGGGTATCATCTCAAAGGGGTATGTGAGGTCAGCGTCACCCATAACCAGGATGTCGCCCCGGGCCTCCCTGAAGCCCCTCTTATAGGCGTTACCATAACCCCTCTTATCCTCCCTCACGACCCTTGCACCGGCTTCCATCGCTTCATTGGCGGTGTTGTCCTCGGATGCGTTATCCACGACTAGTATCTCCACATCAAATCCCATGTCCCTGAGTTCATCCACAGGGACCGACCTGACTGTTTCACCAACAGCACCCTCCTCATTGAGGGCTGGTATGACAACGGATATAATCATGATTATCACTTAAAAGATGTTAAACTGTGAATTTAACTTTTATCTTGAGGTCCCTTAAATAAGTATCCGTTACATAAGAACATCAGACCTATGTAATAAACCCCAAATCTTAAAATTCCATTGATCTCCCATGACACATGCAAATCATGTGTAGTACAGAATCTATGAATAATATTAGGACGACCGAACATAGTGTGAGATATGAAAAGGAATCCACTTGCTGCTGATACTTGCAGTTATTCTCACATCACCGGCATATGCGGATGACCCAGCAGGAGTAAACAGCACCCAGCTACTGAAGAACAGCAGCCAGAATGCATCGGTGCCCATCGAAAACCACCTCAACAGGTCATACTACCTCGATAATTACAGAGAACTCCTCTAAGAGGCCCTCAGTAAGAACCGTGAGATCCGCAGCAGCCTCTATGCAAGCTACAAGCGTACCGGTGACAGGCGCTACCATGTTTCCTGCGTCGATGCCGGCTACGCTGTGGGTTTATTCCAGAAGATCAAATCCAGGAGACCCCTCAGTAGCCATGAGAAGATCATCGAGATAAAGACGATACAGGCCAACAACGCCTACTATTCACAGAGTCTGTCACCAGAAAAGAGTTACGTCGCCATCGTATTCGGGAACAGGTCATCATACTACAGGAACTTCCCCTCAGAGTACAGGAGCAGCCTCCCCTTCAGTTACTACAAGTACAGGGGGTGGAACATCTACCGGTCCTCACATCAAACCTTGCAGGTGCAGTCAATGAGAGCATGTTCCTGGAGATCCTGGATGAGCAGAAGCTCATGGTGAGCTTCAGGACCTGCAGGGATATGAGGTACGCTGTCTTCCCCATGTACTTTGACTACTGTGGATCAGGGACAGGGTGGCTTGACAGCTTCGCCCAGGGAAACCTGGCAGGCCACTACGCCCGGGCATACAGGCTCACAGGTAACCGTGAATACCTTGAAATCTCAGATGCACTCATAAACAGTTTCATGGCACCAGTGGGCCTTGTTAAATCAACGAAGTACGGAAACTTCTACCTGCACTACAACTTCATGAGGCAGCACTACATCCTCAACGCCCACCTCATCTGCACCTAGGCTTCCAGAGGGCCTACACCTACACCGGTAATTCAAGGGCCCTCCTGCTCTTCAGGAATGGTGTTTCAACCTTCAGGGCGATGCACCGCAGGTTCGATAGTGGACGGTGGACCTACTATGCAGTGGATGGGGACTCCTACAGGCCGGCCTGGTCTGCCAGTGTATCATACCACAGGCTCCATGTCCAGCTTGCAAACAGTCTTTGGGGGCGACAGGTGACAGCCACTACAGGAATATTGCAGTGAGGTGGAACAGTTACCTTAAGAGGAAGGGGCTTCGACCAGAGAGAATTTAAAAAGAGAGAAACTGAATTTTTTATGGAACAACTTAAGGGATGGGTATCCATCCACCGGCTTCCCATAAAAATATCATTCAGTGAAGTATCCCCGTGTGGCGTTGGCTATCCTCACAAGGGTTAGCATCACAGGGACCTCCACCAGGACGCCCACCACCGTTGCAAGGGCCGCCCCTGATTCCAGACCGAAGAGTGATATGGCTACTGCCACTGCCAGTTCAAAGAAGTTGCTGGCCCCGATCATGGCTGCGGGTGCGGCGACATCGTGCCTCAGCCTCCATGCCCTCGCCCAGAGGTATGCTATGGTGAAGATGAGGAAGGTCTGTATGATGAGGGGCACCGCTATGAGGCCTATGTGGAGGGGGTTATCGATTATAACAGCACCCTGAAATGAGAATATTATTATGAGGGTCAGGAGCAGTCCTATAACCGTTATGTTCTCGAACTTCCTGAGGAAGCCCCTGAAGTACTCCTCCCCCCTCGTCCTGAGGAGCCTCCTCCTTGTCAGGTAACCCCCTGTGAGGGGTATGACAACGAAGAGGACCACCGAGAGTATGAGGGTATCATAGGGTACGGATATGTTACCTATCCCCAGGAGGAATGCCACTATCGGTGCGTAGGCAAAGAGGAGTATGATGTCGTTTACAGCCACCTGGACGAGGGTGTAGGCGGGGTCACCCCTTGTGAGGCTGCTCCACACGAACACCATGGCTGTGCATGGAGCCGCACCCAGGAGCACCGCCCCTGCAAGATACTCCCTTCCAAGGTCCGGGGGTATGAACTGTTTGAATACACCCAGGAAGAATAAGGATGCTATCAGGTACATGGTGAAGGGTTTTATGAGCCAGTTGGTGCCACAGGTGACTGTAAGGCCCTTCAGGTTCCTGGTGGCCCTCAGGATACTTGAGAAGTCTATTTTTAGCATCATGGGGTATATCATGAGCCAGATGAGGACCGCTACAGGTAATGAGACGCTGGCATACTGTAACCTGTTGAGGAACTGGGGGAAGGCCGGTATGAAGTGTCCAAGGGCAACTCCAGCCACTATGCATATGATTACCCAGAGTGAAAGGTATTTTTCGAATATTCCAAGTGATTCTTCTCCCACTGTTAATCACCACCATTTTACTTAAACTTCCATGAATATATCGAGATATGTTGATTTAATATAAATAGATTTGCAACATGAAGTTAAGTATAAATCCGTTAAGGACCCGGAACAGAAAGCGGCACAAAATTGATTCCCTGCATCCTCATGGGGCCCTGCAGTTGTCTCACCACACTGGTGCTGGTGGGCTGCAGTGTACGACTCCATCCAGGTCATAAGTCAGGTTCTCATACTGCCATCCCCCTGGATCTCCCGGCCGTCCACATCCGGCTTAAGTCATGTCATGACCTCTTCCATAGAAAATGTTAAATACTGATAAATAAATAATACAATGGGGGTTTGTTTATGGGTGGACCCAGAACATTCAATATTGAACTACAAATTCTAAGCAAGATATTCACGGGGGGCCCTGAAAGAGAATCAGAAGTTATAAGGGATACTGGACTCATAGGAAGCCTCAGATGGTGGTATGAGGCCCTTATCAGGGCTCTTGGAGGAACTGCCTGCGACCCTTCAGAGTCAGAATGTGAAGGAATAAGGCACTGTGATGCCTGTGAACTATTCGGATGCAGTGGCTGGTCCAGAAAATTCATATTCAGATCCTGTGAAGAATCAGATGAAACCCTCAGGATACAGATCACTGAACTCAGAAGAATGGAAGATGTGGAGTTAGCCCTCCTCAATAGAACCTTGAGGATAATAGAAAATTATGGTGCCATCGGAGCTAAACTTGCGCATAAAAATTATGGTATCATAGAGATAAAAGAAAATGACCTTGATGATTTCAGACTTGAGAAATCAATGCTGCAGAGTTACCTCAAGAAACAGGGCTCCCGCACTGATAACCCCAATTTAAAACGATTCATTTTTATTAAAAACCCAGATTTCAGGTTTGTGAAGAAGCTTAAGAATGATTGCAGTTTCCTGAAGGGCTCCAAAAATAAGGGTAAGCGTTATTTCCACAAAAATTCACCAGGAAATCGCCTTTTTGCCTATGCAAATAAAGATGAATATCACCAACTTCGTAAATGTGCAGGTAAAAAAGCAAAGACTTGGGAAGAAGTAAAAAAGCAAATATTTGGGAAGAATTTTTAGGGGGGGACTTATTTGAATTCAGATGTTGTATATGACTTTTATCTTCATAAAAATGATGGTGAAATTGAAAAAACAAAAAGGAAGATTCTGGATGCTGTGAGTGGTGATCATAGAGATGACTTTGAAACATTTTATCCTTCCCCCGATGATCTGAATTATCTTCCCAGGGATTCAGTTCTCATCAGGCTCCAGTTCACTCTTAAAAAACCTTACACGAGTAGAGGTGAAGATGCGTTTTCTACAAACCCCATTGTGAGAGACAAGTTCACATGCCTACCCATTGTGAGACCATCCACCTGGAAGGGAAACCTTAGATTCGCAGCCACAAAATTGAAGGGCCCCAAAAATCCCATTATCATAAGACTTTTTGGTTCAAATCCTGATAGCGAGGACACAGTAAAAGGCAGACTTTATTTTTTCCCTACTTTTTTCAAAGACAGAGCAGGAAATGATGTGATAACACCATTAAAAAGAGAGACCCGGACTCCGGCGAGGGGGCCAATACCTCTTGAGGTTATGAAACCCGGCACCAAAGGAGATTTCTACCTTCTCTACGTCCCTTATCCAGGGAAAGAAAATTTTAGAGATGAGATTAAAGAGGATCTAAAACTTATCGCGGAAGCTTTAAAATTAATGTTCTATACCTACGGGTTTTCGGCAAAGAGAACATCTGGATTTGGAGTAGTGGAAAAGCAACTGAAAGGGAATTTGTGGATGAGAGGAGGTGTCTCTAAGAATTTCTCAGACCTGCATAAGCTATCAGAGATTTTGGATGGTTATAGGTATGAGCAACATTAAAAATATAAAAAAGAATAAAGAAGCAATATTAACAGGCGAGATTGGAGCCCTGCTCCATGACATCGGCAAACTTAATCCATGTTTTATCGGGACCAACTCTATAGAGAACATCCCTCAGAGATTTCATCATGCAAATATTGATGGTTTTTTGAAAACAGAACTGATATCACTTCTAAAAGCGTTTGAGGAGCAGAAGATTAAGGGTGAATCAATAAGAATATACAACATTATCACCGAGCATCATAAAAAAGATAACATTTTACAAGGATGTGACCGTAAAGATTCCGCAGACGATAAAGGCATTGTAAGAAAAAAGCAAACCCTCAAAAACACCATTATATCATCACCATTTGGTTATCCAAAAGAAAAAGTTGATCTAAATTGCCTGCAAAAAAGCTTCGATGACCTGCAAAACATTCTAATAAAACTCCTCAAAGATTACATTTCCGGAATGGTGGACTTAAGTTATTTTAGAAGGACCCTAATGAAAGAACTTCAGGTGTTTTTTTCTCATGGCCTTGGGGAGACAAGAATTCCATCCAATGATGTCACTCTATGGGATCATTCATATTCAACTGCATCCCGGTTTAAGTCTCTTCTGGTAGCAAAGCTTTACGGAGCAGATACAAAGGATCCAGAATTGAGGATATTCGGAATATTCTGGAATGGAATAGAATTCATAAACAAAGGGAGGAAAATTGCAGAAATTAAAGCAAGAAAGGAAATCATTGAGAGGATAAAAGAAAAACTAAAAGGAAAGTTTGAGGATGAGATTCCAGTTGGAAATTCAATCTATGAAGACATAAACGGGATCTGTTTCACCTTCCCGGAGTTTGAGCGGGCGGAAGAACTCGCAAATCAATGCGCGAAAGAAGCTTGTGAGATTGTTTTAGAAGAGAGTGAAAATGAATTGTGGCCTTTTTTCACTTTGAGTAAACCCTCAAAGACGCTTACAGTACTTGCCAGTGAACTTAAATTCGCATCCTCCAGAGGTGCTTACCCGAAAATAACACCCGCCCTTTTTATCGATAAAAAACAAAAAAAGATAATAGCTGATAATCCAGAGATGCCAACCCCCCAGGAAGGAGAAGATATTTGCCCCCTTTGCAGGTTAAGGGCAAAACCCATTGAGAAAGAGAGATGTGAGATTTGCAGTGAAAGAATACAGGGAAGATTGGCAAACTGGAGTAACAAAAAAGAAAACACTATCTGGATAGATGAGGTGGCAGATAAAAACAACAGGATTGCCTTAATTGCCTTAAACTTTGACCTTGATAAATGGTTTGACGGGACAATGGTCGGAACCATCTATTCACAGACATACAAGGACTGGAAAGGCAGCAAAAAGTGGAACAAAGCGAATAATGTTCTAAGGGATTCAATTGAACCCAATAGGGAGTCTGTTTACAGGATAGTGGATGATATATTAAATGATAGAAATTCAAATGAGGATAGAGCCAAATTATTGGATACCTTCTTCGAAGAAGGAATAGGTCTAAATAAAGATTCCCTTGAAACGCATCTTCAGAATATAGAAGAGAATATAGGAGCTGATCTGAATAAAGAAAACCTTGCCACTTATCTTTTCACACAGAACCCGTCTCCTGCTCGATTATACAGGATCTGGAAAGAAACAGAGGAATTCTTCGACCTGGTAATTAATGAGATAACTGACAAAATTTACGCTTACCGGTGGAAAAGGATAGGATTTTCCATAGATATCCCAGAATTAAAAAGCAGGTTAAAGAAAGAATATAAGGATATCAAGAACCTGGAAAAAAGTTCCCTGATCATTAAGATAAGTGGGTTAGATCCGGAAACTCTTCTTGTTTTTCACGACAGAAATGGAAAATTTTACACCATAGAATCACTTGAAAAGTTCAAATTCAACAATAAAACCGGAGAAGAAGCCGTTAAAGAAGCACTAAAACAGGGTATTAAACATCTGGCCTTAGAGGATGAACCAGAAAAAAACCTGATAGATGTCGGAAAAACAATAAAAACTGAGAAAAATCTTTATTTCGAAAAATATTATCCACTAATTGAAATAAACAGATCCCCCCTATCTCTTCGATTCATAGTCCCTGCTCTGGATTCAGTGAAAATCATAGAAATGATAGCAGAGTTATACAATGAAAGATTCAAAAAGGTGCTGGGAAAACTGCCATTGAATCTTAGACTTCTAGTGGCAAAAAGAAAGTTCCCACTTTACATTCTCCTCGAAGCAGAGAAAAGAATGCTCAAAGATGAAGAATTCAAAAAACAAACACCTATGGATCCTTGGTGGAGTGTAGAGAGACTAGATGAACATTATAGTTTTTATCCAACAAAAAAGATAGATGGAAAAAAGTACACGCTCGATGACCTATCACCACTATCCAGAGGTAAAACTTTCTACCTCTATCCTGGCTATTTTGATTTTGAACTGCTCTCAGCAACGACCGACAGGTACAAGATATACTATGAGGGTAAAAATAGAGGTCATGAGGATCACAGATTGTTTTCAGGAAGACCCCTTTACTTCCATCAGATCCCACAAATACTTGAATTATGGGGTATATTATCCAGCAACCTTTCTAATTCTCAAATAAATTTCATTGAAAAGGCGCTCACCTCAAAATTAAGGGAATGGAAAAACGTTAAAGATGAGAATAAGGAAAATACATTCAGGATATTCGCAGAAACAACGTTAAAGGATGCATTTGGACGTAAATGGGATGGATTAAGAGAAGAAACCAGGTTCTTTCTCATATCCTCTTCACTTAACATGCTTTTACTAGATACCATCAATCTGTTTACTCATGTTACGGGGGTGCCTGAAGATGAATAGATGTTTAGAGCCTGAGAAAGTATATGCAAGAGCCCTCGATCCCATCCATATAGGGGCAGGGGGTTACAGACTGGGAAGAGCAGATAACACAATTGTAAGGGAACCATCAACAGATATTCCAAAAATACCTGGAACTTCAATTGCAGGAGTTGTAAGAGCGTTTTATACAATATACTTGGCAGAAAATAAATGTAAAGATAAAAGCATCGAAGAAAGGAGAAAATGTGCAGAAAAAAAGGCTAAATCTATCTTCGGCGACGAAAACAGAAAAGGTCTTCTACGATTTTATGATGGACAAATAGTATTCTTCCCCGTCTCTTCAATTCAAGGAACGGTATGGATCACAACAAAAGAACTTCTTAAATACTGGTTTGAAAAAGGGATAGAGATCCCAGAAAATGAAAATAGAATTTATACGATCAAAGGAGTGGATCCAAAGAAGCCTTTGAATCTTGGCTGGCTACTACTCGAAGTCGAGTCGCCTAATGTAAAGGTCAAGTTACCCTCTGAAATAAATGGATGGATAAAAAGGGCTGTCATTGTACCTGAAAAGTTACTTTCTCCAATCGTAAATGACAATCTTGAAGTAAGAACATCCGTAAGGATAGATCCGGAAACGGGAACAGCAGTCAAAGGAGCATTGTTCACCTATGAGGCAATACCAAGAGGAACCATCTTTGGATTTGAAATTGCCAAAGATGAACAATCAAGAAAAGAAGACCTAGATAAAATATTAAATGACATTTCAGATTATTTTGAGTGCCTTGGCATGGGTGGCATGGGCACAAGAGGATTCGGCAGACTTGAATTAGATGCAAAGCATAAAAAGTAGGAGGAGGCGAAATGCTAAACCTTGATTACATATGCATGGAATGCGCGCAAAAGGTGATAAACACTGACAAAAGTCTCGAGAACAACCTTAGAAAGGCTCTTGGCGTTTTACAAGAAGATGGAGTTTATGCAATGTTTCTCTGGCTAGAAGAGAATAGAAAAGGTATAAGGAAGGAACTTACTGGCATGTTAAATAGGCGAGAGATAAAAGAATGTCTCTTAGATGGTTCATCTGATTTTCCTAATGACTTTAAGCAGTTTTGCGAAAAGTTAAAGGAAGTTGCTGAGGATATTGATAAATTATTGTTCATGAAAAAGCTTATTGAGCGCACATTAATCTATTCGTTGTATCATGCGAAAACAGGGGAATGAGGGATGTGGAAAGAGATCAATGTTGTGTTTAAGTTAAAAAGTCCACTTCATATTGGCTATTTACCATTCAGGGGCTCGGTGGTTTCACCCACAAGATATTATGTTCCTGGAAGGAACCTGTGGGGTGCCGTGACAAAAAGGACAACAGAAAATCTCCTCGAAAACCCCGCTGCCAATGATTATAAAAATATAGGTAAAGAAATCATGGAAAATTTTATGTTCTCATATTTTTATATCTATGATGAAAAGACGATCTATTTTCCTCAGTATACAAATGAAGGGCTCAAATACGGTTATAACAAAAAGATAACTAGATCTGAATTCGAACATAAATTCATAGGTAGCCAGATTTCTACTGCAATTGATCTCGATTCTTTAACCGCAAAGGACGAAAGCTTACATGAAATCGAGTTTATAAGTAACAAGTTCCAAGAAAGTGGAAACTTGAAAGATGTTAAAATTACAGGATGGATCTGGATCAAAGAAGATGCAAAAATAAATAATAGGGAAGTGGATGTCGACGCCGGAATCTTTATCGATAACTTCAATATCATCCAGGAGCTTATTCTGGGGGGAGAGTCAAAATACGGCTTCGGGCACGTACTCCTTGATGGAATTAACAAAATAGATCCACCATTTGAAGTGGAAATCAAGGACAGCGTTACAGTATCCAGTGAGTTCTTAATCAGCCACTTAAAATATGATAAAAACCTGAATTTCATGGGGGACCTTGAACTATTAGCAGGAAGGGGCTACTTTGACCCTGAAACTCAGAGGGGAGGTTCAGGGCCAGGAGCAACCATATCAAAACCACAATATTATTTCACACCCGGAACAAAATTAGAGGATAAGA
>LDZS01002696.1_pt1 | contig 12530 bp, 11 predicted proteins | sample 615471 | NCBI WGS metagenome assembly LDZS01 (sample SAMN03408295, study PRJNA278302) | terrestrial metagenome | isolation source: oil reservoir sample K3 | place: USA: Alaska, North Slope, Kuparuk formation | collected 2013
TACCGGTTCCTCCCCCCATGCCGGCGGTAACAAAAACCATATCTGCCCCTTTGATGGCTTCGGTAATTTCCTCGCGGCTTTCTTCAGCCGCCTTTTCCCCGATCTCCGGGTTGCCTCCGGCACCGAGGCCTTTGGTAAGCTTCGCGCCGATTTGCAACCGGTTGTTTGCCAGGGATACGGACAGTGCCTGGGCATCTGTGTTGATGGTTATGAACTCTACTCCTCTCAGCCCCGCGTTTATCATCCTGTTGACCGCGTTATTACCGGCACCGCCGACACCGACTACCTTAATAACGGCAACATTTACGGGTTCAAGTTCCAAATCGATCACCGTTCCTCCCCCCCTTCGTGCCGGCTTCAAGGGACGCTGATTATCAGACTACGGTTGATGTAGATTTCAACACCTACTAGCTTTTCCCTTTTTAATCGGCGGCGAAATTTATTTCTTAATCAGTTTACGTCTGATAGCGGCAAGGTTCTGAAACAGCCGTACACCAAACGCGACTACCGCGGCCGTATAGAGTTCAACCCCCAAGCGATCCCCGATAAAGACCAGCCCCGCTGCAAGCAACGTGTTGGCGACAAAACCGGAAAGAAAAATCGCGTTATCGAAACTTTCCTCCATGCCGGCACGAATGCCGCCGAAAACGGAATCCGTGGCCGCCAGGATGGCAATCCCCAGGTATTTGCCGTAAACCTGGGGGATAACCAGCGGTACGTTCAGGCCGATAACAACCCCAAGGGTTAAACCCACCAGAACCATCCAGACGCCGAGCCACATCACTCTTCCGCCCCTTCTTTAATGGGTTTCGCATAACGAAACGCCATCGGCCCTTCATAAGCCGGTACCTCAACGCGCTCTTTTTTCTCTACCACAAAATTGATTCCCCACTTCCGCAGGGTTTCGGCCACTCCTCCCTCCATCTCCAGGGTGCCCTGCAGCACATCCGGGTCGCCTATAGCCGTAATCACGTAAGGAGGCGTAATGCGGTTCAAGTTGACGTTAATAAACGTCCCGGCCACGCGTATTTCACTCATGCTGACAAGCCGCTGCCCGTTGATGGCTATGGCTTCCGCCCCGGCGCCCCAAAGCTCGTTGACTATCCGCAAAATGTCCTCGTCCCGAACTGTAAACAGGTACCTTTTCATTTCCGGCGGCCCTTCGGCGGGTTTATCAGATACGATTACCTCTACGCCGGGTCCTTCCATTGGCACCAGACCGGCTTGTATCTTGTTTTTCTCGATCTCCGTTTTGAGCGCCGCTTCCGCCTGCGCATAACCCTGCGTGGCGGTGAGTAGTTTTTGCTGAAGGTCTTTGGCTTCCTGTCGCAAGCTCGCGGCCGCCTCTTCCAGGCGCTGCAGTTCAACCGTCAGCTCGTGCGCCCGCGTCGCCGGCATAATTTCTGCCGGTGGCTGGTTTACCACCCGCAACTGTATGGTGACTAGCAAAGCGAGAATAAACGCAACGGCAGCCACGGACAAGGTCTCTTGTTTCAATCAGCTACTCCTCCCCTTCCACGGCTACAGGACGGGCATATTTAAACCCGGTAGCCCCTTTATAAGCCTTGATAACCACCACGGGATGCTTTTTTACATCCACCTCAATACCCCAATACCGCAGGCTATCAATGACGCCTCCCTTCATTTTCAAGGATGCCTCCAGGGTCTCCGGATCACCAATAGCCGTAATGACATAGGGTGGCACCAGCCTTTCCGTCTTGTTAACCAGAATGGCCGGACCGATACATCGAACCTCGGTCCTGGAAATAACCCTTTCGCCGTTGATCGCGAGCGCTTCCGCGCCCGCGGCCCGCAGTTCGTTCAATACCTTCAAAATGTCCTCATCGTGCAGCACGTAGAAATTGGGGTTCTGTCCGGGTTGCACGGCCGCACTGCTGTCGTTCAAGATCACCTCGATACCCGGCCCCGCTACATCTATGGCGCCGGCCTGGATACGCGCGGCATCAAGTTCAGAACGCAACTCGACCAGGGCCGGGTTTTCCGCCAGCTGATTGAGTTGCGTCCGCAGCTCATCCACCCGCTCCTGCAGAACCTGGTGCTCTTGCCGGGCACGCTGGACATCGGCCTTTAACTCGTTAAACCTCTGGATGGAAACCGCTTGCGCTTGCTGGCGCGCCATACGAAACTGCGTCGCCACCATTAAGCCGAGTATCAAGCCAACGGCGATAAAGACCCAGTAGAAATTATGATCTTTTAGCCTTTGCCACAGCGCTACCAAAGCCCCTATCCCTCCGCGTACTTGACTACCGGTCTTCGGGGATCTGACAGGTCAACGTAGATAACCTTACCGCCCTGTTCCCGCGCCGCTTTGAGAACGTCGTCCAGGATGGCAACCTGTGCCCCGAGTTCTTCCTCAGAAGCCGTTCCCAAACGGATCTCAACCCCGTCTACGGTGTACGCCGTAATCTTCCCGTCACGGCCCCCGTGTATCTCGGCAAATCGCACCCCTCCCAGGGAGTCGAGCGCGTTCGCCACCCGCATAACGGCCGGCCACACGGCGTCACCCGGCCGCACCCCCGTGGCCAGCGGCAAATCCGATTTTTCTATCGATACGCGCTCAAGCAGCACGCCTTCTTCATCAACTTCCCAGAAGGCATTATCCTGAAACAAAAGCACCCTCGGCCGTCTTTCCTCGATATTTATAAGCACTGTCCGTGGGAGTTTTCTAACAACGCTGGCGTCCTTAACAAGAGTTAAACGGCGAAGGCGGGCTTCGACTTCGCCGGTGTTAATCTTAAAAATGCTGGTGCCGTATTCTATTTGGGCGACTTTCTTTACCTCCTGCTCGGAAAGCCTCGTCGTACCCACTACCTCAACGGTATCGATATTGAAAAAGGCCGAGCGCAGAAAAACGAACAACGCGATCAATAGTAAAAAAATAAAAAAAACCGTTTCCAGCCAGTTAAGCCGGTATGCCAAGCCTTCCCCTCCCTTCAACGAGTATATTACACCCTTGCCGAGAAGACAACTTGTCCAACGGTGGATTAAAAAGGGAGGGGGTTAATTGCTAACCCGTACAATGTCGGCTCCCAACATCCTATATTTTTCCTCCAGTTTGGCGTAACCCCTGTCTATGTGTTCCACGTGTTCCACAACAGTCGTGTTTTCGGCTGCCAACCCGGCAAGGACCAGAGCCGCGCCCGCGCGCAGGTCGGTGGCCTCCACGTACGCCCCGATGAGGTCCTTAACGCCGCGTATAACGGCCGTGTTTCCTTCAATCCGGATATTGGCCCCCATGCGTACCAGTTCCGGCACGTGCTTGAAGCGGTTTTCAAAAATGGTTTCCGAGACGATGCTTGCCCCATCGGCCACGGTTAAAAGGGCCATCATTTGCGGCTGCATATCTGTGGGAAAGCCCGGAAACGGCATCGTCTTAACGTCAACCGCCCGGAGGCGCCCGTCAACGCGCACCCGCACCCCATCATCCGTTACCGTCACGCAGGCTCCCATTTCCCGTAACTTGGCTATGACCGGTTCAACGTGTTCCGGAATGATATTCGTTACCAGTACATCGCCACGGGTTATGGCGGCGGCCACCAGGTGTGTGCCAGCATCGATGCGGTCGGGTATAATATGGTGTTCCGCGGGATGCACGCCAGGCACCCCTTGAATTCTGATGACCCCCGTTCCTGCACCTTTAACCCGTGCGCCCAACAGGTTGAGAAAGTTCTGCAGGTCAACAATTTCTGGTTCCTTGGCTGCGTTCCGTATTACTGTCTGCCCCTCGGCCAAAACGGCGGCCATCATCAAGTTTTCGGTTGCGCCCACACTGGGCACGTCAAGGTGGATCTCGGCGCCGCGAAGTTTTGTGGCCGTCGCTGTGATATACCCTGCGCGCTCTGTGATGGTGGCACCCAGCGCGCGCAGGCCTCTGATATGTAAATCCATCGGCCGGGCCCCGATATTGCAACCGCCTGGCTGGGAAATCGACACCTCGCCAAAGCGGGCCAGAAGCGGGCCGAGAACCAGGTTTGAGGCGCGCATACGTCGCATAAGTGTTTCCGGCACGTTGACCGTCGTGGCGGTCGTGGCGTTCACGCCGAGCGTACCGGCCTCCCAGGACACGCCGGCCCCCAGATAACGCAGGAGATCGGCCATCATCTGTATATCGCGGAGGTTGGGAACATCGTGGATGGTGCTTTCGCCGGCACAAAGGAGAGTGGCGGCCATTATTGGCAGTGCAGCATTTTTCGAACCCTCAACGCCAACCGTTCCCTCAAGGCGGTTGCCTCCCCTGATGACAAACCTATCCATCTGTCACCCCGCCTTACATTTCGCCCAATACTTTCACCTCTAGCTCCAGAGAAATACCGGTTTTCTCGTACACCAACTCCCGGACCCTGTTGATCAGTTCGTAAATATCGGCCGCCGTGGCACCACCAAGGTTAATAATAAAATTGGCGTGTTTTCGCGAAACCTGCGCCTTGCCGACCGTTAAACCCTTCGCGCCGGCCAATTCGATGAGGCGCCCCGCCGCCTGGCCGGGCGGGTTTTTAAAAACGCTACCCGCACTGGGGTAGGCCAGCGGCTGCGTCGCCTTGCGGTGCGCCAGACCGGCCTCCATTTCCCTGCGGATCCGGTCCTTTTCCCGCGGCGCGAGGGTCAGAAGCGCTTCAACCACTATCAGGGGCGTAGCCTGCAGTATACTTTCCCGGTAACCAAAGACAAGGTCTTCGCGGCCCAAAGTAGCCGTTTCGCCCGCCGGCGTCACCGCCAGAATCCCGGTCACCACGTCGGCCATCGCCCGACCGTTGGCGCCGGCGTTCATCACGATGGCGCCGCCGATACTGGCCGGGATCCCCCAGACAAACTCCAACCCGCCGAGGTGCGCTTCAAGGGCCGCAGCGGCCACCCGGCCCACGCCTGCACCCGCCTGGGCTCTTATTTTATTCCTCTTAACATCCAATTGCGCCAGTCCAGCCCCGATTTTGAGGACAATACCCGCCAAACCACGGTCGCCGACCAAAACGTTCGAACCGTTACCAAGGACCGTGAGAGGAATCCCGCGTTCGTTAGCGTACCTTGTCACGGCTGCCACATCTTGTGAGCTGACCGGCATGACAAAGACTTCCGCGGGCCCACCTACGCGCCAGGTGGTGTGCATGCTCAAGGGCTCATCCGCCAGTACGTTTCCTTGCAGCAGATACTTAAGATCCGCGATGATCGCCTGTTGCCGGTTCACCGCGCAGATGCCTCCAGTTTCTTTGCAAACCTGACACCGCTTTGCCAGATATCGCCTGCCCCAAGGATCAGGACCACGTCACCGGCACGGGTGATTTGGGCAAGTGTTTCCACCACTTCGTCCTGCGTGGCGCAATAGTAGGGCCTGATCCCACGGCTCTGTAACGCCCGCACGATCAGGCCGGCATCGACGCCGGGAATAGCCTTTTCCCCGGCAGGGTAGATGGCGTTAATCAGGACGACATCGGCGCCGGACAGCGCCTCACCAAACGCGTCGTAAAGAAAATAAGTTCTGGTGTAGCGATGCGGTTGGAAAACCGCCACCACGCGCCGGGGCCCGATCTGTCTGGCCGCCCGCAGGGTAGCCTTGATTTCCGTCGGATGGTGTGCATAATCGTCGATAACCTTGATGCCGTTGGTCTCGCCGAGAAGCTGGAAGCGCCGCTTGACGCCCCGGAAAGATGCCAGGATCCGGGTAATCGACGGAAAATCCAGTCCCAGGTGACGTCCCACCGCGACGGCGGCCAGGGCGTTTTTGAGATTGTGGACACCCGGCACGGACACCCTTACCGTCCCCAGTTTTTCCCCCCGCCACCAGACTTCGCCCTGTGAACCCGTTCCGTTGAGGGAAACCGACCGCAAAACGTAATCGGCCGCGTAATTCTCGCCATAAGTGCAAACGGGTACTTTGAGGCGGTTAACCAGGGTAGCTAAGAAAGGATCGTCAACACACAGTACCGCCAGCCCGTCGCCAGGGAGCCGGCGCAGGAAGTCATGGAACGCTTCGCAAACTCTTTCGAAGGTTCCGTAATAGTCAAGGTGATCGGCTTCCACGTTCGTAACAACCGCGATGTGCGGCGAAAGTTTCAGGAAGGAAGCGTCACTTTCATCGGCCTCGGCCACCAGGTATGTTCCGCCACCCGCTCTGGCCCCGCCGCCAAGATGGTTGGCCTCACCACCGATGACGACCGTCGGGTCAAAACCGGCCTTTTCCAGCACGAGGGCAACGAGCGCGGTGGTAGTCGTCTTGCCGTGGGCGCCGGCAACGGCAATGCCGTGCTGTAAGCGCATCAGCCAGGCCAGCATATCGGCCCGGTGGATGACGGGTATGGACCGCCTCCTTGCGGCTACAACCTCAACGTTGTCGGGGGGTATGGCCGAAGAAACCACAACCATTTCCGTATCCCCAAGGTTTTCCGCTGCATGGCCGTAATAGATGGTGGCGCCCCTGCGGGCCAGCTCTTCCGTCGCACCGGTGCGTTTGATATCCGACCCGCTCACCCGTACGCCCTTTTCCAGCAGCACACGGGCGAGACTGCTCATCCCCGACCCACCGATACCGATAAAGTGCACGCACCGTGGTATCAAACCCACTATTTCCGCTCCTTCCTTGACGGACGCCGCTGCCGCTTCGCCTTATACTATGCAAAAAAAGAGTATATGTTACGGAGACTTGTCCTCCTGAAGACCCAACTCAAGTATAGAGCCCCGAACGCAACCTTTTCAACTTCTTCGGTCGGCCAGCCGGTCGATTATGTCGAGCAGTCTTTCCAGGGCGTCCGGCTTGCCAAGGGCGCGGGCGGCCTGTGCCATGCGCTGCCGGCGATCCACGTCCTGCCGGAGTTCTTCAATCAGGCGCACCAGAACGTTACCCGTGAGCTCCCGGTCCGGGACAAGCACCGCCGCCCCCCGCCGGACCAGCGCGCGTGCATTGTGCTCCTGGTGCTTACCCGTGGCAAAAGGATACGGCACCAGAATGCTCGGGAGCCCCAGGGCGGTGATTTCGGCGATGGTAGACGCTCCCGCCCGCGAGACAACCAGATCTGCCGCTGCCAGAAGCCGGGGAATATCGTAAAAGTAGGGTGCAACGGTTATGTTGGGCGCAGCCGCCAGGGACACGCGGGCGCCTCTTAGCGCTTCCAGAAAAGCATCGTACTGGGCTCGTCCGGTGACGTGGTACAAACGAATTGCCGGCTCGTCTTTCAAGACCCGGCAAACCTCAACCATGGCCTCGTTGATGGTCCGGGCTCCCCGGCTGCCGCCAAACGACACCACGGTGAAGATGTCGTCGAGACCGTAGTAAGCGCGCGCCTCTTCCCGCCGCGCCCCGAGCACCTCGGGTCGCACGGGCAACCCGGTGACCCGGACCCGCGCCTTTGGCGGCAAATAACGGATTGCATCCCCAAAAGTCAAAGCCGTACAAGAGGTAAACCGGGACAGGATGCGATTCGTCAAACCCGGAAAAGCGTTCTGCTCGTGGATAAGGGTGGGTACTCGTTTACATACGGCGGCAAGCACCACCGGCCCGCAAACGTATCCACCGGTGCCCACGACGACGTCCGGTTTGAAGTGCGAGACGAGGGTCCATGCTTCGGCAAACCCGCGTGCGGCCCGCCACACGGCCACCAGATTGCCCGCCGTGATGCGGCGTTGGAGACCGGCACCGGAAACGGCATAAAACCGGTAACCCGCCCGTGGTACGATGTCGTACTCCAAACCGTTGGTGGTACCCGCGTAAACAATTTCTGCCGTGGGGTGGCGCAACCTCAGGCCGTCCGCAATGGCCAGCGCCGGATAGATGTGACCGCCGGTTCCCCCGCCGCTGATAATCACACGCATTTTAGTCCTCCTCATTGCCTGAGCCGGTAACGGGAGATGTTGAGCAGAATGCCTACCGCCGTCAGGGTGAAAAGGAGTGATGTGCCGCCAAAGCTGACCATGGGAAGCGTGATGCCGGTAACCGGGAGAACGCCGCTGACGACACCCACGTTAATCAGGGCCTGTAACGCGATACCCGCGGTAATCCCCGTCGCTAGGATGCTCCCAAAGGCATCCGGCGCCATGGCCGCGATGCGCAACCCACGCCAGATAAAGACAATAAACAGGCCCAGAACAACGCAGGTCCCGACAAACCCCAGTTCTTCACCGATCACCGCAAAAATAAAATCGGTATGTTGTTCGGGGAGGTAAAGATATTTTTGCTTACCCTGTCCCAAGCCGACGCCGAATAGGCCACCGGAGCCCAGCGCGTAAAGCGACTGGATGATGTGAAAACCACTTCCCTGTGGATCCCTCCACGGATCGAGAAACGCCAGAAACCGTTTGAGCCTGTATTTTTCCACATAGATGGCAGCCCCCACCGCCGCCAGTCCGGCCAGACCGATTGCAACCAGCGTGCCCGTTCTGGCGCCGGCAGCAAAAAGCATGATGAAAATGGTGCCGGCCAGCGTAAATGCCGTCCCCAGGTCGGGCTGAGCGAGAACAAGTGCTGCGACGGCAACGGCCAGGAGCAAGAACGGGAAAACGCCCCGCCAGAAACGCCGCACCTCTTCTCCCTTCACCGCCAGACCGTAAGCGGTGAAAATGATCAGGCAGAGCTTCGCCAGTTCCGAAGGCTGAACGGTAAGGGGGCCCAGGCCGATCCAGCGTGTTGCCCCGTGAGAGGATCTGCCAATACCCGGAATGAATACGGCCACCAGAAGCAAGAGTCCGACCACAAGCATTACCGGCGCCCAGCGTTTCCAGTGCCAGTAATCCACCCGCATGGTAACGAACATGGCCCCAAGGCCGAGGAGTGCCCAGAGCAGTTGCCGCTTAAAAAAATAAAGGGCGTCCCCGAAACGGACAAGTGCGCTGTATTCACTGGCACTTAAAATCATGATCAGGCCGATGCTGAGTAAACCCAGGACGGTTAAGAAAAGAGCAAAATCAGCCGGTCGTCTGCGTATTGCCACGCGCCTCGCCCTCCACGAGTTCGCGTACTACCTTTTTGAAGAGATTACCTCGCTCCTCGTAGTTGGCAAACATATCCCAGCTTGCGCAAGCGGGTGATAAAAGGACCACCTCGCCGCGGCGCGCCTCGCGGTGGGCCAGTTTGACGGCATCCGGAAGACTGGTTGCCCGCAAGACGCTTTCAAATCCCTCGGCCCGCACCGCGGCCTCGATTGCCGAAGCGCTCTCTCCGAGAACGACCAGCACGCGTACCTTTTCCTTTACCTTGGCCGCAAGGGAGCTGAAACTTCCGCCCTTGTTTCTACCGCCGGCGATGAGGACAATCGGGACGTTGTATGCATCCAGCGCCTTAATGGTCGCCTCCGGGTTGGTCCCCTTGGAATCGTTAACGTACTTCACCCCGTTATGCTCGGCCACCAGTTCCAGCCTGTGGGCGACGCCCCGGAATGTGCGCAGGGCGTCGGCGATGTGCCTTGCGTCGACACCCATGCTCCAGGCCGCGGCCGCCGCCGCCAGTGCATTCTCCAGGTTATGCGACCCGGGAAGAAGCAACTCTCCAACCGCGCACACTTCGCGCGTCTGGTCCGGACGGATAAGCACAATCTTACCGGCTTGGACGCAGACGCCCCTATCTACCGTATGCGTACGGCTGAAAAATATAACCTGTCCCGGCGTCCGGCCGGCCAGGCCTGCCGTTATACGGTCGTCAAAATTCAGCACCGTGAAGTCCGCAGGCCCCTGCCTTCTGAATATCCGCGCTTTTGCCTCTACATAGGCGTTGAAATCTCCGTGCCAGTCGAGGTGATCGGGAGTGATGTTCAGGATAACGGCTACCCGCGGTCGGAAGGTCCGCGTGGCGGCCAGTTGAAAGCTGGAAACTTCGGCCACAATGACGTCCTCCGGGCCCAAGGTTTCCACTTTGTCGATCAGCGGCACACCGATGTTTCCACCTACCAGCACGCGGTACCCCGCCCGGCGGAAGATCTCGCCTGTAAGCGCCGTGGTCGTGGTCTTTCCGTTGGTCCCGGTGACAGCCACTACCGGCGCGCGTGCCAGTTGAAAGGCCAGTTCCAGTTCCCCTGTGACCGGCACGCCCGCCTCCTCGGCCTGTCTCACCGGTGGAGCCGTCGGCGGCACGCCGGGGCTCACCACCACCAGGTCCCATAAAGCCGGCGTGACCTGTGGATAACCGCCGAGGACAACATTGACATCCGGATCAAGGCGGCCAAGGTTTTCCCGCAGTTCAGAGTCCGCCTTGATATCCGCAAGGGTAACCCTCGCGCCGCAACTTGCCAGAAAGCGGCCGGCCGCGACGCCGGTTTTTCCCGCACCGATAACCAGTATCCTCTTTCCCTTAAACAAGCTCCCGCGTCCTTTCCACAGGTCTCAGCCCAGGCCGTAAATGCCAAGGAGCCCCAGTAGTGCCAGGAAAGCTTGCACCGCCCAAAATACGTTAACCACACGGACCTCGGACCAGCCGGCCAATTCAAAGTGGTGATGCAGAGGGCTCATGCGAAAGATGCGCCTGCCGAACAATTGAAAGGAGAGAACCTGTAATATGACAGACAGCGTTTCGGCCACAAAAATCCCGCCGACCATCGCAAGAAAAAGCTCGCTGCGGGTAACCACCGCGGCAGCGGCCAGCCCGCCGCCAAGGGCGAGGGAACCGGTATCCCCCATAAACACCCGTGCCGGATGCCGGTTGTAGGCGAGAAAACCGGTGCACCCGCCGGCAGTCGCCGCCATGACGACGGCCACCCAGGTTTTGTCCATCGCCAGCGCAAGAAAAGTCAGGGCACAGGCGGCGATTGCCACCGACCCGGCAGCCAGCCCGTCCAGTCCGTCGGTGAGATTAACCGCATTGGCCGTACCGACAACGACAAAGATACAAACGATGAGGAAAAACCACCAGCCGTAATCGAACGCCATCCCCCCGTCGCGGAGCATACCGGAAAAAGGAATTACCAGGTTGGTGCCCCGGCCCAAAACAAAGACGGCCACCACGGCCAGAAGGATGGATATCAACACCTGCATGCCGAGTTTCTCGCGCGCCCGCAATCCCAGAGGGCGCTTAAGCGCAACCTTGACGAAGTCGTCCGCAAAACCGATCAGTCCGAAGGCAAGCATGACCCCCAGTACGGTTAACCCTTCCTGCAAACCCAGGGGCGGCTGCCGGCCGGCAAGCCACACCACCAGCAGTACGCCGGCGGCAATCCCGCTGAGGAAGATGATACCGCCCATGGTGGGTGTCCCCGTTTTCTTTAGATGGCGGGCCGGACCGTCGGCGCGCACCCACTGGCCGAAACGAAGGCGGTGCAGCAGGGGAATGACCAGCGGCCCTAGAAGCAGCGTCCCAAAGAGTGCGGCCGTAAAAGCTACGAGTATCTTGCTCATGACCGGGGCCCCCCGCTTACCGCCATAGACTTCAGGGCGGCGACGATTTCTTCCATCCGCACACCCCGCGACCCCTTGATCAGGATCACTTCGTCACCCTCAAGCAGCCGTGTCAACAGCGTGCTAGCTTCCCGGTTATCCGCACATTCGTAGACGGCGGCGGCTATGCCCGCAGCGCGCGCACCGCGCGCAATTTCCCGCGCCAGGTCGCCTACCGTCACGAGCAGGCGCAAACCTGCCGCGGCGCAGGCCTTCCCGACCTCGCGGTGGCCGGGAACGGTTCGCGGGCCGAGTTCCAGCATGTTCCCCAGAACGGCCACCCGGCTGCGGTTATGCCCCACTTCCTTCAGCACAGCCAGAGCCGCCCGCACGGAAGCCGGGCTGGCGTTGTAAACATCGTTGATAATGGTCAGCGACCCGCACTCTACGATATTGAGGCGCATCGGCGAAAGCCTGGCCGCGGCAAGCCCCTTCGCTATTTCTTCGAGACCAAGGCCCATTTCCAGACCTACGGCGATTGCCGCCAGGGCATTGACCGCGTTGTGCCGTCCCGGGAAGGGGAGGAAAAAATTCACTTCTTTCCCGCTTATGTATGCTGTGAAGCGGCAGCCGTTTCCTTCAGGCCGGTAATGCACAAGCCTGATGTCGGCCTCCGCGCCTTCACCGAAGAAAACAACACGGCCGCGGCACCGCCGCGCCTGCTCCCGCATGTAGGGGCTGTCCGTATGCAAGACGGCAAACCCGCTGCGCGGAATATGGTCCAAAAGCTCTCCTTTCACCCGGGCAATATTCGCCACCGTACCCAGCAGTTCGAGGTGTGTTTCCCCGATGTTGGTAATGACACCCGCGTCCGGACGGGCAATGCGGGCAAGCGCGTCGATTTCGCCGGCCGCCCGCATCGCCAGTTCGCACACCGCCACCTCGTGGTGCGCTTCCAACGCCAGCAGGGTTAAGGATAAACCGATTTCGTTATTAAGGTTTTCACGCGTGGCCAGGACATTGTAGCGGGTGGACAGCACCGCAGCCGTTAAATCCTTGGTGCTCGTTTTTCCGGTACTTCCCGTAACGCCAACCAACCGCACGCCGCTGCGCTCACGGTTATAGCCGGCCAACCGTTGCAATGCTTTCAGGGTGTCGGCCACCTGGATTATGGCCAACGGTCCCGGCAATTCGCCCGGCAAGTCGCGCACCACGACACCGGC
>LDZS01003219.1_pt1 | contig 12507 bp, 12 predicted proteins | sample 615471 | NCBI WGS metagenome assembly LDZS01 (sample SAMN03408295, study PRJNA278302) | terrestrial metagenome | isolation source: oil reservoir sample K3 | place: USA: Alaska, North Slope, Kuparuk formation | collected 2013
CTCCCCGGTGGCGAGGCCGGCGAAGATGAACCTTCCCTCCACTTCGTAGTTTGCGGTCTGGCGGAGCTCTTCCTGCAGCAGTTCGACTTCCTGGGCGATCGCGTCCAGATCGACATCCGAAAGGGCGCCGTTTCCGGCATATATAGCGAGTTCCCTGAGGCGCTGAGCCACGTTCGTGACCTGATCCAAAGCGCTGTCGGTATAAGATAGCCAGGAGATGGCATCGTCCAAGTTCTTTATGTACTGCCCGTTCTCCACGAGGGAGGTGTCTATCGAAAGTTCGCGCACCACGCCGATCGGGTTGTCAGAGGGACGCTGGTAGAGCTTGCCCGTGGACATCTGCCTCTGAAGGTCCAACATGCGAGTCAGGTTTTTGTGCATATCCGAAAGAAAGATCTGCTGCATCATGGAGTTGGTTACGCGGTTCATTGCGATCCCCTCCCGCAAAAGCGCTAACGGCCCACTATGCCCATTCGGTTTATGATGACGTCGAGCATCTCGTCGATGGTCGTAATATAGCGAGCCATCGCGTTAAATGCCTGCTGAAACTTGATAATGTCCATCATCTCTTCGTCGATGTTCACGCCCATGACCGACTGTCTTTGCGCGTTGATCTGGTTCACAAGCGCCCGTTGATTATCGGCCATGGTGCGAGTCCGCTGCCCTTGAGCGCCGAGGGCCGCAATGAAGGATTCATAGAACTCGTTGAAGCTCGCACTCCTGCCTTTCAAGATCTTGCTCTGCTTTAACTGCGCCATCCGAAGGGCATTTGACCCGTCTCCGCTTCCGACGCTGTGCCCTGTGCCGTCACCGCTGGCAGCGGCTATGAGGCTCGAATCCTCGACCAGCGCACCGTTTACGGAAAGGCCCTCGGCCGCACCTGCAAGTGAGGGGAGGGGGTTGAAGAAGGATATGCCAGTGAGCTCGGCGTTGTCTCCCATGCCGTGGCCGGCGCGATGGATGGCATTGAACTCGAGCGCCAAGCGGTAGGCCAGTTCGTCGAAGCTGTCGAGGTGGCTCAAAATGACGTCATCGCGGGCCTCGAGCAGCCCAAGGATCTTGCCTCCCTTGACGTGGTGGAGTACGGTTATGCTCGTGTCTCCGGTCGACTGAAGCGTCAAGCGCACCCCCGGAGACACTTCTTCGGACGTGGACGCAGCGTAGCCGTCGTCGGGCGTGATCCGCCTGGCATCCTTAAACGCGTTGCTCGACGAGAGATATTCCCTTCCGTCGAAGAGGAAGAGGGCGTCTTCGGCAGCTTCGATCACGCCGGTCTTGCCACCGCTATCCACAAGGCCGAGGTTTTGGGCCGCATAAAAGCTTCCTCCTTCGTCGCCCAATACATTTATGCGGTAGGCCTCGCCTACGACGTGGCTTTCGAGCTCGAGGTAGTAAGAGCCGTATATGGACTCCTTCACAGAGGCATTAAGCCATTCCTCTGGAGCGCTCGGGCTTCCGGAGGCGGCCGCATAGGCGCTGTTTATCTTGTTCGCTATCGTTTGAAGGGTGTCTCCTTCTACTACTTCTATCGTCACAGCCTTGCCCTCATCGGCAAGGCCCGTCTTAGAGGCGAGCCCCCCTTTGATGTCGGTTATGGATATGAGGTTGTGATCGACAGATTCGAGCACAAGACGAGACGAATCTACGGAGGCATTTAGATCGGACGAATAATAGGTGTTGATAAAGTCTTCCAAATCTCCAAGTTCAAGGTCACTTCCTGCATCGAGCGTATGGGAAGAGTTTAAGTTGTCTGAAATATTCCAAGCGGTGCCATTCCATTCCACCGTGATGACGCTCTCAAAACCACCAGCAGCGAGGCGGAACAAATACTCTGTAGGCTCTCCCGGCCCAGGGGTTCCCAAGACTCTACCGCCGGAGTCGGCAAAGCTGATGGAGCTTTTGATTACGCCGCCCGAACTGACCTGAAGGCCAAAGGAGCCTCGCAAATTCAAGGCCTGGTCGGGACTTGTGATGTTTGAAAGGCCGCTCGTGGAACCGACCTTCCACGCCGTCTCTGCGGCCAAGCGCTTTACTTGGACGGAATGGACCGCCTCCGCGGCGCGCTGTTCGACAGTGGCCAGGAGGACGGATGGATCTGACACTTGGTCGAAGAGGTTATCTTCGACCTGCACGTCGTAGTATCCTTCATTGCCCGCTATAGAGACGAGCACAAGGTGCCTGCTCTGCGTCCCCTGCACCAAAGTCTTGCCGTGGAGGTCTATCTTGAAGTCCCCATCGTCCTGATCGGTTGTCGACGCCACCGATACATCGAGCAGGAGGCTCAATTTATCCACCAAGAGGTCGCGCCTGTCCAACAGGTCGTTGGGGTTGCCGCCCACCGCCTGGATCTCGGCGATGGTTCCGTTCAGGGCGGCGATCTGGTCTATCAACGCGTTCGCCTCTTCTACTGAGAGCTTCAAATCGTTGTTCAAGGAAACCCTATACTGGTCATAGTTTTGGGCGAGTTGTGATAGAAAAACGGTTAGGCTTTGGGCGCTCTGGATCACTCCCTCGCGAGCGGCGCTGTTTTCGGGGCGCTTCTGCAGCTCCTGCAAGGCCGACCAGAAGGCGTTTAAGGCGCTCGACAAACCTTCGCCGGCAGGTTCGTTCACGAAGAGTTCGATGTTGTCGATGGCCTGTTCGAGGGCCTCCCAGTAGCCTTGCAAAGACGCCTCCTCTCTATATTGGGCATCCAAAAAGGCGTCGCGCAACCTGACTATCGCATCGACCTTGACGCCAGTCCCGATCTGCAGAGGAATCTCCGGGCGGCTCATGCCGGGAACCGTATATGGCTCCGTCGTAGAGGCCTCGACCCGTTGGCGGGAATACCCTTCCACGTCCGCGTTGGCTATGTTGTGCCCCGCCGTCTCCATGCCGCGCCTGAAGTAATCCATGGCCCGGCGCCCCATCTCCAGGCCGAAGAACGAGTTGATCATCCGCCTTCCCCCCTAACCTCTCACCTCAAAACCGCCCCGAGGACCTCCGAAACCATTACCGATTTCGCGCCAGCGCGAAATGAGCAATTCACCCAAGGTGCAGCTTTCCTCCAAGAGGCGTCCGTAGATTTCCAACTCCGAACGCAATTTCCTCACAACGATATCCAGTCGCTTAACCACACTCGTAAGTGAAGCCGCTTCATCTTCGGGCAAATGCGACGCTATCGCCTGAGCTGAAGGATCGCATCTCAACTGCTGAGCCAATGCCACAGCTTTCAGATGACGATCCCTCTCCGCCTCCTGCGCCCTAACCGCAACGTGCCTTACGTTTTGGAGGAGGCCCTGTATGTCAGAGAGGCGCCCGCTGGTGAGCGCCTCTCTCTGCGAGACCAAACATTCGACCGTAGCCTCAATCTCCTCGATGAGGGAGAGCGTAGATTTAATCAACCTTTCTGCCGACACGATCTCTAACTCTCCTTGTCCTCTCTCAATATGCCGGCTAGGAAGAGCCTCCGCGCCACTTCGCGCAAATCGGGAGAGTAGGTTCCACCCTCTATTTCTTTTTTGATCTGCTCTACCTTCTCTTGTCGCACATCGGGGATCTTTTTCATCTCAGCAGCCGCAGCAGCCAATTCTTTGGCGAAAGGGCTGACTTCGACGCCGTCGGCATCGTCCTTTCGCCCTTTGGCCTCCGCTTTCTGCTGCCTCACCTTATCTACCGGTTGGACCTCATAAATGCCTCTGATTTTTTCTATCATAGCGCTCACCCGCCATTCTTTCTTCGCCCTCAAGACATATAAGTTTCGGCCACAGCTGATGAGGGCTTTAGAGGCACTCTCCCCCCTCTTTTAGGCGGCGTAAATCACCCTTCCGCTCTCAATTATGTGACGGTAGATCAGGCCAAGAGGGCGCTTTGGTTCCTCTAAGTCGTTGGGGGTAGTTATGATGAGCTTAAAGGGAACGGCCGTGCGGCGCATGCGCTCGCGCAGCATAAAGGCAGTTTGCCTGAGGGGGACCTCCTCGGGCACTACGACGAGCAAGTCGACGTCGTTCGCCCACCTACCTTTATCCGCTTTCCCGAAAAGCACTATTTTAAGCGGATGAGCCGTCTCGACGATCTCTCTCGTGAGCATTTGCAAACCCTGTTGATTCAATTCTTTGCACGCCAACTCCCTACCCCCTTTACGCAACAGTCGTCTCTCACAGGGAGACGCTCCAAGCAATTGCAGCCACTGGAAAGCCGCCGGCCTTCTCGACGGCGCATGCTGCGCACGAAAGCGTAGAGCCCGTCGTGCATACGTCATCGACAATTATAACGGTCTTCCCGTTCAACGGTAAACCCCTCCACTCAAGCGCGTCCTTGGGCAACATCCTGCGGGAGGAAGCGCCGAGTTTCGTCTGGGGCTCCACATCCACGACCCACTTAAGCCCTTCCTCGGTCGGGATTTTCCACACATCGGAAATCCCACAAGCCAGTGCGCGGGCTTGGTTATACGGCCGTTCGCTCCGCTTGTGCAAGGGCACGGGAGTGAGCAGCTCTCCTTCCGGCCTTCGCAAATTCCTCGCCAAGGCGCGCCCCATTTCCCTCCCCAAGGCCTTATAGCCGTCGTACTTGAGGCGTAAAACGAGATCGCGCGCCTTGCCGTCGTGCAACGCACCGAAAAGAAGAGCCGGCGACGCAGGATGAGAAGGGCATGGGAAGGACTTGCCACAAAGGAGACATTTGGGAGGTTTGGGCGAGATAAGCGAATCAAGGCAGGCCTGGCACGCTACCACGCCTGCCTTGCCGCAAACCGGACAATGGACGGGAAAGGCCATGTGGCTCGCCACATCCAAGAAAGTCCTCGAAATACCAGAAAGATAACGCCTGTGCAACGTGCCTAAGCACCTGCAGCTCGGCGCAAGTCTTGAGCGCGATCTGTGCGCTCCCACGCAGGGAGCGGGTCGAGGTCGATTCGCCCCATGTGGCCGTAAGCCGCCAAAGGTCTGTACTGGGGCTTCCTCAAGTCCAGGTCGCGGATCATGGCGGCAGGGCGGAAGTCGAAATGCTCCTTCACCAGGTGCGTTATCTCTTCATCGGAAATATTGCCGGTCCCGAACGTATCCACATAGACGGCCAAAGGCTTGGCTACGCCTATGGCATAGGCGACCTGGATCAAGCATTTATTGGCCAACCCCGAGGCGACCACATTCTTGGCCGCGTATCTGGCCATATAAGCTCCGGTGCGGTCCACCTTCGTAGGATCTTTTCCCGAAAAGCAGCCACCTCCGTGAGGCACCACACTACCGTAAGTATCCACCATGATCTTTCGCCCCGTGAGGCCGGTGTCGGCAAGGGGCCCGCCGACCACAAAACGCCCGGTGGGGTTCACGAATATCTTTGTGCGCTCATCCACTATCTCGGGAGGGATAACGACATCGATGACGTGCTCTCTTATCTCATCGCACAGCTGTTTTTGCTCTACCGCCGGATGGTGTTGGGCCGATACTACTATGGCGCTCACGCGCTTAGGTTTGTCCGCTTCGTATTCCACGGTCACCTGTGTCTTGCCGTCCGGACGAAGATAAGGAAGAGTCTTGGCCTTGCGCACGAAGGCCAACCGTCTGGCCAGCTTATGAGCGAGCGTTATGGGCATGGGCATGAGCTCCTCGGTCTCGTCGGTGGCATATCCTATCATCATGCCCTGATCGCCGGCACCTATGCGGTCTATCTCGTCATCGTCCATCTCTGACTCCCGCACCTCCAAGGCGCGGTTGACCCCTTGGGCGATATCCGGAGACTGTTCATCTATGGCAGTGACGACGGCACAGGTGTCACCGTCGAAGCCATACTTGGCCCTGGTATAGCCCACATCTTTTACTATTGAGCGCGCAAGCCGAGGTATATCCACGTAACAACTGGTAGTTATCTCTCCGGCTATCATAACCAAGCCGGTCGTGACCAACGTCTCGCAAGCCACACGCCCCATCGGGTCTTCGGTCAGTATGGCATCCAATATGCCATCTGAAATCTGATCGGCCAACTTATCAGGGTGACCTTCTGTGGCAGACTCCGAAGTTACCAGGAAGCGCCCCACGGGCATGAGAAACACCTCCCAGAATCCCCCTCAGACGGCCTCCTGGACTCACAACAAGAGCCCCAGCGCCGATATATCATCAGCATCCAGGGCCCGCCTATGCGGGGGTTATTTTTTGACGACGTTCCTTATACTCTCTTCGAGGGAAACTGTCAAGCCCCCCTCACGAATACTCCAAAGGGCGCCGCAGCAAAATCAGAGCGCCTTCGTCGCCTTCAAAACCGTGGCGTTCGAGAAAGGAGGCCAGATCGCGCGTATACGTGATAATGAGCGGAATATCCTTGATGGCCGGGTGATTTAAAGCGTAATCGATAAGCGCAGACCCGATGCCCTTGCCCTGATGATCGGGATGGACGAGAAAGTCCCATAAAGAGGCGCGAAAAACGAAGTCGGTGAGCACCCTGCAAAAGGCAACGACCTTCCCTTCATGGCGCACAGAAAAACACATACTGCTATTAGCCAGCATGCGCGCTATCTGGTCTATTGTGCGGCTTTTACCCCAATAGGCGAAGCGATAGAGTTCCTGCAACTCCTCCGGAGTGATGGCGCGCGCGCTGTCGTAGAAAAGGTATCCCTCCACTTTAGGCATCGCCTTGTCGGGTTACCCTTCTTCCTCCGGCGATCCTCCCGCGGTCACATACTCGCCACACTTCGTAACGCAAAGCCCGCCTATGATCCGGCGCAAATCGCCACGAGCGTCCTGCTTGACCGGAACCTGAACCACTTGGCCGCTGCCGCACTGTCCACACACCCAGTGTATACGAGCCATCCCGTCGGAATCGGGCGCCCCGGCAAGGACCTTCACCTCACCGCAGACTTGACACGCAACGATCAGCATCCTCAATCGCGCTCCTCTTAAGTATGAGAGGGAAACCCCTCGATTTTTATTTTAACCCTCACAGGCCCCTCTGTATAGATGTCATCGCTTGCCTCTATCGTCACCAAGAAGGGGGGGTCTTTATCGACCAATTCGTCTACGGCGTCGAAGAAGTCGCTCGCCGATATGTTACCTACGGTGCCGCGCAAGGGATCGCGCAAAATGCCGTCGGCCACAGAGCGGTTGTTGATCTCTTGCAACAACGACAGGAGCTCTCCCTCTGCCCTTTCCCTCGACAGCGGCTCGGTGAAGGTGTGGCTTATAAGTTCCTGCCCTTTTCGGTATACAAGGTGGCTCTCGTGCAACTCCAAAATGCCGTGGACGGGGTCACCTCGCACGAGGTTCGACTCGGCAATCATGCGAATGACGTACTTCTTGGGAGCCCCCACGAGCTGCTCGGTCGTTTTTTTCCATTGATCTTCCGGGATCGTCACGGTGATGTCTTCGGGCCTTGTGCCTATGCGCAACGAAGCCATGACGGCCACCTGCCTCACCAACGTATTCAAAGCCTCCTGGACCTCTTCTGCGCTTGCATTCGGCCCAACCGATACCTGTCCCAAAAGCTCGCCGGCGAAGGCCAAAATGCGTTCTTCGCGCATCTGCTCTAAACCGCGGCGCAGTTCATCTGCCTCTTTCTTTAGATTGGCCACCTCTTCTTCGAGGTTGTGCCGTCTCACGGTGAGATCGTCCACTTGAGATCTCAAGCTGTCCCGTTCCGCTTCCAACTCCTCAAGCTCCTGACGGCTCTCCTGAAGTTGCTCTGTGAGGCTTGAAATTTGGCGTTGTATAAATTTCATGCTAAAGAGGGCGGTATGAACCGTCTCGGAAGTTGCGGCCAACACGACAAACGTCCCAGCTACTATCAAAATGCCAGTGATGACGGTTATAACCGAGGAGGTGTGGCGAGGTCTCAAGCCGAAGAGGGAGATCCTGCGCTTTCCTATGCGCGCCCCGACTATGTCGCCGAGGTAGGCCACCAAGCCTCCTATCGCGACCAGCGAGAGGATCAGCTGCCAATTTATCTCAGACCAAAAATGCGCCACACCGCTACCCTCCCTTTTTATGAACTAAGTAGTGAATCGCAAAGCCAAAGCTACAACCAACCCTTTAGCGAACGCATCTGGTTCAACCGGAGAGCTTTGCGAGGCAACGACGAATCGCCTCAAGGCCGCTGTTTATATCCTCAAAAGAGATGTTAAGAGCAGGCCTAAAACGGATCGAGCGGCTGCCACAGGGCAAAATGAGAACCTTATTTTCGCGAGCACACTGCAAAAACGCGTCACGAATCTGAGGCGACGGAAGGTCGAAGGCACACATCAACCCCTTGCCCCTGACGTTGGAGACAAGGGCGGGAAAGGCTTTTTGTAATTCCTCCAATCCCTGCATCAGTCGCGGCCCAGCCTGCGAAGAGACGTAATCGAGCACATGATCGTCCCTGTATATCTCAAGATATCTCGTGGCACGGACCATGTCGCATATATTGCCTCCCCAGGTCGAGTTTATGCGGCTCGACACGTGGAAGCAATTCTCGTCCACTTCGTCAACGCGCGGGCTCACGGCGATGCCGCAGACCTGCGATTTCTTGCCGAAGGCAAATATATCGGGCGCCACACCGTGGTGCTCGAAGGCCCACATTTTCCCCGTTATTCCCATGCCGCACTGAACCTCATCAAATATCAACATGGCTTCATTCTCATCCGCCAGATTGCGCAACTTCTTAAAGAATTCCGTCCTGAAGTGGTTATCTCCACCCTCGCCCTGGATGGTCTCGATGACGATGGCGCATATGCCATCCGGATTATCCCAGAAGGCCTGCTCGATCTGGCTCACAGCTACGGACTCAAGCCACTCCACGACGGAAAGGTGCTCCTCTAACGGCCATGTGATCTTGGGATTTATAACCCTGGGCCAGCCGTACTTGGCGAAGTAGAAGTGCTTTCTCGGATCTGCCGTGTTCGTCACGGAGAGTGTATAGCCGCTCCTGCCGTGAAAGGCCTCCCTGAAGTGAATGACCTTCGTGCCTTTTTTGCCGGATACGGCGTCGCCTTTAGAAATTTTGCCGCGCGAAAGGAGCTTGCGCACTTTCCAGTCCATGGCCACCTTGAAGGCGTTTTCGACTGCCAGCGTGCCGTAGTCGATGAAAAAGAGATGCGTAAAGCCGGGCGGAAGGGCCACTTCGGCAAAGGTCTTCACGAATTCTGCCATCTCAACTGTATATATATCGGAGTTGGCCACCTTGTTTATGGCAGCGCGGAAGATCTTCTCCTTGAATTCGTCGTTGGCCAACTTCGGATGGTTCATGCCGAAGGGAGCCGAGGCGAAGAACGTATAAAAATCGAGCCACTCCTCACCAGTGACGGCATCTACGATGCGACTGCCCTTGGAACGCTCCATGTCGATCACTATGTCGAAGCCATCCCGGAGGATCCACTTTTCAAGTATCGGAAACACATCCTCCGGTTTTATTCCCCACCTGACTTGCGTCATCGCTTAACCCTCCTAACGAAGCCCTCTAAATTTTTAAGACGCCCCAGTTTATTTTCGATTCTAAGGCCATATAGAAAACGGGTCAAGTTGAAACGAATGCCGAAGCAGCGCGGTTGCGGGCTAACGTTCACGGCGTTTGCGACGTAGGCCAATTTAGCTTACAATTAAACTAAATGCCGAGTCTCCTACGAAGACCTTTCAAGACAATTTCCCAGCGAGCACGGGGGTGTATATGACGAAAGACAAAATACTCCTCAAATTAGTATACGCCCTTTTGGCGTGGGCGTCTTTAGTCAGTGGCGCACAAGCAACTCATAGAGATAGTGTAACCGTAATGACGCTTTGGGGCGGAAAAGAGCTGGAAGCTTTTGAAGGCATTCTCGACACTTTTGAAAAACGCACCGAGGTAGCTGTGAGGGTAGAGAGCGCCGGGCGAGATCTCTCTATCCTCTTGATGGCTCGTCTCGAGGCTGGTAACCCGCCAGACTTAGCGGTGATCCCCAACCCAGGTCAGATGAGAGAGCTCGCCAGAAGGGGTCATCTGATTCCTCTGGACTTCCTGAAGCCTCGCGGTTACCCGAAAGCCTTCATAGAGTCGGCACAGTTTTGCGGAAGGCAATACGGCCTCTTCTTATCCGCCGACGTGAAGAGCCTCGTATGGTATCGACCTCGCCTCTTCAAAGAAGGGGGCTATGAAATCCCTCGCTCCTGGTCGGACATGGTGGCCCTCTCCGAGCACATGGCAACCGAAGGAAAAACGCCTTGGTCTATAGGGCTCGAAAGCGGAGCCGCCTCGGGTTGGCCCGGCACGGATTGGATAGAGGACATATTCCTGCGCCTCCACGGGCCCGATGCATACGATCGCTGGGTAGAACACGAGATAAGCTGGCAAAACCCCCTCGTGAAGGAAGCGTGGGAAACCTTCGGACAGATCTTGTTTAATGAGGATTATGTCTTTGGCGGTATCATGGGATGCCTCTCCATCAATTTCGCTGACGCGGCGTTGGAACTGTTTACAGAACCTCCTGGGTGCCTGATGCATCGCCAAGGCACTTTCATGCAAAGCTTCATCCGAGGAAACTATCCTCTCCTCGCCCCGGGAAGGGATTACGATGCCTTTCCTCTGCCTTCCATAAAGGGAGGCGGCCCCGCGCCGCTGGTGGCCTCGGGAGACCTCATCAGCGCATTCAGAGATACGCGGGAAGTGCGCGACCTCCTCTCTTACTTGGCCTCACCGGAGGCGCAAAGCATGTGGGCAAAGGCGACGGGAAAACTCGCATTACACGTAGACGTGCCGATCTCGACTTATTCCGATCCGATTTCGGCCAAGGCGGCTGAGTTGCTAACCGCCGCAGAGGTCGTCAAGTTCGACGCTTCTGACATGATGCCGGCCGTTGTGGGTTCCGGGGCCTTTTGGACGGGGGTTTTAGACTACGCGAGCGGCATGAAGCTCGACGATGTCCTGGCCCGCATAGAAAATGCCGCCCAGCGGGCCTATAAAGGAGGGCAGGTTCTCCGATGAATAACAAACTGGCATGGCTCTATATGGTTCCAGCTGCCCTTTTTCTGGGCGTATTCCTGATTTATCCCACATTCAGCACCATAGCTTTGAGCTTTTTCGGCCCGAGATCCGTCGAGTTCGTGGGCTTGGCCAACTACCGAAGCGTTCTCACTTCCAGCGCCGTCTTGAGCGCCCTTCGCAACAACCTCCTTTGGCTTGCGATCATGCCCACGGCTACTGTCGCCCTCGGATTGGTCCTCGCGGCGATACTCGACAGGGTTCGCTATGAAGCCATAGTCAAGGCCATCGTCTTCCTCCCTATGTCCATCTCCTTCGTAGGGGCCTCGGTAATCTGGAAATTCGTCTACGCCTATCGCCCAGCGTCCCGCCCCCAGATCGGGCTCTTGAACGCCATCCTCGCGCGTTTAGGCTTCGAACCGATAGGCTGGTTGGCGGTCCGCCCATGGGTGAACAACCTGGCGCTGATAACGGTCGGCATATGGGTCTGGACGGGCTTTTGCGTCGTCATCCTCTCGGCGGCCTACAAAGGGGTGCCCAGGGAACTCGTTGAGGCAGCTCGAATCGACGGAGCGAGCGAGTTTCAGATCTTTTGGCATGTCATCCTCCCCCATATGCGCGGCACGATCGCCATAACGTTCACGACGATGGTCATTTATGTACTGAAGATCTTCGACATCGTATATGTGATGACCAACGGCGCCTTCGATACGGAAGTGCTGGCCAGCAGGATGATAAAAGAGATGTTCGGTTATTGGAATTACGGCAGCGCCGCGGCCATCGCGACGCTCTTGCTCTTGCTTGTCATTCCATTTCTAACCATCAGCATGCTGCGCCTTTTAAGGGAGGAGCGGTGACGATGAAGCGAACTTTCGTTTCGAGAGCCATCCTCCACGGGATCATCCTTTTGGTGGCGCTCTTCTGGTTCTTGCCGACTGCAGGTCTTTTGATTACCTCTTTCAGGCCTGCCTATTTAACGTCCGTCTCCGGCTGGTGGACGGCTTTTGAGCACCCTTTTGAACTATCCCAGTTCACCCTCAAAAACTACCGGGAGGTCCTCGAGCAAGGAAGTATGGCACGAGCCTTCGTCAACAGTCTCATCATCGCCATACCTTCGGTCATCCTCGTCCTCGCTGTGGCAGCGCCGGCGGCCTACGCCTTGGCCTGGACCGACCTCCCTGGACGAAAATTTATGTATTGCCTCGTAGTCGGACTAATTATTGTCCCGCTACAGATGACGTTCATACCCGTGCTTAAGCTCTTCAACGCCCTCGGCCTTTCGGGCACATTTCCGGCGTTGTGGCTCGCCCACACGGGATATGGGCTCCCTTTCGCCATTTACCTCCTCCACAATTTCTTCGCCTCTATACCCAAAGACCTCATAGAATCGGCATCCATCGATGGAGCCTCGCACTCGACGATAATGCTTAAGATGGTAATCCCCCTTTCTCTGCCCGCGCTCGCATCACTATGTATATTTCAATTCCTATGGGTGTGGAACGACCTTTTGGTGGCCCTCATATACGCAGGGGGCTTCAGGAATGTCGCACCGATAACGCTCCAGGTGGCCAACTTGGTAGGTTCGAGAGGCCAGGAGTGGCACCTTCTCAC
>LDZS01003333.1_pt1 | contig 12507 bp, 7 predicted proteins | sample 615471 | NCBI WGS metagenome assembly LDZS01 (sample SAMN03408295, study PRJNA278302) | terrestrial metagenome | isolation source: oil reservoir sample K3 | place: USA: Alaska, North Slope, Kuparuk formation | collected 2013
TACCGAATAGGAAGATAGAAGTTGATTGTAAAGCCGACCCGTTTTTGAAAATTCCCGATGGACTTTTAGAAAATATCCTCAATATACTTGTTGATAACGCAAACAAGTTTTCTCCGGAGAATCTGCCGATAAGGATTGTTGTTGAGAACAATAAAATAGGTGTTATGAGTTACGGTCCAAAGATACTCGAGGAGTATAAAGAAAAAATATTTGAGCCGTTTTTCAGGCTGGATAAAGAAAAAAAAGGTCATGGACTTGGTTTAACCATCGCGAGACGATTGGCTAGAAAAGCGGGATGGGATGTTTACCTGGATATCTCAAAAGAAGGAAATATTTTCTGGATAAAATTTAACTGAGGATGGCTGAAAGGTAGCCCACTGTATGATATTTATCTCCAGAAACTTCACCGCTCGTGGCATGCTTTAATATTTTCAGTTCGTCGAAAAGGTTCAGAACCACTGCTATTGGTCCCAATCCACATGCAGTTATTCGGTTTTCCCGGGCGACCTGATAAATTCTGTCAATATCTTTTGTTAGCAAAGCTTTTATGAGAAGTTCGTCTTTTCTAAGTGTTGTTTCATGATTATCGTAATGATTCATGTCAGAAGACGCGATAACTAATATTCCTTCGTTTGTTTTTAAGATGGCTGCAATGCTTTCTACCAACGTTTTTACGGCGTTTATGCTTTGGTCTGTCATTATTATTGGAACGATTGTGGGATCGTTATCAAAGATGTGCTGGATGAATGGAAGCTGCACTTCAATGGAGTGTTCGTAAAGGTGAGCGGAAGTGTCCGGTTTCAATTCACCCTGGGAATTCCTTATTAGTTCACCAACAAGGGATTCGTCTATTCGTAATGTTCCAAGAGAAGTATGCCAGCTACCTTCAGGCCATATGGACAGTCGTGCGCCATAACCTGTATGGTTTGGACCTATAATGATTATCTTTCTGGGTTTACCAATTTTCGACAGTTCTAGATAACCGTGGGCCGCAACAGGACCACTGTACATATAACCTGCGTGTGGAGTAATGAGTCCAGCATTTTTGAGCGCAAAAGAAAAAACTGGTCCGGGCAATTCACCCGGACCTACGGGGTGATCGTAACATGCAGTTATCTGCTTTTTCAATTCTTCAGCATTGGAAGCGTAAAATCTACCGGCAAAAACAGGTTTTCTATCCATTACGGTTCCACCACCATCGCCGTTATGAATATGACCATTTCCCTCTGTTCTTTCGTTGTCTTTTCGGCCCTGAAAAGTTTCCCAATGAACGGTAAATCGCCAAAGAAAGGCAACTTGGTAACGCTCACGTTTTCTCTTTCGCTTACAAGGCCACCTATCGTCAGGGTGTTACCATCGGAGATAACAAGTTTTGTTTTTGCTTCTCTGGTTTTTTCACCGTAGAGATCGTTGGCGTAGGGTTGGGGTTCACTGACCTTTATGTAGAGATCTAGCAATATGGTGCCGTCGTCTTTTACCGTTGGTGTTATCGTCATTTCAACACCGGTTTCAAGATATTGGAGTTCTTCAACAATGTTTCCCGTTGCTGGATCGATCTTCTTGAGCAATATAGGTATGGTGTCACCTATATGGATTCTTGCTTCTTCACCACTCAAAGCTACGATAGATGGATTGGAGATTATGCTACCATCGACATTGGATTTTTCAAGTTGTGCCGTTACTGTGGCAGAACCAGTTATGAGATTTTTGAGCAGCTTTGCGAAATCCACACTATCAAGAATACTGAAGCTGAGGTTCAGAGACCCAGAGTTAAAAAGGATATTTGGCTGTTCAAAACCTAAACTGGTACTGAACTGCTTGGTGATATCATCCAGCAACGATTTATCTACGATCCTTGTTTCGATCTTTACCTGCTTTTTTGGTGATGTAAAGGTCCCACTTACCTGCTCCATTAATTCCAGAACTCTGGATTTGGGTAATCCCTTTACAACCAAAATCCCATTGACGGAATCTGCATACACCGTGCCCCCGTAGAATTCAATAAGAGTTTTGAGTTCTTCGATGTTGTGATAAACGCGGTAAATTTGTTCTCCTGTTGCATCATCAGTTGGAGCTTCAGAAACTATCTCTTTTTTTCTCACTATGTATATGTCATTAACCTTTTCTATTTTTACAGGTTCGCATTCCTGAATAGCAGCAACAAAGGTATCCCAGGTCACACCTTCCAACGTCAATGTGAAGGTTTCATCTAATTCTTCCGGGACCATGAGGGAGATACCGAGGCTTTTAGCAATGCGTTTCATGACAGCCACAAGATTCGCATTTTCAGCGTAGACGTAGATTAGTCCGTCTTTAACCATGAAGTTGTCTTCTGGCGAAATCTCCACATCTTTTGATTGAATCTGTTTGATTAGTTTCTCAGCTTTTGCCAGAGCCTCTTGGTCTTTAGATTTAAGTACTATGACACCAAGGTTTTTGAATACTCTTGTTTCAACCTGTGGGAAAGTTGCTTCCATGAAAAGCTCCAGTTCTGTCGAGACATTCGTTACGTTATAAATGTAGCTTTGGTAATCTTTCTCTTCAGTTAGAGCACCTTCTATTATTCCTTTGATTTTGTCAAGAGCATTTTTATTTCCAATCAGCAGCCACGCGTTTTCCAGCTCTATGATGTTTACACTAACGTCCATGCTGTCCACAACGCTTTGCAGTTGCTCTGCCGTTGCCAACGATTTTTCTATCTTTGTGAAATCGGTTTTTTGATCTTTTGCAAGGAAATTCAGTAGTTCTTTTGCACGTTCAAGTTGTTCTACAAAACCTACTCCTATGACTTTATCACCGTAGGCAAAAAGGGATCTTAGTGAAATATCTGCTGCTTTCAGATATTCAGTGATTTGTTCCAGAGTCCAACCTGGGAGTCTTGGCAACTCAGAGATAACTATGTTAGTTTCAGTTGCCGCGGATGTATTGTACGTTGTCGTCAATTCTTCTATTAACTTGTTAGCCCTCTCGATATCATTTTCTTTGCCAATGATAACGAGATTTTGCTCTGTTTCAAGAAGTTTGACCCTCAAGTCCAAACCGCTAAAAATCTCTTCAAGCTGCTGAAGTTGAATACCTGGCTTTTTAATTATCCGATAAGCGAGAGTACCTGTTTTTAGAGAGTAAAGACCGGAGAGAGTCTCTTTGAACTTCAGAATTTGTTCGGTTTTACCGCTTATAAGGAAGGTATTCTCAGAGACTTTGGTTATTCCTATATCCATCATAAGTGAGTCAGCAAGGGTATTCAAAAGCTCTTCTGAGATGTTTTCAGGTACTTCTACAAACTCGTAGGAACGTTTGGTACTATCAGCGAGGTAATTCGTCAGCTGTTGGGCCTGTTCAACAGCAGAATCACTTCCAAAGATCAGATAACCATTATCAACGTCAAAAACATCACTTACTGCTATCCCTTTACTCAACAGATATTTTTTGAGAGTATCAGCATCGATACCAGGCAATTTCTGTAAAAGTTTGACGTTACTCTGACCCTCAGGTTTTTCAGGTACTGCTGTTTTTTCTATTATGTCTTGAATATACTCTATCTCGTTGAGGTCACCAGCGATGAGAACCTGGTTGCCTATCGGTTGAATTTTCAGTTTTAGTTCGAGAGTTTTAGCTATTAAGCTGAGTTCATCCAACGAACTTCCGGGTGGCAGAGTGATTAGTTTATAGCTCAGTTCGTTGCTGACCACCGTGGTTTCAGTGGCTTGAGCTGAATCGACAACCTTTTTAATGAGTCTTTCGGCATCTGCAAGGTTTGTTGCATCACCGGTGACTATCATGAAATCGCCAAGTTGTAGAATTCTTGCGGATATCTGTAATACTTCGAGGACCTTCTCTAATTGGTCTGGATCGATATTTTCAGGTAATTCTACGATAGAGTATTCGAGCTCTTGGTGACCTGTTTCCGCGCTATCTACCTTGAGAGAATCCAAAAGTTCAATGGCTTTTGAAATATTTGAATCTGTTCCTATCAGAATCAGCGAGTTACCAATTTCAATGGCTTTTACGTCGAGACCAACGGAGGTTAACAACTCCCTCAATGTAGCGAGAGCTATCTGCCCCGGGCGTTCAAAAACCTTGTAGCTGTATTCAACAAGTTCTGCAGGTTTCTTTCCCAGTGCTGACAAGGTGGAGATGACGCCTTTGGCGTCCGTTATGGCGCTCTCTCCACCTACCAGCAGGGCCGCCGTACCTGCCGGTATCGTCTCAACATCTATTCCGATTTTTCTTACAATGGTCTGGATATCTGTTGTTGTGAAACCTTCGGGGATGTTGACCAGTTCGTATACCTTCTTGGTTTCTGTCGCCTCAGGTGTATCTTTCTCGAATGCTACCAGGACTTCTTCCGCCTTCGTTATCTCTTCTTCCGGTCCAATGAGTACGAATTTACCGGAAACTTCTATTCCTTCTGCAGCTATTCCTACCTTTTTGAGTAATTCGTTCAGCTCATTCACCGTCAGTGTCGTTTCACGTTCTTCTATTTTGTAACTGAGCTTCACCATTTCTTCTGGTTTCGTGCTCAGTTTTGCGAGCGTCGCTATGACGTTCTGGGCTTTCTGTATCTCTGTTTTGCTTCCTACAACGAGTACAGTGTTGGCAGCTCCTACGAGCTCTGTCTTTATCCCTATCTTTCGTGTTATCGTCTGTAGTTGTTCTATACTGAGTCCTTCCGGCAGATTCACCAGAGTGTATGTCTTCTCTTCTACTTTCGTTGCTTCTTCTGTTATCTCCGGCTTGAGCAGTTCTATCATGTTTTTAGTTTCTTCTATTTCGCCGCTCGTGCCGATCACTATGAGTTTGTCGTCCGTTTTGAGTATCTGTGCTGCCACATTCAGTGCGTTGAGTGCTTCTTTCACCGTGTTGAGGTCAAGACCTATCGGGGCTTCCAGAACGGCGTATTCTATCTTGCTTATCTGTGGCCGTTTGTTCAGCCCGTGCAGTCTGGTTATGACCTCGGTGGCTTTGGCGAGGCTTTCTGCTTCGCCAACCATTACCACAACGTCACCGGCTACTGTTATATCTACCTCTATCCCTATCTTTCTCAGTACCGTTTGCAGGCTCTCAAGGGTGAAGCCCTCAGGTACGGAGATGGTCGTGTATTCTTTCTTCACTGGTGTCGCTTCGGCTGTTTCTTTTGGTGCAAGCGCTTTGATAGCTTCTTCTCCTTTTGCTATGTCTTCGTCCGTTCCCACGAGTACGACGTAACCGGAGATTTCCAGCGTCTTCAGGTTGAGTCCTATGGTTTCGAAGAAGGTACTCAATTCCTGTGGGGTCACACCGATCGGCAGCGTGATTATCTTGTAGCTGTATTCAACCAGTTCTGCTGGCTTTTTTCCCAGTGCGGACAGGGTGGAGATGACGCCTTTGGCATCTGTTATGGCGCTTTCTTCACCGACAAGCAGAGCTGCCGTACCTGCCGGTATGGTCTCCACGTTTATCCCTATCTTCCTAACAATGGTCTGGATATCTGTTGTTGTAAAGCCTTCGGGAATGTTGATCAATGAATAAGTTGTTTTTGTACCTTCTGCTGATTCTTGAGATGAGAATTGTATTTGTTCCAGGAAGGATTTGGCTTTTTTAAGATCTGCACGGGAACCAATTAAAACGAGTGAGTCTGGTAATTCATGTACGGTTAGATTCAGCCCGAGACCTTCAAATATCTGTTCAAGATTTGTGATATCTATACCTGGCCTGGATACCAGGGCGTAAGAAAATTCTTCTTCTTTTATCTGGGATTGAAGTCCGTTTATAAATTCAACCATTGATTCAACATCTTCTCGGGAACCCACAACAATGATGCCGTTTTCTTTGATAAACAGGAAGGTTACCTGTAAGTCCAGGGAAGTTGCTGCTGTTCTAAGGAATTCCTGATTCATGGGCTCAGTTGTTTCTATGTATTTGTAAACGTTGGTTTTAGGAGATGGAAGACCGCTTAGATGCTGAACTATCTCTTTGGCTTTTTGTATTTCCTCCGGATAGCCTATTATAGCGAGTCCGTTGTTGAAAGAATAGAGTTTTACATTGATTGGCATATCATTCAATAAGGCTGAGAGTTTATCTGTTTCTATGTTTACGTTTGTCAGAACCGCTATATCTTTTTTTGGAGGCAATACGTCAGTTGTAGCAGGTTCTGTATCTTCTGGTGCCAGTTCTGAGACGAGGCGTTGAATTGCGGCAACGTCTTCTGGATTTCCAAAAACGATTATTTTATGCTGGGTCTCAACGATCGAAACAGAGAATCCAAGAGTCTTGATCACATTTTCGAGTTCAGAATATGCAACTTTTTTATCGAGTGTTAAGAGCTTTCCTTCACCGTCGCTTTCGAGTTCTTTATACACCGGTATGAAGTCTTCAACATCTTTTTGAGTGCCTATAACGATTACTTTTCCTGCTGCCTCTATGATATTCAGATTGTATGAGAAACTTGAGGCTATGGTTTTCACAGTTCCAAGGTCCAGATTAGCGAGTTTTGGTAATATTGCATAACCTTTGTTAACGGTTTTTTCAACTTCTTCTCTTCGCTTTGAAAGAACAGACTCAATTACTTCCGTGGCCCTTTTTACTTCATTGGAAGTTCCAATTAGTAGCGGACCTGTTGGAGATTGCATGATCTCTACATTGATTCCAAGCTTTGTGATGATGGCCTGAATGGCTTCTATCGAATCTTCAGGAATGTCGACGAAACTGAATACTATAGTTGATGTTGTTGTACCTTCCGTTGTTTCTGCTGGAATTCCCATCTCAATTTGATTTATAAGATTTCTTGCTTGCAAGACGTTATCTCTTGTTCCTGCAAGGATATATTTTGAATTTACAGGGAATATTTCAACGGTAATGCCCATTCGAAGTAACAGATCGTTGAATTGCTCGATTCGTGGGAGTCTTTCAACGATTAGATAATACGGATTCTCTAGCTCTCGTAAACGTTCTATCTCATTTTCAACAACCTTAACGGTGGTTTCATCCCCGATAACAAGGTATCCACCGGTGGTTGGAATTATTTTGATTCTTTTGTAAGCCTCTTCCCCAAGGTAACTTTCAAGATAGGTATTGAATTTTTCGTCGTCCCAACCGGGGAGTGATTTTATGAGTTTGGAGATCTTGCGTTCTTCGATCGGGGAAGTTTTCAATCCGAGATGTGATTCTATCTTGGGTGTCATTTGTTTAATCAGGTTTTGTAAACTGATGAGATCATTCTTGTTTCCACGTGCTATGAGGATTTCTATTGAAGGAATGTAGGTGTAATCGATTTTTCCTGTGTATAAGGTTGATATCAAATCCTTTATACCGCTTTCATAAACGTTCTCAGGAATTTCTATAAAGTATTCTCCTGTTTCCGGGAAGAAAACTTTCTCATATTTTCCCAATTCTTGAAGAGCGCGTTCAAGAGCTTCCTCAGGGGCAGAGATAAATACGAGTCTTTCAGCTATTGCGTCTATAGTATACTGTTCTGGTTTCAATCCTTCAGTGGCGAAGAAATGTTCAAGGAAGTTTTTAACGGAATCGAAAGCGTCTGCAGTTTTTATCTCTATAAATCTGCGCGCTAGTTTTCCGTGTGATGCTTCTGTGAATTGTGAGATCAAATATTCTGCAATATCGAGCTTATTTTTCTCTCCCTTAATGATGTAACCATTATTTTCGCCCAGTGATTCGATGATTACTCCAGTTAAATCCTCGATTTGCATGATGATTTCATTGTCTATGGGAGCGGTATCCCGCAGTATTCTGTAACCAATTGTCTGTGAGCGCAGGGTGATGTCTCGCAATATTTCATTGACTATATCCGTCATAGCTTCCGGGAAGGTTAAGGTTATTTTTCCGAGAGATTCAAAGGTACGGTCAACTTGTAGTTGCTCTCCGGGAATATAATTACTGAGCAAACTTTCGATAAGACTTGCAAGAGTGATTTTCTCAGTTCTATTGCGGTTTATAACGTCCTCGACGATCTTAAAGTTGTCAGGAAGTTTTACGGTTAAGATCTTCGGTTTCGATTGTTCGAGATCTTTCTGCAAAGATTTTTTATAACTGTCCAGGTATGAGATGATGATGTTTACATCTCTGGCGCTTCCTGACAGAATCAGTTTATTAAATTCGGGTAAGGAGTCTATCTTTACAGAGCCATCACAGAGAAAATTGTTGACTTCAGAGGCGATTTTGTAAAAGTAATCAAGAGTTTTTTCTCCTGATGGAAGCTTCAAAAGCTCTACGTTATATTCTTTTTTTATGTAGGATGAGGTTAGAAGGTTGGAAAGTAGGAGATGGGTTTCGAGATCTCCGAAAGCTAATAAAGTGGATTCGTTTGGAATATATTCCAGAAAAGCTTCCACCGGTAAAGCTTTTCTAATGGCTTCGAGCTGGTTCTGCCCATCTTCTCCAACCTTTATGTCGACGCCGATGTACGTTTTCCAGAACCTGTTAACAACATCTTTGACCTCTTCAGGGGTTCCTATATAAAACGTTCCATCTGTGAGATAGGCATAGGCAATCTGACTGCCGAGAGAAATGAGGATGTTCCGCAAAATATCTTCGGGGGTGTGAGGAGGTGAATCCTACGGTTACCGGGAGTTTTCCAACCTTCTCGGTGATAACGTGGGAGAGATTCAGAACCTCGTCACTGAAAAGGTAGGTCAATACCGTCTGGAGGTTCATGCTGTAGGTGCTGAAACGGTCAACTGATACCTCGATTGCTGATCGCCAGAAACGAAGGATGAGCGTATTATTTTTCAACAATACCTCGGGTTCTTTGTTTGCCGGGATCAGTAATGCAACGCTAAGGGACATTCTGTCCCCAAGATCCCTCGTCCAGAGCCCTTCGACCGGTCCGGCTCTTAATGGAAGGTTCATGTTTTTTCCACTAACGCCGTAAAGCGTCAACGAGTATACGGTTTTTGATGGGTTGGATTGGATATTGTAATCTAATTCGTTCAAAGCAGAGCTGAAGGTCATGGTTATCGTGACCGAGCGATCATCCAGAGTAGGTACAAGAGACTTTAATTGATTTGCATGAATCAGGATTGAAAAGAAAATCAAAAAAAGAAACAATAAAAGCAACGAAGATTTCTTCATGCTGATCACCCCGTATAATTGCTATTTTTTTATTTTATTTTTCCTTTATTAATTTTCTGCCTGGAAAAACTTCACGATGGCAAAGGTGTTGCTTCGAGTATCATTCAGGAGCACCGCAAATTCTGTAATCCCGTACACAATATATGGAGCAATAAAATCCCCAACTCTGACGGTTTTAAGTTGGTTGTTGACTTCAATGACAGCGTAGTTGACATCATTTAGTTTTATGTAACTCTTATAAGCCAGTGATGTGGCTTCCACACCAATCTCCAGAAGTGATTGGATGACCTCTTCCGGCTTTGCGAATAGTGGTTGAAAATAATTTTCTAACTTCAAATTTTTTTCGAATAATGAAAGATCAATTTCTTCTTGTTTGTTATAAACAACACTCTCTTCTGTTATTGCGAGGGGTTGTATAAACAGAAGAGATAGCAACAGAAAAATACCTATTAGACTAAAAAATATAGAAAAAATAGCAATTTTTTCAAGCATAATATACATCCCTTAGAAAAGATCAGTAAGATAGAGATCCAATGTCAATTCTACCACAACATTTGTCGGTAAGTCCGTTTTAGGAAGTATTGGGAACCCCAGATTAGACTTTATGGATATTTTTTTCATGATAACTTTGGGATCATTAGTTAGCCTTTCCATTATTTTCAAGGTATCCTCTGCGCTACTGGCTATATAGATTCCTTCTAACGCTTTTCCCTTCGTATTGGTAGAAATGCCCAGTAATTTTGCCAGCTCTTCAAAATTACTTTTTGAAGATAGGAAAGCGACAGTTTCATTTGCTACTTTCGATAATTTTTGAACCTGATAATAAGTTTGTTCCAGCTCTTCTATCTCGGTGGTAAGCCTTGAAACGTCTCTGAAGGCGTTAAACATGTAAAAACCCACGAAGAGAAGAAACGCTGTTATTGTGGTTAAAATTATCAAAATACCAGCGACTCTTGTAGGAATTCCTTTTCTGTGGAGAGGGGTAACTTTTCTTTTTATCCTGTTCTTGTACTTTTCAGAAACGAATAGCAATTCCCGATTTTGCCCGGATCCAAGGAGGCTTTCTCCCAGAAAGAAGGCGTCTTCGCTAAAATTTTCCATAAAACCTTTGTTTATTTCATTATCTCCGTTGTTAATCAATTCCATCACCAACTTTTAGTTCGTAAAGCTTTAGTATGTAAAGATTGGAAAATTCCATCTCGCCTTTTAAATTTAACTGATATGGGGTAGAAGGTTTAAGCGCCGGTGAAGGTACAGTGGTTTTTGAGTCTCTATCGTAGATTAAGTAATAGTAAGCTACCCCTGTTCCACCCTCATAATCTAGTCTGGTCACAATTGATCTGATGGCGTTTTGGTCTTCAAGAAATGCTTCAAGGGTTTTAAAAAAAAGAATTTCTTTTTCTTTGCTTCGTATATGTTTTTTCAATTCAGAAACACGCCGGGCCAATTTCGCCTGTTCTACTACTAACTCATTTCGTTTTGTGCTTATTGCGCTAGCGTCAATTTTTGGGACCCCTGTTAGAATGATGCCTACACTGTCCAGCAGGTACCCTTTTATGTATGCAATCTGGTTCAATCGGCTTTCAAAACCTTTAGCAAGAATGAATTTTCCCATAAGTATTATTCCCAGTGATATTCCTATTACAACAAAGAAGGTGAAAAGGCTATAGACTCTCTTCTTTGAATGCAAGTTTACGTTTACCAAGAATCTCACCCCCTCTTACAAGCAATCCCGCAACGTTGTATGAAAACTGGGGCGAAGCGTCCATACGTAAGGGTAGAGCTAAAACATTTTTTTCATCACCAAGTATTCTCTTAAAGGTTTCAACATAGATCTTTGTTGAAAGATCACTTTGAGCTACTACAAAAACCGTATCAAAGTAAGGTTCATCGCTGATTGAGGTGTTGGGAGAGCTGGAGAATGTATTTGATATGTACATCCTTAACTGGTAACCAATAGTCTGAGAGAGGTGATCGGAGGCTTCTTCGATAAGACTTGTATCGGGAGGGGCTTGACTGGTCAAGAATTTTTTTAATAAGTCAAATTTATTATCGTCTGGTTTGGTTAGGTGGTCTATGACAGCATTAAAACCTTCACCTATGTAGTTGATTCCAATTATTTCGGAGTCTTTGATAATGTACAAAATAGAGTAGTCCAGATCAACAGAAAAGAGTATTCTGGAACCAGCAAAAATTTCTCGAGGTGGAAGCTTCAAAATCGGAAGAGGATTGATATCCACAATATCAGGTTCGGGGAAACCAACTTCTTTAATCTTTTCAAGAAAATTTTTTAAAAACCTGTCCCTTGTCACAGCAAAAATTGGTATAACAGAGTTCTTAATTGCTTTTAAGCTGTTTAAAGGGCTTGGAATGACTTCAGCTGGCGGAAGAGAGAACTGAGTTGCTATCTTGAAATTGGCCACGTTCATGAGGCTCTTCTCGTTTTTTACCTTCGGAACCTCAACATGTTGAAAAACAACGTTTGATGGGTGGATGGCTGTGGTGATAACTTCATCTACATCCAGGACGTTGTATTCGAAATAGCGTTCTGCAGCCTTCTTTAAAGCGTTCTCTCCATATTCGAGGACACTAAAGACCGGTATTATGTATTTTTTCTTGACGAGTACTCTCGAAATCTCAGCAAGATCTTCCCAGAAATTTATGGCAGTTACGAACTTTTCGAACAACCCTTTCACTCCTATTAATAAACTACTCTACCAGTTACTGGCATGATAACCAGCGAAGAACCATCTTCAAATGAAAAAGTAGTGGAACCTTTCTCTATAAAGAAAGAACCATCATCTTCAAATCCAAAGATACAATCTTGAGAAGCTGTACCGGGAAAATCTTCAAATTTTCCTCCGGTAGATACTATAAATATCCCTGTTGTATGGTTGTAAAAGATTTTTCTTCGCTTTGAACTCTGTATTGCTTCCTGCTTTACATCTTCCAGAAAGATATCAAATTGTATTTTCGAAACTTTTATATTATAACTCCCAAAGAAATTTATAATCGGGAAAGAGATTAAGAACATTCCTAATGAGATTAAAAGAATATACAGTACTGTTTCCGTGAGATTCATGGCTATAAGTTATCCTCCCATTGCTTGTTCCATCGAGAAAATTGTGTTGTACATTGTGTAAGCAAGGAAACCAATAAATCCACCGATAAACATGATCATAATTGGTTCAACCAAGGAAACGAGTTTCTTGAGAGAGGTAGTTACCTGCGCATGGTAAAAATCCGCTACTTTGAACATAACTTCATCTAATTTACCTGTTTCCTCACCTGTTGAAACCATGCTTATAACGATGGAAGGGAATATCTTCTGCTTTTCTAGCGAAACGTGTATAGGTTCCCCGGCTCTGATCATATCTACAGCTAATGAAATTCCGTTCATTATTTTGGTGCTTTCCGAAACCTCGGCGGCGAGTTCAA
>LDZS01002391.1_pt1 | contig 12471 bp, 12 predicted proteins | sample 615471 | NCBI WGS metagenome assembly LDZS01 (sample SAMN03408295, study PRJNA278302) | terrestrial metagenome | isolation source: oil reservoir sample K3 | place: USA: Alaska, North Slope, Kuparuk formation | collected 2013
ATGACCACTCCCATCGCCCGGATGATGAGCACGCGCCTCCAGGGCCGGGAACTGCCGCAGCGCTATTGTTATGCGGCCAGTGTTTTCCGGAGGGAGAACCACGCAGGGAGGCAGCGGGAGTTTTTTCAGGCGGGAGTGGAGCTCCTGGGGGCAGGGGGGCCAGTTGCCGATGCTGAAGTGATCGGTCTGGCCGCTGCCGCTCTGGAGCTGGCAGGGATAAAGGACTTTCGGGTTGCTGTCGGCCATGTTGAGGTCCTGGCAGGTGTTTTGAGAGGAGCGGGTTTTTCGGCTGCAGAACAGGAACAGGCGAAAATTGCCCTGGGCAGCAAAGACCTCGTAGCCTGGGAACGCCTGGTACTGAAGTCCCGGCTTCCTCAGGACAGGAAAAGGGTCTTGGCCTCTTTGCCCTACCGGAATGGGGGGATTGAGGTGCTGGAACGGGTGCGGGACCTGATCAGGGATGAATCCGCTCAAGCCTCTCTGGAGAGCCTGAGCAGGGTATGGGAGAGCCTTGCGGACTTCGGCTTTCAGGGGAGGGCGGGAATTGATCTGACGCTTCTCAGGGGCCTGGAGTATTATACAGGGATTGTTTTTGAGTGCTATGCCGCGGGGGTCGGCTATCCCTTATGCGGTGGAGGCAGGTACGACTGTCTTTTGTCCAAATTCGGCCCTTCTCTGCCGGCAACGGGTTTTGCTCTGGTTATCGATCGCCTCCTGACGGCGCTGGAGAGGCGGTCCGCAGCGGTGGAGGAACAGGTCCCTGATTATTTTATTACAGGGGATGACCTGCGGAGCGTCTTCCGAAAGGCGAAGGAGTTGCGGGAGGAGGGCTTTATTGTCGAGGTGGACGTTTCGGAGCGCTCCCGGCAGGAGGCCATCGCCTATGCCTCCCGGAAGGGAATTCCGCAGATACTGGTGATCGAGAATTCGGAAACTGTGGAGAGATGAAAATGGCCGGAGATTGGATAACCTTTGCCCTTCCCAAAGGGCGTCTTTTGCCCTTCGCAACCGGTCTCCTGCGGGATGCCGGACTGCTGCGAACGGAAATAGACGGCAACGGGCGGCGCCTCGTATACAGGGACGAAGAAGAAGGGCTGCGCTACCTTATCTGTCGGGCTGCCGATGTCCCCACTTTTGTGGAGTACGGAGCTGCGGACTTAGGGGTGGCGGGAAAGGATGTCATCCTGGAGCAGGGGAAGGACATCTGCGAACTGCTGGACCTGGGCTTTGGAGAGTGCAGGTTTGTGGTCGCCGTACCTGCGTCCAGGTTGGAGTTGTTTAAAGACGGACTTGCAGGTTATCTTGCCCGCTGCGGGCAGCTGCGGGTGGCCACCAAGTTTCCGCGGGTGGCCGAACTCTACCTGCGCAGCCGGGGCCTTCCGGGTGAAATCATCAGGCTTTCGGGAAATATCGAGCTGGCTCCCCTGGTGGGCCTGGCCGAGGTGATCATCGATCTGGTTTCTACCGGGAGAACACTCCGAGAAAACAACCTGGTGGCAGTTGAGGATATTGCGGTTGCCACCGCCCGCTTGGTTGCCAACAGGGTTTCCTATCAGGTGAAAAACGACCGCCTGCTTGCGCTTGTAGAGGCCGTAAGAAAGACGTTGGAAAGAGGTGTCCAGGAATGCTGAAAGTGGTATCGAGCAGGGATGAGCTGGTGGCCCGGTTGCTGCAACGGGAGCACCGCGGCGAAGATCTGGAAGCCGGGGTGCGGGCGATTATCGATCAGGTGAGGGAACAGGGGGACGCCGGAGTTCTGGCCGCCACCAGAAGGTTCGATCGGGCGAATCTAACCGCTTCTGAACTGCAGGTGACGGAGGAGGAGATCCGGGAAGCCTATGCGAAGATCTCTCCTGAACTGCTGGAGTCGCTGCGCCAGGCCCATGAGCATATCCGTGACTTCCACGCCCGGCAGCTCTTGCAATCCTGGTTTCAGCCGGGAAGGGATGGGGAGGTTGTCGGCCAGCTTTACAGGCCCCTGAAGCGGGTGGGTATTTACGTTCCCGGTGGGACTGCGGCTTATCCCTCTTCGGTTTTGATGAACGCCGTCCCGGCGAAGGTGGCCGGGGTTGAAGAGATCATTATGGTGACTCCCCCGCGCCCCGACGGCAGCGTCCTTCCGCTGGTTCTCGTGGCGGCCGCCGAGTCCGGAGTGACGAAGATCTTTAAAGCCGGGGGGGTTCAGGCGGTTGCTGCACTCGCCTACGGTACCGAGTCTATTCCCAAAGTGGACAAGATCGTTGGGCCCGGCAATATCTACGTGACGATTGCCAAACGGCTGGTTTTCGGGCTGGTAGATATCGACATGCTGGCAGGCCCCAGCGAGATCGTCGTTGTGGCCGACGGTGACGCCGATCCAGAACTGGTGGCTGCAGATCTACTCTCCCAGGCGGAGCACGATCCCCGGGCCGCAGCCATTCTGGTCACTCCCGATGAGGAGCTTGCCTGCAGGGTAAGGGATGAAGTGGAGAGGCAGCTGGCGGAGCTTCCCAGACGGGAGATAGCTGCTGAGGCCCTGGAAAACTACGGAGCCGCCGTTGTTACCGGGAGTCTGTCGGAGGCCGTGGAACTGGCCAATGAGCTGGCGCCGGAGCACCTGGAACTCTACATCCGGGAACCCTTCGCCTGGCTGGGCGCAATCGAAAATGCCGGTGCCGTTTTCCTCGGCTCATACGCCTCTGAGCCGGTGGGGGATTACTTTGCCGGCCCCAATCACGTCCTGCCTACAGGGGGAACGGCTAGGTTTTTCTCCCCTTTGAGTGTGGAGGATTTTCTCAAGCGCACCAGCGTTATCTATGCCTCTGAGCAAGCGCTTCAGAAGTGGGGGCCGCACATCGTCAGGCTGGCCGAGGATGAGGGGCTGGATGCCCATGCCCGGGCAGTTGCTTTGAGGCTGAAGCGGCTGGGATCTGATTAGGAAGAACTGCAGCGCGGACCAATAACTGTTTTCGGAATCGAGGTAATGTCCGTCAGGAGGGGGAGAAGAGTGGCGCGGGAAGCGGAGGTGCGAAGGGCAACCGACGAAACCGAGATCCGGGTTAAGCTGGATCTGGATGGAGGCGGGAGCTTTCAAGGGGGTACGGGTGTCGGTTTTCTCGACCATATGCTGCACCTGCTGGCGCGGCACGCCCTTTTAGACCTGGTGGTTGAGGCTAAAGGCGATCTCCATGTGGACGCTCACCATACGGTGGAGGATACCGGGATCTGCCTGGGTCAGGCCCTGCGGGAGGCTTTGGGGGACAAGAAGGGGATTAACAGATACGGCTGGGCATTGCTCCCCATGGATGAAGCCCTGGCCCTGGTTGCCGTAGACCTCAGCGGGAGGCCCTATCTGGCCTATGATGCCGTCATACCCGGCCTGTCCGCCGGTGATCTACCGGTGGAACTGGTACCCGAATTCTTCCGGGCGCTGGTCAACAACGCCGGGATTACTGCCCACCTGAGACTTTTGAGCGGGGCCAACACCCATCACAGCATTGAGGCCCTTTTTAAGGGGTTTGCCCGCGCCTTGAGGGAGGCTGTGAAAGCGGAGGAGCGGGAGAGAGGGGTGCCGTCGACCAAAGGGCTGCTTTAGGGCAGGTATTATCCGTGAAGAGGGGATGGGTTGGGTGATTGCCATCATCGACTATGGAATGGGCAACCTCAGAAGCGTTCAGAAGTGTCTGGAGAAGAATGGTTTCCGAACGGCGATAGTTTCCTCCCCGGATGGGCTGGCAGGGGCGGGAGGGATTATCCTCCCGGGGGTTGGAGCTTTTGAGGACGCCGTGGTGAATCTGCGCAGCCGCGGCCTCCACCGGGCGATCCGGGAGGCGGCAGATAAGGGCCAGCCGGTGCTGGGTATCTGCCTGGGGATGCAGCTCTTTTTTGAGGTCAGCGAGGAGGGCGGCTCTTGTGAGGGCCTGGGTATCTTTTCCGGGCGGGTGAGGCGCTTTGCCGGAGATCTCAAGGTTCCGCACATGGGTTGGAACCGGGTGGAATTGAGGGGGGCGAACCCCCTTTTTGATGGGATACCTGACGGCTCCTACTTTTACTTTGTGCATTCCTATTACGTTGAGCCTGCCGCTGAGGAACACATCGTCGGGGAAACGGTGTACGGCGGCCGGTTCGTTTCGGCGGTGGCCGACCGCAATGTTTTCGGGGTGCAGTTCCACCCGGAGAAGAGCAGTGAATTAGGGGAGCGCCTCCTTTACAACTTCGGAAAGCTGGTGGAGTCATGCTGATCTTCCCGGCCATTGATCTGAGAAGGGGAAAGTGTGTGCGCCTTACCCAGGGCAGGGCGGAGGAGGAAACCGTTTATGCCGCAGATCCGGTCGCCGTTGCCGGCCGCTGGGTGGCGGAAGGTGCTCCCTGGCTGCACCTGGTGGACCTGGACGGGGCCTTCGCAGGGGAACCGCGCCAGCTCCCTGTGGTCGAGGAGATCGCCAGGAATGTCCGAGTCCCGATCCAGCTGGGGGGAGGGATCAGGACCCTGGAGCAGATCCGCGCTGCTCTGGAAGCCGGGGTGGAAAGGGTGATCCTGGGGACGGCAGCGGTCACCAGCCCGGAGCTGGTGCGCAAGGCCTGCACCCTCTTCGGCGATGAGCGGATCGTGGTGGGAATCGACGCCAGGGATGGCCTGGTGGCGGTTAAGGGTTGGCAGGAGTTATCGAGATGGCATTATCTGGACGTTGCCCGTCAGGTGCAGGAGTGCGGCTGCTTGCGGGTGGTCTTTACAGATACCGGTAAAGACGGGATGCTCACCGGCCCCAACATCCGGGCAACCGGGGAGCTGGCGGAAAAAACCGGTCTCAAAGTGATCGCCTCCGGCGGGGTTGGTACCCTGTCCGATATTGCCGCTCTGCGTTCTTTGGAGCCGCTCGGCGTGGAGGGGGTTATCCTGGGGAAGGCGCTCTATGAAGGGAGGTTTTCCCTGAAAGAGGCCATCCGGGTTGCTGCCGGTGACCAGACGGAAGGTTCAAGGGTAGCCGGGGAATAATGCTGAGGAACCGCTACCTGACCTATCCGAAAATCCTGGCAGCCGGGTATCCCCGCCCGGGTATAACAGTGAGGAACCGCACCCCTCAAAGGGTGTTCAAGAGTAATAGAAGAAATTAGGGCACGACGTTTGGGGAGGAAAAGGATGCTTGCAAAACGAATCATCCCCTGCCTCGATGTAAAAGCGGGGCGGGTTGTCAAGGGTGTGAAGTTCGCCGACCTGCGGGATGCGGGGGACCCGGTGGAGATGGCGGCGGAGTACGACGCCGCAGGGGCGGACGAGCTGGTTTTTCTGGATATCACGGCATCTCTGGAGGGCCGCAGGACGATGGTCGATGTGGCCAGGCGAACGGCGGAGCAGGTGTTCATCCCCTTCACGGTGGGGGGAGGGATCAGATCCCTGGATGACATCAGGGAGATGCTGCTGGCCGGGGCCGACAAGACGGCAGTCAATACCGCAGCGGTTGAAAATCCGGGGCTGATCGCCGCCGCCGCCCGCAGATTCGGAAGCCAGTGCGTGGTGGTGGCTATCGATGCCCGCCGGAAAGAGCCGGGACGGTGGGAGGTGCTTACCCACGGCGGAACGCGGGGCACGGGTATCGACGCCGTTGCGTGGGCGCAAGAGGTGGAGAGGCTGGGTGCAGGGGAAATCCTGCTGACCAGCTTCGATCGCGATGGGACGAAAGACGGCTACGACCTGGAGCTCACCAGGGCGGTGAGCGAAGCGGTGCGCATACCTGTTATTGCCTCAGGGGGTGTCGGCAGCCTGGAGCACCTTTATGAGGGGCTCACCGTAGGGAAGGCCGATGCAGTGCTGGCGGCTTCTATCTTCCATTACCGGGAGCATACTATCAGGGAGGCCAAGGAGTACCTGGCAGAGAGAGGGGTGCCTGTAAGGCTGTGAAAGCGCAACCGGTGCTGACGGACGAGCAAGAGATCGAGAATTTTCTGGATTCCGTGAAATTCGACTCTCAGGGGCTGGTCCCGGCGGTGGTGCAGGATGCGGCCGGGGGTGAGGTTTTGATGGTGGCCTGGATGAACCGGGAGTCTTTAAGGCGCTCTCTGGAGAGCGGGAGAACCTGGTTTTACAGCAGGAGCAGGCAGTGCCTCTGGCCGAAAGGGGAAACCAGTGGGAACTACCAGTATATCAGGGAGGTTTACTGCGACTGTGACGGCGATACCCTTCTCTTCAAGGTAGAACAGGTGGGAGCGGCCTGCCACAAGGGAACGCGCTCCTGTTTTTCTCATGTTGCCGGAACAACACCATCTGCAACCGGTTTCCCTGAAATCATTACCGGTCTTTATGCCCTGCTCGGGGAACGCCGCAAGACCCTGCCGGAGGGGTCCTATACGGCCAGCCTCTTTCGGAAGGGAATCGACAGGATCGTCCAGAAGGTGGGGGAAGAAGCGGTGGAAGTAGTGATCGCCGGGAAGAATCGCGACCGGGAGGAGCTCATCGAAGAAACCGCGGATCTCGTTTACCACCTGCTGGTATTGCTGGTGGAGTGCGGGGTGACCCCTGAGGATATCTGCGCCAAACTGGCGGAGCGCCGACGGTAGGTGAAGGCGATGGATCTTCACAAGGAATTGAATCCGGCGCAGCTGGAGGCGGTGCTGCACGAAGGGGGTCCGATGATCATTTTCGCCGGGGCGGGAAGCGGCAAGACGCGGGTTTTGACCTACCGCATCGCCCACCTGGTGCAGATGGGGGTGTCCCCCTTCCGGGTCCTGGCGGTGACCTTTACCAACCGCGCCGCCGCGGAAATGCGGGAGAGGGTACGGGGGCTGGTGGGCAGCGCCGCCCGGGACATCTGGATCAGCACCTTTCATTCACTGGCAGTACGGATCCTCCGGCAGGAGGCGCGCTTTCTGCCCTATGACCGCGATTTCGTTATTTACGACGAAGCCGATCAGTTGACGCTGATCAAGCACTGCCTTCAGGAGTTGAACGTCGACGACAGGAAATTCCGCCCGCGCGGCGTCCTGGCGGAGATCGGCAGTCTGAAAAACGAACTGATTACGCCGGAGGATTACAGAGAGATGACGCGCAATCCGCGGGAGGAGACAATTGCCCGGATCTATGCCCATTACCAGCAGAAGCTCCTCCAGCAGAACGCCCTGGATTTTGACGACCTCTTGATGCAGACGGTGGAGCTCTTCCGGAGGGAACCTTGCGTGCTGGAGCACTATCAGCACCGCTTTCAGCATATTCTGGTGGACGAGTACCAGGACACCAATCACGTCCAGTACGTCCTGGTGCGGCAGCTGGCCGGTGGCCACCGTAACCTCTGCGTGGTGGGGGACGACGATCAGTCCATCTACCGCTGGCGAGGGGCAGATATCAGGAACATACTGGAATTCGAGAAGGACTATCCGGAGGCCCGGGTGTTCAAGCTGGAGCAGAACTACCGGTCTACCCAGCGCATCCTGGCGGTGGCCAATGCCGTGATCGCCAACAACCGTGGCCGAAAGCCCAAGGAACTGTGGACTTCCAACGGAATCGGGGATCCTGTCTATTATTATCAGGCTTTTGATGAGCGGGATGAGGCGCAGTTCGTGACCGCCACCATCCGGGGGCTGGTAAGCCGGGAGGAAGCGGGCTTTGGGGACTGCGCCGTATTCTACAGGACCAACGCCCAGTCCCGCTCCTTTGAGGAGGAGTTCATCCGCTGCAACATCCCCTACCGCATTTACGGCGGGGTGCGCTTCTATGAACGCAAAGAGATCAAGGATATCCTCGCCTACCTGCGACTGATCGCCAACCCTGCCGATGAGGTGTCCCTGCGGCGGATCATCAATGTGCCGCGCCGGGGGATCGGAGAAACGGTCCTCGCCCGGGCTGAGGAGATGGCTCTCCGGGAAGGTAAGAGTCTGGCCGTCGTTCTGGCTGAGCCGGAGCGGATTCCGGGGCTGGGGGGGCGTGCCGTGAAGGCAGTCCGGGAATTCTTCCGCATGGTGGACGGCTGGCGGCAGCTGGAGGGATCGCTGCCCATAGCGGATCTTGTGGAGCGGGTTCTCGACGAAACGGGCTACACCTCCCTCCTGGAGGCCGAAAAGACCGTAGAGGCGGAGACGCGCCTGGAGAACCTCAGGGAGTTCCTGGGCGTGGCCCGGCAGTACGACGCCGGACTTGATAAATCTCTCGCCGGTTTCCTGGAGGAGCTCGCTCTGGTGGCGGATATCGACAATTACCGGCCGGGGGAGGAGGCAGTGGTTCTGATGACCATTCACAGCGCCAAGGGGATGGAGTTTCCCGTCGTCTTCCTCACCGGAATGGAGGAGGGGCTGTTCCCCCATGCCCATGCTCTGGCCGACGAGGCAGAAATAGAGGAGGAACGCCGCCTTTGCTACGTGGGTATTACCAGGGCGCAACGCAGGCTTTATCTGTCCTGGGCCACCAGGCGCTACCTGCATGGCAACGGCACCTCCCGGGAGCCGTCCCGCTTCCTCGAAGAGATACCACCGGAGTTCCTGCATCCCGTGGTGCCCGGGGAGGGGGATGGTGCTGCAGGATCTGAGCGGCTGGGTGCTAAGGGAGGGCAGGGGATTGGATGCGTTGGTGCCTTCAATGAGGCCTCCGCCGGCACCGGGGAGGCTGCCGTGACGGCCGTGGAACCAGGAATTGACTTCCGGGTGGGGGATCAAGTGGAACACAAGAAGTTTGGTCGGGGGGTCGTCATGGAGACCAGAATCGGCCCCGGAGGTGATCTGGAGATCTTTGTATCCTTTGAATCCGCCGGTTTTAAACACCTGATGGCGAAGTATGCACCTCTCAAGAAGGTTTGACGGAGACCCTGGATGTTTAGAGGGATGGGTAAATGGGAAAGAGCTATGAGAAGGGATGATCCATACCGTCCGGAGCCGTTTCCTGCGAGGAGCGGTCTGACTCAGACGGCAGGCGCGGTGAATCTGGGCGGCGCCGGTTATTTGACGAGTTTGTTTAAGAAGGGGTTGGTGCGATGAGCCTTCCGGAGGAGGCCCGGAAGCGGGTTGAAGAACTGCGGCGGGAGATCAGGAAGCACGATTATCATTATTACGTTCTGGACAGCCCTTTGATCACCGACCAGGAATACGATTCCCTGATGCGGGAGCTGGTTGAGCTGGAAAGGCGGTATCCGGAGCTGGTTACTCCGGATTCCCCGACTCAAAGGGTGGGTGGGGCACCCCTTAAACAGTTTCGCTCGGTCAGGCACAGTATCCCCCTGCTCAGCCTGGGAAATGCCTTCGATGCCGGAGAGCTGCGGGACTTCGATCGCCGGGTGCGGCAGCTGGCGGGGGAGGCTGTGGACTATGTTGTCGAACCGAAGATCGACGGCCTCACCGTAGTACTCACCTATGAGAACGGCAGTTTTGTCCTGGGGGCTACCCGAGGGGACGGGCTGACCGGGGAGGACATCACGGAAAACTTGCGAACCGTGAGGTTGTTGCCTTTAAGGCTTTCGGGAGCCCCGCGCCGCCTGGTCGTGCGCGGGGAGGCCTTCATGCCGAAAAAGGCCTTTGCCCGGCTCAATGAGGAACGGGATAACAGGGGGGAACCTCCCTTTGCCAATCCCCGCAATGCTGCTGCCGGTTCGCTGCGCCAGCTCGATCCGAAGGTGACGGCGGGGCGCATCCTGGGTTTTTATGCCTATCAAATCATCGAGTGTGAGGGGCGGGAGATCGCCACCCAGTGGGAGGCTCTGAGCTTCCTGAAAGAAGTGGGTTTTTCGGTGCAGGAGCAAAACAAGCACTGCCGGGACATCGAAGAGGTCATCGCTTACTGCAACAGCTGGATCGAGAAGAGGCATGCCCTCAATTACGAGATCGACGGAATGGTGATCAAGGTCAACTCTCTACGCCTCCAGAAGGCCTTGGGAAACACCGCCAAGAGCCCGCGCTGGGCAATCGCCTTCAAGTTTCCCGCCGAACAGGCTGTAACGCAGGTCAAGGATATTATCGTCCGGGTGGGAAGGACGGGGGTGCTGACCCCTACTGCGGTTCTCCGGCCGGTAGCGGTAGCTGGAGTGATCGTTTCCCGGGCAACCCTCCATAATGAGGACATGATCCGGGAGAAGGACGTCCGCATCGGTGATCATGTGGTCATCCAGCGGGCCGGCGATGTGATCCCCGAGGTGGTGCGGGTGCTTCCGGAGAGGAGAACCGGAGCAGAGAGGGTTTTTCGGATGCCGGACCGCTGTCCCGTCTGCGGTGGTAGAGTTTTGCGCCCGGAAGGGGAGGTTGCCGCTCGCTGTACGGGGATCGCCTGTCCTGCCCAATTGAAGGAGCTCGTTCTCCACTTCGTTTCCCGGGAGGGGATGGATGTGGAGGGGATCGGCCCCGCTCTGGTGGCGCAGCTGGTGGACAAAGGACTGATCAGAGACCCTGCCGACCTCTACTTCCTCCGGAAGGAAGACCTGGTGAATCTGGAGCGCATGGGGGACAAGTCGGCGGATAACCTTTTGCGGGCCCTGGAGAAGAGCAAAAAGAGGGGTCTGGCCCCGCTCCTCTTTGCTCTGGGGATCCGCTATGTAGGCACGCGGGCGGCGGAAATACTGGCGGAGAAGTTCGGCTCTCTGGATGCCCTGGCCGCGGCCGGTGAAGAGGAGCTGACCGCCATTCCCGAGATCGGGCCGAAGATTGCTGCGAGCGTTGCCACATTTTTCAAACAGGAACAGACCGGGCGGGTTATCGCCAAACTGAAGGAAGCCGGTGTGCTGATGGAACGGCAGGAGCTCCCCGAAACCAACGATCTCCCTCTTACCGGAAAGACTTTCGTGATTACCGGTACCCTTCCCAGCCTCACCCGGAAGGAGGCGGAGGATCTGATCAAGAAATACGGCGGGAGGGTTTCCTCCAGCGTCAGCAAGAGGACCGACTACCTCGTCGCGGGTGAGGAGCCCGGTCAGAAGTACGACAAAGCACGAGAGCTGGGCATTCCCATCATCGATGAAGCCGCCCTCCTCCGGATGCTGCCTGCCGATTAATCACAGCGCAAAAAGCTACACTTTTTTCGATATTTTATGTTATGCTTAGTAAAGGGGAGAACGACCCTGCAGAAATAATTACCGATCAAGTCTTACACCGCTTAAGTTCTGACGGAAGATGAAAACCGTTGAGATTATCATCCTCAGTCAGTGCACTCAGGCATGCAGGCCAAGCTCTCTTCGCAGAGGAAGGTGAGTATCTATGCCATCCAAATCACTTCTTCCTTCGTCCCCGTCCGAACCAAAGCGTAAGGCCGATGTAAACATCCGGTTGTCCGAGTTTGAGATTCCGCCGATGCAGGATGTCTTGCTCGTGGGGAAGAGGGCGCCCATCGGCCCTGAGGCTATAAGACGAATGGTGAGCGCCCTGTCGCCGGATCAGTATGAGGTCATTCAGCTCGACCATGATATCTTCGAGGCCGTGGTGTTGAAGAAATCGTTGGTGAAACTTCTTCCCAAGGAGAAGCTATTACCGGTCATTCTGGAGGAAGGGGCCCGCATTGCCACTGAGAAGACGGTAGTGAAAGCCCAGGTGAACATCGAAATTCAGGTGAGCCGGGTGGTGGACTTGTGATGTTCAGCATACGCGATATTATGACGCGGGACCCGCTGACCATTGGACCCGGCGAAAGCGTTGAGCGCGCGGCCGCACTAATGAATCAGCATAGGATAGGCGGTCTGCCGGTGGTGGAGGATGGGCGGCTTATCGGGATTATAACTTCTCGAGATGTGAGAACTTCTCATTTCAACAGGCTAGTTGCCGATGCCATGAGCAAACAGGTGGTGGTCGTATCCGGCGAATGTTCATTGTGGGAGGCAAAGGAGCTTCTGGAGCAGCACGGGATCGAGCGCCTGCCGGTGGTGAAGGACGGACGCCTGGTTGGGATAGTTACGAAATCTCAGCTTTATGCTGAGCTCGGAAAGAGGATAGATGCGCTGACGGGTCTTAACCGTGCGGAGTTTTTGCAGTGGAAGGCATCGGAGTTCTTGCAGGGCGGACAGGAGATTGCTATTATTTTTCTGGATCTGGACGATTTTGGAGCAATTGACAAAGAGCTAGGCCACGTGATGGGAGATAGGATTCTGCAGCATGCAGCACAAGTTCTGAGAAGCGTGATGGAGGACGGAATTGATTACCTATGTCGTTACGCAGGAGACGAATTTGCCGTCGTCACCTTGAGGCCTTTCGAAGAGGCCAAGAAGCTTGCCCTGCGGATGGTAACCGCGCTTATCGAGGAGAACTGGCCGCATGGACTGAAGGTGACGGGTTCTGCGGGCATAGCCGGGGGGCGGCGGAGCTGCTCACGTCCCGAGGGGGATGAGGCATGCACGGTCAGTGACCTCATAAACATGGCCAGCTTGGCGTCGGCCAGAGCCAAAAAGGAAAAGAAAGCCGTAATCGTAGCCGGGCGAGTGGAGTTGAAAGAGGCAGGGTAAGAAGGGTGCCAGCGATGGGAAAGGAGCTTCTAGAATTGGCTTATGAGAGCGCCAAGGAAATTCCTGGTGCGGAACGGTGTGTGCTGAGGCTGCTCGA
>LDZS01003220.1_pt1 | contig 12445 bp, 12 predicted proteins | sample 615471 | NCBI WGS metagenome assembly LDZS01 (sample SAMN03408295, study PRJNA278302) | terrestrial metagenome | isolation source: oil reservoir sample K3 | place: USA: Alaska, North Slope, Kuparuk formation | collected 2013
ATAACAGCAGGCTCCTTGGAGCTATAGGAAATATTCCGCCTGCAGAGCTTGAGGAAAAGTATTACAATCTCCAGGAGACCCCAGCCGTTATGGCTGGACTCAAATAAACGAGCCTCCGGGAAAGCCGGGGCGGTTCAGCGTGAAGATTTTATATCCTCTCTCATCGGTCTTGGTCTTGGCCTTTATTGGATCGTTATGGGAATAATATATGGCTTTTGGGAAGAAACTGGCCCAGCATCTGGGTTCACGCCAGTAGTCTTCGGTCTCATTGTAACCGTGTCGAGCGTTGCCCTATTTTGGCATAGTCTGCGCAGCAAAAAGGATAAAAAGCAAATCATTACAAAGAAAGAATTATTAGATCTCTTTAAGATATGTCTGGCGGTTTGCCTTGTCATATTCTGCATTCCTCGCTTAGGCACGTTTACATCGCTGGGCCTGCTCCTTGTGGTCGGGATCAAGCTTATATCTTCCTCTACCTGGTTAATGGCAACGTGCACAGGGGCTGGCATAACAGTTATTCTTTATTTGGTGTTCAAGGTTTGACAATGGTGCCTCTGCCTCAAGGCTTACTTGGGTTTTGATTCTAAAAGGAGATAACGGCGATGAGTGAAATTCTCGCACAACTATTTCAGGGATTTACAGTTGCTCTTGATCCTATAAATATCTTTGCTGTTATTGTAGGTGGCATAATGGGCATCATCGTGGGGGGTTTGCCTGGCCTCGGGTCAGTGGCGGGCGTGGCTTTATTGCTTCCTTTGACTTTTAAGATGAATCCCACGACGGCGGTAATTATGCTGGCTGGGATTTATTACGGGAACATGTTTGGAGGTTCTATCAGCGCTATACTGCTTAACATCCCTGGTGACTCGCCGGCCGTCATGACCGCCGTCGACGGATATCAGTTGGCAAGACAAGGCAAAGCCGGCAAGGCCCTTTATACGGCTTTCTTCGCCTCCTTCGTCGGAGGGATAACCGGAGCCGTAATCCTGACGTTCTTGGGGCCAGCGCTTGCTTTTGTGGGCCTACGCTTCGGTCCAGCCGAATTTACGTCCTTGATATTGTTCGCCTTGATGAGCGTTGGATGGCTCTTGGGGGAAAAGCCGGCGAAGGGCATAATGGCTACCGGAATTGGGCTTCTTCTTTCTACAATAGGGGTGGATATGATCCAAGGGTTACCTCGATTTACCTTCGGGATGCTGAATCTCACCGCTGGCGTTCCGTTTATCCCCACCGTGATAGGCATCTTTGGTTTCGCTCAGGTTCTAAAGCTGTTATTAGCTGGTTACGAAATAGGCCAAGCGACGGCGGTCACACCGAGACTTTCCATACGAGATAGCCTTCTTTCTATAAAAGAATGGGCGGAGGTTTCGTTTACGGCCGTTCGCAGTTCTCTCATTGGCTTCTTTGTCGGGCTTTTGCCAGGGTCTGGAGCCACTATGGCCTCGTTCATGGCTTATATCGCCGAGATGCGCCTGAATAAACATCCGGAACGTTTGGGCAAAGGGGCTTTAGCTGGTGTGGCTGCTCCCGAGTCGGCCAATAACGCCGCAAGCATGGGGGCCTTTGCCCCTCTCCTTTCTTTGGGCATCCCCGGCTCTGGAACCACCGCACTCCTTTTGGGAGGGCTCATGATGTGGGGGCTTGCCCCTGGCCCATTACTCTTCAGGGAAGCTCCGGAGTTTGTGTGGGGCCTCATGGCTAGCATGTATGTCGGTGATATAGCAGTTCTTCTCCTTTGTGTTCTTCTCGTGCCGTTTTTGGCTTATATCCCTCGTGTGCCTAAGGCGATTCTGGCCCCGACGACGATAGCGCTCTGCGTCTTGGGCTCTTTCAGTGTCAACAACAGCATCTTCGATATCTGGTTCATGGTCTTTATGGGAGTGGTAGGATATTTTATGGACCGCCTTCAATTCCCTACGCCACCTTTAGTATTGGCATTGGTGCTCGCTCCTCGGCTTCAAACGGCGTTTCGCCAAGCCCTCATGATTTCGCCAGGAGGTTCTCTTATGATATTTATAACGAAGCCTATATCCTTGGCCTTTTTGCTGGCTGCCATCGTTATGGTGACACTCCCCGTGCTTATTAAGAAAAGGAAAGACAGTCCGTCAGCTTGAAAGGAGTCCCGTAGGTCTCCGTTTGGTTGCACTTGACATGATATAATCGCCTCAAGCATCCGAATGGCGATGTTTGAGGCGTATGTAATTGCACGTTCCAAACAATGCCCAAGCTCATAGAATGTTTAGTTGTGCGCCGACAATTCTCAAAGACGATTTACCTACAGAAGTGACACAACTACTAAAGAAGAAACCGGGGAGAACTTAAGAGGGTTAGATGGTAAAGTTCATCGTTCGAAGGCTTATGTTGCTCATTCCGGTCCTCATAGGCGTTTCCGTCATCGCCTTTCTCATGTTGCACCTGGCGCCTGGAGACCCAGCAGAGCTTTTGGCAGGGCTTGAGGCCTCAGCAGAGGACATAGCTGCCCTGCGGACTCGGTTTGGCCTGGATAAGCCCCTTTTCGTCCAATACTTCATGTTTTTGAAGGGCCTCTTCGACGGCAGTCTCATATCTCTCAAATATGAGATGCCTGCGGCGAGCGTCATCTTCCCCAGAATTTTAAACACCCTAAAGCTTGCTTGCGCCAGCATCGTCGTAGCTGTAGCTGTGGGGATGATCGCCGGAATAGTCTCTGCCGTCCGCCGCCATTCTCTCGTGGACTATGTTTCGACTACGCTGGCCCTCCTCGGCGTATCGATGCCGGTCTTCTGGTGGGGGCTCATATTGATCATGATATTTTCCGTATATTTAAGGTGGCTCCCATCTGGCGGCATGGGGGGCTTAAGGTATTTGGTCCTCCCTGCGATCGTATTGGGCACCGCCTCCGCTGGGGCTATAGCCCGTATGACGCGCTCCAGCATGATGGAGGTTTTAAAGCAAGATTACATAACGGCGGCTAAGGCAAAGGGTCTGCCCGAAAGGCTTGTGATCTACCGCCATGCCTTGAGAAATGCCTTGATACCCACGGTCACCGTAGTTGGGCTCGAATTTGGCTATATGTTGGCGGGGGCGGTGCTGACCGAAACGGTATTCTCATGGCCCGGTGTGGGACGCTTGATCGTCGATTCGATCCTGGCCAGGGATTATCCAGTGGTGCAGGCCTCCCTCGTTTTGGTGGCCGGCGTCTTCGTGCTGGTCAACCTGGGCGTGGATGTGTTATACGCCTTCTTGGACCCGAGGATACGCTATGACTAAAGAATCTACAAAGCGCCCTGCCCACGCCGCCTGGCGCCGCCTGAAGAAGAACAAAATTGCCATAGCGGGGCTTTTTATCGTTATCCTCTATGTCGCGTGCGCCATCTTTGCTCCTTATATCTCTCCGCATGACCCCACGAAACAGAGCCTCGCCGATAGCTTTCTCATGCCGAACGCTGAGCACCTTTTGGGCTGCGATGAGTTCGGCAGGGATATACTCTCCCGGATCATCTGGGGTGCACGAATATCGCTTTTGATTCAGGTGAGCTCCGTCATCGTGGCGCTACTTGTGGGAATCTCCCTCGGCGCCCTCGGTGGATATTATGGCGGCAAGCTCGACGAACTTATCATGCGCTTCATGGACATACTGCTGGCATTTCCTGGGATGCTTTTGGCGCTGGCCATTGTGGCGATGCTCGGTCCCAGCGTGAGGAATCTCATCGTCGCGATCGGCATCTACTCTGTCCCGCAATTCGCCCGCATCACCAGAGGGGCGGTGTTAGCCATCAGCGCAAACGAGTACGTCCTCGGGGCGAAGGCCATAGGTGAAAGCGACTTGTCCGTAATCGTTCGGTATGTCCTCCCCAACGCCCTTTCTCCCATAATCGTCCAGACGACGCTGCGCATGGCTACGGTGCTCCTAACGGCTTCCGGCCTGGGTTTTTTGGGGTTAGGAGTACAACCTCCCAACCCGGAGTGGGGCACGATGCTCTCCAGCGCTCGAATGTATCTGCGATCGGCCCCTCATGTGGCCATCTTTCCCGGCCTCGCCATCATGATTACAGTGCTCGGCTTCAACTTCCTCGGCGATGGCCTGCAAGACGCCTTAAACCCGAGGCTCAAGGAGTAGGATAATGGGGTCGCTGCTCGAAGTGAAAGACTTAGCCACATATTTTTACACTGACGAGGGAATCATAAAGGCGCTCGACGGCGTTTCGTTCTCCATAGACGAAGGAGAGATTCTCGGCCTCGTGGGGGAGACGGGTTGCGGTAAATCTGTGACGGCCACCTCGATCATGGGGCTCATTCCCTCTCCCCCTGGCAGAATTGTGCGAGGTAGCATCCTCTTTAATGGAAGGGAGCTGCTGTCGCTGTCGGAACGCCAGATGCGCAGCATCCGGGGTAGAGAGATCGCCATGATTTTTCAAGACCCTGCGAGCAGTTTGAACCCCGTCTTCAGGGTGGGATTTCAGGTGGCCGAAGCCATATGGGCGCACCTGAAGACCCCCATCCGCGAGGCCTTGTTGAAGGCCGCAGAGCTCTTTGGCCGTGTCAATATCCCCGACCCGCTTGTAGCGATCTCTCGCTACCCTCACCAGCTTTCGGGCGGCATGAAACAGCGCGTCATGATAGCAATGGCTCTGTCGTTAAACCCGAAGCTTTTGATAGCGGACGAGCCCACCACGGCGCTGGACGTCTCCATCCAAGCACAGATCTTGAGCCTGATAAAAAGGCTTCAGAGAGACTACGGGAGCAGCGTGCTCTTGATCTCTCATGACCTCGGCGTGATTTCCACGATGGCCCACAGGGTGGCCGTCATGTATTCTGGTTTGATCGTGGAAGAGGGAAGGGCGGAAGACCTCTTCCAAAAGCCTCTGCACCCGTACACGCAAGGGCTGCTCGCGGCCATCCCGAGGGTTGATGAGGATAAAAGCGAACTCGCCGTTATAGAAGGTACAATTCCAGACCTCACAAATCCTCCTGCTGGGTGCCGCTTTCATCCCCGCTGTCCTTGGGTGATGAAGATATGCGAGGCCGAGAGACCTCCGCTTAAAGCCGTAGAACCCAAACATAAGGTGGCTTGCCATGCCTACGCTGGTTAGCGCGGAAAAAGTGCTCAAGCACTTTCCCATAGGAGGAGGCATTCTCACATCGAAGCCCACCGGGTGGGTGAGGGCCGTAGACGGTGTCTCTCTCTCCGTGGAAAAAGGCAGAACTTTGGGCCTTGTGGGGGAATCTGGAAGCGGCAAGTCCACCACAGGGTTATTACTCTTGGGTCTGCTCAAGCCGTCAGGTGGAAGGATCTTCTTCGAAGGCGAACCGCTCGAAGAGCTTTTGAGGAGAGACCCTCGGCGTTTCAGGAGGCGGGCTCAGATAGTCTTTCAAAACCCCTTCGCCTCGCTCAACCCGCGTATGACCGTCAAAGATATCGTCGGGAGGGGGATGAAGCTCCATGGCCTCGTGGAAAGCGACAGAGAGCTCGACGAACGGGTGGCAGCGCTGCTTTCGGAGGTGGGACTCAAGGAGGAGCACTTGAACCGTTATCCGCATGAGTTTTCCGGCGGTCAGAGGCAGCGCATAGCCATCGCTCGAGCCCTCGCCCTGAATCCCGAGTTTATCGTCCTGGATGAGCCCACGAGCGCGCTCGACGTATCGGTGCAGGCTCAGATATTGAACCTGCTTAAAGGACTTCAACGGTTGCGAGAGCTCTCGTATCTCTTTATTTCCCACAACTTGGCCGTCGTGAGGCACATGAGCCACGAGGTGGCTGTGATGTATCTGGGTAAAGTTATGGAGAGCGCCCCGAAGGATAGCCTCTTTTCCGATCCCCTTCATCCTTATACCCAGGCGCTTTTAAAGAGCATCCCTAAGATATCCTTCCCTCCCGAGGATATAGAAAAGAAGGTCATAGAGGGAGATATACCGAGCCCAGTAAACCCCCCTTCGGGATGCCCCTTCAATCCGCGCTGCCGCAGGGCTGTCGATATATGCAGGGCCGAAATGCCGGATTTCAGAGAGGTAATGCCAGGCCACTGGGTCGCCTGTCATTTGGTTTGAATTTCAACCTGAAACCTTGCAAGAGGAGGGAAGGGGCATGCTGTTATTAAAAGGAGCCCGCACCTTCGCGCCCCAAGATCTGGGCAGCGTAGACATACTGGTCGGTGCCGGTGAGGTGTTAGCCATAGAAAGCGGCATGGGACCCATGCCCGTGGAGGTGGAAACGCTCGACTTATCAGGCTTCGCCCTTACGCCTGGCCTTATAGACCTTCATGTGCATTTCGCCGGAGCGGGCGGTGAGGGAGGTCCGCTCTTTAGGGCTGAACCCTTGAGCGTTTCTTCACTTCTTGAATCCGGCATAACCACCGCCGTAGGCCTGTTGGGGACGGACGGCTACGCCAGAAGCGTCATGGAGGTGCTTCAGAAGGCCTATGCCTTGGAAGCCCAGGGGATATCGACGTATATATACACAGGGTCATACAAGATCCCGTCGGTGACGATCACTGGAGACGTGACCGTTGACATCATGGCCGTGGAGAAGGTGTTGGGGTTGAAGATTGCCATAGCCGATCATCGCTCGTCCCATCCTACGGTCGAAGAATTCATACGGCTTGCCTCGCAAGTGCGCGTGGCCGGGATCTTGAGTGGCAAGGTGGGGATATTCCACTTGCACGTAGGCACTTGTCCAGACCCCCTTTCCATTGTGCGAGAGACGAACAAAAGGACCTCAATCCCGCTGTATCACTTCCTCCCGACCCATATGAACAGAAACGAGACCGTGTTGGAGGAGGCGCTGAAGTTTGCCCTCGAGGGGGGAAACGTAGATTTTACGGCTATAAGCGACATGAAGCGCCCTCAAGCTCATGAAGCCGTCTTGAAGCTCCTCGAAGCCGGCGTGTCGCTTGATCGCATTACCGTAAGCTCAGATGCGGGAGGAAGCTCTCCGCTCTTCGACCCCGATGGTCGTCTGTTGGATGTGAAGATAACGACGCCGCAAAACCTCTTAAACCAGTTTTTGCGCCTCCTCGATGCGATCGGGCCGGAAAGAGCGCTCGCCGTCTTTTCGGCAAATCCGGCTAAAAGGTTGGGACTTCGCCACAAGGGGAAGATAGAGGGGGGCTTCGACGCGGACTTTCTAATCTTCGACGATGCCTGGAGCTTGAGGGGCGTGGTGGCCAAGGGTAGCCTAATTTGGGGTAAAATATGAACGAGCGGTCGGTTCACAAGACCGCTTAAGAGCCGATTTGAAAAGGAGGAATGAGAAATGAAGCGTTGGGTTGTTGCGTTATCTGTGGTGCTTGCTTTCTTCGTACTGGTGCCCTCAGGTGCAATGGCAGCCATGAAGCTTGTTGTGGGACAAGGGGTTGAACCGGTGGCGTTAGACCCCGCCGACGTGACGGATAACCCGTCGGAGGAGGTTTGCCACCATATCTACGAAGGGCTTATAGGTTTCGACGAAAACATGAACATCATCCCAAAGCTCGCCACGGATTGGAGCGTTTCCGAGGATGGTAAGACGTGGACGTTCCACTTGAAAAAGGGCGTCAAGTTCCACTCCGGGGCCGATTTTAACGCCGAGGCAGTTAAAAAGAGCTTCGATCGCATCCTCGCTGGCGGACTCAAGAGGAGCTCTCTCTACAAACCCGTCATCGGCGAAGTGAAGGTCGTAGACAATTACACCGTGCAGTTCGTTCTGATAGAGTCCTTTGGTCCCTTTCTCCATACGCTTTGCCACACGGCAGGGCTTATCGTAGACCCTACCTTGATCGATTCCAAGGCAGATGTGAGGCGGAATCCGTCCGGCACCGGACCGTTCAAGTTCAAGGAGTGGGCAGTCGGCGACCAGATAAAATTTACAGCCTTCGACGGCTACCATGGGGGCAAACCAAAGCTCGACGAGCTCGTATTTAAGGTGGTGCCCGAGGACGCATCGCGCACGATGATGCTCGAGACGGGCGAGCTCGACGTGGCCGAGAGGCTTTCTCCCTTCGACATCGAGCGGCTCAAGGCCAACAAAGACTTGGTGGTCGAAATCGCCCCATCCCTTCGAGTTATATACATAGGCATGAATTGCCAGAAGGGCATCACCAAAGACGTCCTGGTGCGCCGCGCCTTTAACCATGCCATCGACAAAAAGGCCATATGCGACAACATCCTAAAGGGGATGGGCGTACCGACGGATACCCCTATGTCTCCGAAGACCAACGGCTATGCCGAAGTCACAGGGTATCCTTATGACCCGCAGAAGGCCAAGGAGCTTCTCTCTCAAGCAGGATGGAAGGATACAGACGGCGATGGCATCCTCGAAAAAGACGGCCAGAAGCTCTCTGTGAACCTTATGACGCCACATGGCCGCTACTTGATGGATTATAAGGTCGCAGAGGCGGCGCAGGCTTACCTGAAGGAGATCGGCGTCGACGCCAAACTTGTCACGATGGAATGGGGCGCATATATTGCAACGCTCTCTAAGCCTTTGGAGGAAAATAACGTGGATATGTACCTGTTGGGCTGGTCCCCGTCGACGGGAGACGCAGATTGGGCGCTGCGCCCGCTCTTCCATTCCGCAAATTGGCCTCCCAACGACAACTACAGCTTCTACAAGAACCCCAAGGTCGATGAGCTCATAGAAGCTGGCATGCGCACTGTAGATACGGAGAAGCGCAAAGAAATCTACAAAGAGACCCAGGAGTTGATCGTGGAGGATGCCCCTTGGATCACTTTATATTGGATGAACAACGTGACGGGTTACTGGAACTACGTGAAGGGCTTGAAAATCATCCCGCTTGAAATGACCTTCGCCCATCAAGCCTACACAGAGCGCTAAACCTTCTTTTATAGAGTGCAAACGGGGGTCAACTGACCCCCGTTTGCGGTATTTTCAAATGTTATGTCCTTCAGACGCTCTTCCTATTCGGCTTCTTCCGCCTCTTCCAGCGCGCCTGCGGCCCTTTCCCAGGTTTTGCGGTTGCGCCTGAATAGATAGGCTAAACCTAAGCCGATCAAGAAGAGCACCAATGCCCCAAACCAGCTCAGGCGCATGAGCTGCACCATGACCCAGGTGAGCAGGTTTGACCCGTCGCAGATGGAGGAGATCATCGTAGCGCCGCTCGGCATCTCAAATTGTGCGGCCCTGGCAGCCTCGGTAAAGAGAGGAGCCATGTGGGTTCCCACCATAAGCCCAACGGCAATGATTATCGTGCCTATGATGACGGTCTTTAGGATATTGCCCCTGGTGATGGGGATGGTCATGACGACCATGAAGGGAAGCACCGCGAGGTCCACGGCCAAGAGTATCCTGTTCTGAGGTATGAGGATCATCAAGACGATCGCTATGGGCACCAAGATCATAGCAGAAGCGATGGCTGCCGGGTCCCCGACCGCTATGGCGGAGTCCAGACCTATGTAGAATTTCCTCTGCGATGCTCTGGTCTTCATGAAGTCGCGCACGCCCTCGGATATGGGTATCAGGCCGTCCATGAGGATAGCCACCATCTTGGGGAATATATACATGACGCCGGCCATAGCTACGCCGAGCTTTAAGACGTTAAACCAGGCGTTGGCTGTGTTCAAGGTTTGCAAATTGCCTAAGATGCCCACCACGAAGCCCAAGATGAGCCCGATTATCACGGGGTCGCCGAGGAAGCCCCATTTTTTGCTTATGGCCTCCGGATCGGCTTGGATTCTGTCCAAATGCATCTTGTCGAGGGCCCAGTTTATGGGTATGGCGATGGGTACGGCTGCGGCAGAGAAACCGTGGGGGAGCGATATGCCGGGGAGCTTATAGTATTGCTGTACCGCTGGCGCTGTCCAGTCTCCCAACACGAGGACTATCATGGCGTTTAGGGCGGCCACGGTTATGCCGAGCCAGACGTTTCCCGTCATGGCGTGGACGAGTCCGCCGGTGAAAGCGAAGTGCCAATAGTTCCACACGTCCACGTTAACCGTGTCAGTCAGGCGCAGGACATACATGATCACGTTAACCAAGACCACCACTGGAATGATGAAGAGGCCGATCCTGCCGGCGAAGGCGATGGCTGCCGCTGCTGGCCATCCCACATCCAAGATCGGCAAATTCACACCTGCGGCCTCCACCATCTTTTCAGCTGCGGGTGCCAGGTTATTCAGGAAAAATCCCAGGATAAGGTTTATGCCGATAAACCCTATGCCTATCACGACAGCGGATCTAAACGCCCGTTGGGCTGGAATGCGGAAAAAGAGCGCCAGGACGAAGATCACGATGGGGAGCAGCACCGTTACGCCTAAGGCATTGACTATATCGTTGATGGACATCTCACACCACCCCTTTTGCTTTAGTTATTTTTTTAATTGTTGCACAATAACTGCCATGCGACAAGCATCCTCTAAGTATTGGGCGAGGTAAAAGGCGGAATAGAGATCACTTCCGACGGTGACATTGCCGTGGTCGGCCAAGAGTGCGGCCATAATGTCAGGGCTTCTGAAAGCGCTTTCTATGAGGGAAGCGAGTTCTGCCGAGCCAGCAGGGGCTTTCGGTATCAAAGCCATTTTATCCTTCAGGTATGCCCTCGACGTGGCCGTGAGGAGCGGAGGGAATGCCTGCAAGTGCGCGAAAGCCGTCGTGTAGGGCGGATGGAGATGCACCACGGCTCCCACATCTTCCCTTACGCCGTAGATGGCAGCGTGGAAGAGGACCTCTGTCGAGGGGCGTGCGGCGGTCTCTTCTGCTATATTTCCATCCATGTCGACCAAGACCGTGTCTTTTTCAGTCATGTTTCCCATAGATGCTCCTGTGGCCTTTATGAGGATCTTGCCACTTCCGGCGCGGACGCTGATGTTGCCACTCGTGCCCAGAGTGAGCCCCAAGGCATAAGCCTCCCTACAAACGCCTATCAGCCTCTCCCTCAACGCCTGTAGAATGTCACCCTCTCCCGGCATGAAAATCTCCCTCGCTTTTCGCGTTTACCGCGCTGCGCGGCCTATTGTTCCATGCCGAGCTTCTGCAATATTTCTTTCACTGCATCATCCTCGCCTACGCCAGTGAGGAAAGCTAACCCTCTCACAGAAGGGACGTTTATGTCCTTCGGGATGGGCGTCGTAGCCACTATCAGGTCGACGCCGTTCAGGTTGCTTCGTATTTCGGCAGCTTTGCACTGCCTGGTCTCCACTGCTATCCCTCGCTTGCTCAGCAATTCTTCCACCTTTTTTGCCACCACCGTCGACGTGGCTATGGCTGTCCCGCAGACTACGAGTATGCGTTTTTTATTGACCAAGGCCTTACCCCCCCTTTTTATTCAGGTTCTGAAAGGTTCTCCTTGAGGATCCTTGCGATCTCTTTAGCGGTGGACGCGTTATAGATGGATGACATAAAAGAAGCGTCTCCGAACTTCCTCGCCAGCTTCGAGAGAAATTTTATGTAGCCCTGTGGATCGAGCACGGCCAGCAGAAACACGACGTGCACAGGGATCTTTTTCTCAGGCTCGTCCATTTTGCCGAAATTGACGGGCCTTTTGAGCGTGGCCACCGCCATGCCTGCGGCGTTTACGTGCTTAGCGTCCGTGTGGGGTATGGCGACGTTTATTTCGCCCACCTGTAAACCCGTCGGGAATCCCTTTTCCCTTTCCACCACGGCGTCGGCGAAGTCAGCCTTGACCACTCCCTCGTCTATTAACTTTGAGGCAAGAAAGCGAATGACGCCTACGTTATCCTCAAACTCCACGCTCGGGAAGATGAGTTCTTCTTTTGCCAGTTCAGCGAAGTCCACTGCGCACGCCCCTTTCCTTAGAGTTCAATTCATTTTAAATGTTAGGCTATCCTCTATCTTCAGTCAACGAGCCCTTTTCACAGGTAGGCGATATGAGATGCCGCGATTCTGCCCCGCTCGTCTATGTGGATCGAGCCCTCGAAGACCCTCCCTTCTCCGCCGTATACGAGCGGAGCGATGAGGGTATAAAAAGGGCTGATCCTTTCCTTGGTGATGCTTCTTTTTATATCGCACCACTCTATTTCGCCCTCAGAGCTCGGCGTGAGCGAGCCCGAGAAGGAACTGGACTTGAAATAGAAAGAGATGCTGTCGTGAGGAGAGGCCTCGGAAACGTTAGTCACTATGCCCGCCAGCGCCGTTCTTTCGAGGATGAAACCGGTCTCCTCGTAAAGTTCCCTTGCGCACGCTTCGGATAAGCTTTCGCCCTTCTCCTTTTTCCCTCCTGGCACGGTCCACTGCCCCTGGTACGGAGGGATTCCCCTCCTTATGAGGAGCACATCATCTCCTTTTGTCAAAAAACAGAACACTATAGCGACGTTAAAAGCGTATTCTTCAAACACCTTTTTCCAACTCCTTGCTGCCCTTGAAGTATGCGAGGGAGCCCGCTATGACTCCGACAGGCCATATCCAAAGGGTCGGCGAAAAGATCATAATGCCCGCGGCTACAAGGACCACCCTCATCGCCAATCCGAGTTCAGACCTCAGGTAGCCCATAAACCCCGCCGATAGAGCTGTTAG
>LDZS01000070.1_pt1 | contig 12400 bp, 9 predicted proteins | sample 615471 | NCBI WGS metagenome assembly LDZS01 (sample SAMN03408295, study PRJNA278302) | terrestrial metagenome | isolation source: oil reservoir sample K3 | place: USA: Alaska, North Slope, Kuparuk formation | collected 2013
CCCGATCCGGAACCGTCGTTGCCTGCATGCCAAACTTTGTTTCCGCCTATCTCTAAAGTTTTAGATGCCGGTTTTAAAGTCATTATCTCCATACCCTGCGACATAAAGACGAAATTGTCGCCTGTCTGTTCGTTTGCGAAAACCATATCTTTTCTGTCGGGACCCTTGTCGACCAGTCCGACAAAGCCAAAATCGGAATCCCAATTAATTTTAAAACCTTTACCGACTACATTGGCAGGTCCGGTTCCCCTTATACTGTGAGATCCTATCCCCGAAGAAATTCCGTTTTCAAAATTTACACCTAAAGGACCGATCATCGTATCTCCAGCCTTTTGCACATATTCTCCATGGCCGTGGGAAGCCGAAGCAAATGCCGAAGCATGTTTTCCGTCCAGTGTATCAGCATCCAGGCCCGATCCGGAACCGTCGTTGCCTGAGTGCCACATTTTATTCCAAGGGGTAGTGCCAGAACCTTTCGTTGACCGGTAATATATATCGTTACTGTTATAAAAATTTCCTGCAAACTGCATAGCATAGTAATTTCCAGTATTAGAATGTGTAGAGCTTAAAAGATGATACCATGTATTGGTAGTCTGCGGCCATCCTTCGCCGGTTGTAGCACTGTTCGTTTGCCAAAAACCGCTCGGCGTTCTTGTGGTTATATTATCTTTACTTTGAGCTTCAGCTGATAATCCACCCCGAAAATATATCGGCCCGGTAGCTGTATCTCCAGCCTTTTGCACATATTCTCCATGGCCGTGGGAAGCCGAAGCAAATGCCGAAGCATGTTTACCGTCTACGGTATCGGCGTTGGAAGCATAAGATACAGACGTATTTATCGATATATTGCCGGAACCGTCAAAACTCGCAGAGCCGGAAGCATTGCCGGTCAGAGATATCGTTCTGGCTGTTGCAAGTTTCGACGCAGTCGCAGCATTGCCTGAGATGTTGATGTCGTATGTACCTGATAAACGCGCTACAGGCACTATTCCGGAACTTAAATTGCCGGCGTTCGTGAAGAATGAGCTGTCTTTCCCATCAAGCAAGTCAGCATCAAGCCCCGATCCCGAACCGTCGTTACCCGCATGCCAGACAGTACTTCCGTTGATGTACAGCGGCCCTGTCATATTGTCGCCAGAGACGTTCACAAACCTGTCTTCTATCTCTTCGCCTTTGTACATCAGGCTGTCAACACCCAAGATCTTGCCGTCGTTTGACAGGAAGTCTATCGAACTCCCCGAAGCAAATTCCAGGCTTGCACCGGGCAGAATGTCAGGGTTATCATCGCCGGCCCGTGAAACTTTGCTGGCAAGAGCGTCTTCCCAAGCCACCCATTGCGCAGGACGCTGGACAAGAAGACTGACGGTATCACCCGATATTGTAACAGCAGGCAAATATATAGGCAGAGCATCCTTTATCCCCTGGCTTGTTATGATCCTGCTTATAGTAACTTCCTGCCCTGTTGGCGTTATAGTAAAATCAGTCGGAAAAGCAGTGGAAAGATAGTTTTTGTTGATCAATTCAGTTACAGAACTTGCCCATGAAGGTTCAGGGGAGCTCGTAGGATTGGTAAGGTAAGCATTATATTCGTCCAACCACTCCAAACCCAAGGCGTTCTTTAAGTCCATAAATAGCCCCGCCTGCGCTTTTGCTTGGTCAAGAATTTCTTGTGAAACAGTATCCGCAAAAGCGGGCGTGATAAAACAAACCAAAATAAGAATCAAACCTAAAAACTTTTTCATGCATTATCACCCGTATAAATTATAAAACAATCACGCATTACTTGTCAACAACATTCGGCAAATTTACTTAGCAAATTTAAAACATCAAAAGTTTCTTTTGCTTTTTTGTCTTCAAGCTTCTTGGCGTAAAGAAACATGTCACACTTGGGGGTTACAGTAAGCGACAAAACCTTGTGACTTAATATTCTATCGAACTTAGAACAAATTGTCAAGCCGTATTTTTCTGCCAAAGATTTAGCCTTGCTAACTTTTGCTGTCACATAATTTTCTGGGACATTTTCGCCCATTTCAGCACCAGCCGCCTGTGCATTCACCAAAGCAAGTTCCGCTAACCGTGCACTTTTAGCGCCTGTAAATTTCATTTTGGCCCGTTCGAAAAGCACTTGTTCAAGCATTCCAGCTTCGACGGAAACAGCGGCGGGATACTTGACCGGAAAAGTCCTTCTGACCGCAGGTGACACTTTAGAAACAAATTCTTTTATCGCTTTATAAGTTTTCGAAGAATATTTATTGCCAGTATTTTGTATCACGATGTGGTTTTTAAAAAATTCATAAGATGGCGACAAACCTGGATCTGTTAATAATACTGCATTTTGTATATCTTCGATGTTCTTTACTTCGGACAAAATTACCACACGAAATACGGCGGCCAAAGATAAAATTGCGCACAGCTCAAAAGTTTTAGAATTCCTGCTTGGAAGACCATCGAAAATTACGAACAAACCAGGCGAAATAAGTTCTTCAAGCCCATCTTTTAATTTTCGAAATGAAACCGTTTCAAAGCCGTTCCACGGCTGGTTTGAAATTACTACAACGCGACGACAGCTGTTTTGGATCAACGCGCTTTCACAAACTTCCGCCAGTCCCGCGGAACCAATGAGCACAGCGCCAGAATTCCAGCGGGACAAAAGAAACTTAGAAATTGGCGATGAAGTATATATATTCGGCATTTCCAACAGCTGCTGCGATGCATACAATGCTTTCTGCACGATGCTATAATTTTCGCATTTTTTTGTTATATACCAAGTTTTCGTGCTTCTGTCCCAAGAAAAACCAGCCAGCTTAAGCCTTTCGCGGGCAGATATATCGCTTGGTTTTATCGATACTGTAGTCTTATGGGAACCAGACATAATTGACATCATAGTTTGTATTATATTTAGCTTCGTCCTGCTTGTCAAGCCCGCCGACGCAGAAATTAGGTTACGAAGATCATGCATATAATACCTTTCTTAGAATACAAGATCATATATAACCAGCATATTAGCTAGTATAACATATCTGCAGAATACACATACAAGATCCAGTAATACCAACATATTAGCTAATACAACATAGTTACAAAAATATCATAGCTATATAAGTACTTAAGAATAATATAATAATTCTTAATATATAAGAATTTAACTGATACAACATATTAGCTATATGTGCTATATTAGAATCATAACCGTAGATAATAAAAAAATACTAGAAAGACTATGATATTCATATCACATCGTTATGATCCTGAATTTATAAAATAGCTAGTATAAGATATTAGCTTAAACAACATTTAGATAGTATCAAGATCTAGTTATTCAGGATCATAACAGGGATCGTAGTTTTTCAAAAACCTATTTTCTATTGCACTAATTTGTAAAAGTACACTTTATCCTATTGCACTAAAGCATAAAAGGGGGGATAAAAGTATTGATCTATCCTAACTTTTTAGGCGATCCACATTGTTTTTATTCTTAAAACCCGCGGGGCTAAGATCTTATTTTAGCTAACTAATAACACAAACCACTTTATTTTTTAATAAAACTATGACGGCAAATTTTTTATAATTTTTCCGAAAAATAAATTTTGGAATATGTATAAAAGCGAAGCAATTGTCGTGTATACAATAAAGAAATAAAGTGCACGAAAAAGTTAGTTACCATGCGTATTTTAAACGTGCTTTAAAGTATAAAAATATGCATTTTTAGCGGGAAAACTTCCGAAAATGGGCTTTTTATGCTTGTTTAAGCTGTTAATGTAATAGAAATTATAAGACAATAAGACGGCAAAAATATCCTGCAAGTACAAAAATTGCAATTCTTGCAAAAATTGTACCTGCAGAAATTTAGCGGGAAATAATTATAAAATAATTACTTTTCCAGCATATCTTTTTAATATTTCTTTTGGTATTAAATAACCAATGGAAGTCTTCCGGTCGTTTTCAACTTGACGATATTTACCTGTTTCCACCAGCATTTTTAGCAAATTTTTTTGAATGATATAAATTTCTGTGTAATTTCCTATAAGCCATAACCATGTATTGTCGTCGCGGTATATTCCTGAATTAACGTACTTGTCGTTTTTAGGATCGCTTTTTTCCGCTATTTCTATGTAAACGTTGCCAGTTTCTGCCATTCGTTGATCGTATTTTATTTCCCATCCAATTGAATTTTCGCCTTTAAATTGCATTTTCTTGGTAGTATATGGTTTTGTCACTACTAGACCTATGTCTTTTAAAACTTCATAGACAAATTTTTCAAATTCAATTCCGTCGTTTAGCTTATCTGCGTAATATTCGTTCATGCTTCATTTCCCCAGACATCCCAATTTGGGACTTTCTTTCGTGCGAACAATTCTATCCTGCGGCCATAAGGATAAAGCGTATCGATAATTTCCCTGAACTTTTCTGGTTTTTCCGAATGTCTTTCGCTTCTTTCGATGGAAATGACGCTATCAAATAAAGTCGGTACATCTGGCAGGCAGCTACCTTTTGTGCAAATTAATAAAAATTCATGCCTTACGCTGTTGTAATGTCCCATGTTGTGTTTTACCTTGTCCCAAACGAAAGAAGTTTTGTACTTAAAGTTCCATTCTTTGATGACTTGAAAGCATTCTTCAAGCATGGGCGATGTAACCCAAAGAAAAAGCACCGCATTTTCTTCTGCAAGTTCCTTAACGGGCAGTTCGCACAATTCTTGTATCGTCATGGACGGATAGTGGTCTTCCGCCCCAGTCGTGTTGCCGTCCCGCTTATCGTTGTAACACCATGGGGGATCGGCATAGATGACACGATATTTTCCGTCTGGCTTGGAAACTTCTTTTACTTCATCACGCTTAAGCAGCCTTCTAGCGTCGACAACGCTTTTGGCTTCGTTTGTAGTTATTTTCTGTGCTATTTTTCTTTGTAGTTCTGGTTCCATTTGGGCTATTTTTAGCAATTCCCTTTTGCTGTTAGCTAGTTCAGTGTTAGCAAGGACTTCTTTTACGTCAGGTACTATTTTTTCAGCTATTTGCACTTCTTGTTGTATTGTCCTTGGCGAAACAGCCAATTTAACAGCGGCATCTTTAGAAAACGGCGAAACGGTTTCGCTGTTTTTTTGTCTTCTTCCACCTTGCGGACGTTTCGCTTCCGGATACTTCGCTTCGTATATTTCCTTACGACGTTTTAAATGTTCCGCCCGTTCTAAGGTCGTCAATTCTATCCGAACTAAATTTTCGTCTATTTCGGCAAGTTCTGCATCAAGTTCGTCGTAGTTCTTTTTTATGCAGTCAATTTCCTGCCAACCAAGAAGCTTACAAGCTTTTAGCCTATGCAGCCCCGATACTAATATTCCGTTTTCAGTGATGATAATAGGTTGCAGCAGCCCTACTTCTTCGATACTTTTTGCCAGTTCCTTGCACTTTTCATCGCTAAACGTTCTTTTTCTTTGTTGCGGTATGATAATTTTGTCTATTGGGCATTTCAAGGTTTATCCCCCCTGTTGGATAATTAGAATTATAATAGCTTTGAATGCTTGATATGTCAACAGAAACACGAACTTTTTAAACAAAAACAGTTGACAGCAGACGAACAGGTTGGTATAATTTTTAATTGGGGTGATGCGAATGTTGGAAGATAATATCAAAAAAACCGAAAAGAAGTCCGGAAGTCCCACGCAAAAACAGTTGGAATATCTAAAAAGGCTGGCGACCCAAACGGGCGAAGACCTTAACAAATACGATATTTCTACTTTTGACGATGCTTCGCGCACGATAGAAATGCTGCAGAAGAAGATCCCGCCTACGGAAAAGCAAATTGCTTTTGCAAAGAAATTGGCGGCAGAACATAATTTCGATATCCCGCCTGAAGCACTGCAGTCTAAAGCCGGCATGAGCAAGTGGCTGGAAAGGATATTGGGCGATGAAAAGTAAACTAGCATTTGTGTTAGTGTTTATTTTCTTGTTTAGCGGTACAGCCTTTGCAAAAAACGTTGTTCACCGCACCTTTTACGTTCCCTTTATGCCCGGTGCTGAAAGACATTATGGTGCCTATAGAATAATTGCCCATACCGGCGACTACAATGTAAGCGTGGTAAAAGGTGCTTTGGACTACGGCACCAGCGGAATAGGTGGTAACAAAGATGTCATCGACGCCTTTCAGTCAGCCGACTTAATTCGTTCCGACATAGTAGTCCTTACCCGCTTGGGACTTAAAGTTACGGACGTCAAACGTTCTGGAAGCACTGAATATCATGATACCATTTACTACGAAACTCCAGAATACGTAATTGGCTATTTTGTCGACTTTTCCCCACTGGTGGGTTCCTTAATTATGGAAGAACAGGGAAAGCCCTATTTTGTCGCTTCTAAAATATCCAGCCTTAAGTCGCTTTTCCCAGGCGCTACGGAGCAAGACATTCTTAAATCTTTAATTAACTATCAAGGGGCTAACCCCCAGGGAAAGAAGATTCCCCTGGGTGGCGAAAGATATGTAATTTCCCAAAAACCAGATCAAGTCATCTTCAATTGGTGGATGGAACTATCCCAGGAATTTCTTTCGGACAGCATAAATTTAATAAAAGACCTTGGAGATATTAATTGGCAAGGTATGGACGAATATCATGTTGAATCGACGTACAAGAACGGCATTATCAAGTCCTTGCCAGTTCTTAGTGTAAGCTTTTCTGACTTTCCCACGATGCTTGAGATGATGGAGTTGTGGGAATCTAAAAAAGGAATTCTTAAAAAGTCCATGCTTCCTGAAAAGTTTACGGATTATATGACGATGGTCTCGCCTGGAACGTGGGTTTCTTCCAACGCAACTTTCGTTTCCTGCGATCCTGACTTCCTTATTCGGTGGTTGTATGAAATTCCCCAAAAGAAGGGTGAATTTAAAGTCCAAGTTCCCACTACAATTTCTACGGACTTTTCAGGTTTTAAGGTGGACAAAGAACTTTACAACAAACTTGTTTTTTGTGATCCCAATGTTTTATTTGCCTTTGCACCCTTTGACGACAAGTATTTTGACACAAAGTCGGGCTTGAAGATATACTTCCCATATCAAGAAAAACATCGGGACGAAAGGCGTGTTTCAGAAAGTTTTGGCGAAACGGGGCAGGCTTTGCCAAAACAACTATCCCCTGAAGCGTGGAAAGAATTTAATAAAAATTTACGGGAAGCTGGTTCGGGAAAGTTTGCTGGCGACATAACATCGCGCCATTATTCCGTTGCGGCTTGTTTTTATCAGCCCATGAGCCAGAATAATGCCATGAACATGTTGAAGTCGTCTGGGTTTACAAAAGTTCTGAAGTCCATAGGTGCCATCCCATGATAATAGTCGATACTTCCCTTGCCGAACCGGGAATGGAACTTTTGCGGGACGTTAGGGATAATACAGGCAAAGTTGTTGTAAAAGCTGGGGAAAAGCTGGACAAAAAACTTATAGAAAATTTAAAAGAATTCAATATCCGCTTTCTTTTGGTTAGAACACGCCCGGATGAAAAAGATCCAGGTTTTATTATTTCACAGGAACGCAATGAACATTTAAAAGACAAAGTTTACGAATTATTTGAATATTTGTCGTTGAACAACGGGCTTGATAAGTCCTTTTTTTATGACCTTTCGGATCAGCTTGTCGCTATAACTGAATCCATCTTCGTTGCTGGCGATCTTCTCAAGGAAATGAAGGTCATACAGTTTTACGACGACTATACCTATCAACATTCTGTGGGCGTCATGGTCACTTCGCTACTTTTAGCTAAAAAAATAGAAGAAGACGGCGTGAGAAGCTTCACCGCGAAGGAAAAGATGACGCTGGCGTTGGGCGCCTTGTTGCACGACATCGGCAAGGCTACGATAGATAAAAATATAACTAATAAGCCAGGAAAACTTACCGACGAAGAATTTGCAGAAATGAAAAAACACCCAATTCACGGGAAGGTCTTAATTCGCCGCTTGCGTCCGGCCTTAGAAACGGTCTTTGGCGATGCCGTTGACATGAACATCGTGGAACAAATTGTGGGAAGTCACCACCTGCGCCCTGATGGAAAAGGTTATGGCATCGATCCAGGTGTAGATCCAATTCCGAAGAAGATAAACGAAATACATAAAGCATTGTCGAAAGAAAGTTCTATTGAAGGCAACATTAAAGTGACCAACGGCGGGGCTATAATTTACGAACACGACGGTAAGTCCAAGACAATTTACGGGGCTTCTAAGAAAGACGATGAAGTTGTCACCGAAACAAGCATGAAGACCTTCATGGCGGGCATTGAAAACGAAATGTCCCGCTTGTGTGAAAAGAAACAATTTGTCGATAAGCTTGATATTCACGACCTTGTTTGGATAGTCGGCATGGCGGACGCCTTTGATGCCATGATATCTGACAGGTCTTACCGGCTTGGAATGCACCCCACTAAGGTTATAAAAATTATCGAAGAAGAAAAGGGAAAGCAATTTTATGCCCCCTTTGTGGACTCATTTAAAAAAATAATAGTTGACTATCCTATTGGTTCTGTTGTGCTTTTTCGGGACGGAAATGTTGGAATTGTTACGGAAGCTGAAAAGTCAGGCGGAAAGTGCGAAATAGTGGCATCCCTATTTGGCGATATAGATGCAGTTGGTGAAGAAAAAAGGTTTACATCCGAAGAAGTTTTCGTTGGAACAAGAAAAGTAAACGAACTAGAAAATGCTTTACAAGAAAAAGCGAAGCCCTTGGAAGGCGAAAAAATAGTGCTGGCTGCTAAAGACGAATTAGAAAATTTCATTTCAGCCAGCATAAATTCGGAAACCTTAGAAGAAATTTTGTTTAAAATTCGGCCCGATCCAGTATTTGAAGGATCAAGGGAAGCTTTCACGAAGTCAATGCGGGAAGAAGAAATTGAACGCTAATAAAATTCCAAGTCTATTTCGCTTACGTCTTCTTCTTTTCGCATTTCTTTTTCTATGGCTGCTTCCAATTCTTCCGCCATTTCACGAAAGGCTTTGCCCGCCTTGGATATTGCCGTTGACAGTTCTTTTGGCGTTTTCACTTTTAAAAATATTATTTCCAGTACGTTGTCAGGAACCGTTTCAGACAGCCCGGTGTGCAGCATTAACATCGTCGCGGCCATTATGGCTTCATGTGGTTCCTTTACCTTTGTGCTGGCCCAGGCTTGCGCAAGTTGAAATGCCCTTTCTTGTTCTTCGGCTTGTCCGTCAATTAGAACGACTTTTCCTACGGCTTTTCCAATGGAAACGGGTGTACTTCCGTCGATCGCGAAGCCTTTTTCTTCAAGAATTTCTTCGATGGGAAGCTTGTCAGGAAACTTTATGTCCATCTTAGGCCGCGGTAAGTTCTTAAATTTTTCTTCGTCGACTATTTCGCATTGTGAGATATCATACACTTTTACGGGGATGTATAAATTGGTAAAGCGTATTTCTTTTGGTTTAGACTTGATCCAGTTGTCGTACATTTTATCGAAGTCCGGAATTATCGACAATGCAAATTCCAATTCTTCTTTGGTAGGTTTGTTTCCCTTCTGTAACGACCTTAGCCTTTCCGGCAAAATTCCGTCGGTAATTTGTCTGAAGGGGTTCCGCTTTAGCCACTGTTCTTTTTTTTCTTCGTCACCGCGAATTTCGCGCTTTATGCCGGTTATTACGATGTAGTCGTTTCTTGGCTTCATTCCGTAGCGTTCCCAAGCCTTTTTTCCCATTACCGTGGTGGCTTCCGGGCATTGCATGGTTATCAAGATGGAATTTCTTGGTGAAAAGTTTCGAAATATGACGGACTTGTCAAGCAATTTTTTCAGCATGGGCGCACTTTTTTCTTTCAGGATCTGTTCCATTAGTTCTTCAATTTCGTTTATTCTATTTTTCATGTTGAATTCCCCCTTAGATAATTATATCTTACGCTTGACAACTTTGCCCACTTTGCATAAAATTATTTCATAGGTTTTCAAAGGGCGGTGTATATATGTTCTTCAAGAAAAAGTCAGAAAATATTTCAGAAGAAGCCCCGAAAAAGAAATCTAAAGAACCCAAAGAAAAGGTGCCCAAGTACGTGGAAGCCTGGGGATGGGCTGCTTCTGCCGCACGCTTTAGGGGTTTCATGTGCGTCATTTTGGGTATATCGCTTATCATTTCGTTGGCATTAGCTGGTTTTTTGTATACTTCAAAGAACATTTACGTAGTGGGCGTGACACCCGAAGGTGAAAGAATGGTACTTTCTCCCGTTTCTGCACCAGTTAATTTTGATATCTTCACCCGTCATTTTTTAAATCTTTATGCTAATTATGCCCCTTCTACGATAAGGCCCAATATTGAACAGGCGATGAAGTTTGCCACAAAAGCTTTCAGGGATTCTTTTAATTACGTCTTGGGATCGTCTTTTATTGAATCTGTAATTAAAGACAATATCGTGCAAAACGTTTCCGTCATGAAGACAGAAATGTCTTCTTTGCAGGAAGGGCGCGCGTTGATAAAAGCTTATGCTACGCGATATCGTTCCTTGGGAAATGAAACACGGCAGATAGTTTATGATATTGAACTTCTTGCGGGGCCAATAAGTTCCAGTAATCCCTATGGGTGGTATGTAAATTCCATTCGGGAGACGAATATGTGATGAAAAAGACAGCGTTAATTTTGTTATTATTGTTTGCCTGCCCAGCTTTTGCTGCCGTTCCGTCATATCCGCCCATCGAAGGGGAATTCTATCCCGTGGAAGGGCAGAAATATCCCGAAAAGGTGACGAACCCCTATTCGCAAACAAGGACTGTATCTTTTTCAGGCGATCCAATAGAAATTTATACCCAGATAAATATGGTTACGCAGATACAGCTTCCATCCCCGCCGGTGATGGTTAACGTTGGTGAACCGGAAGGCTTTGTCGTCGAAGTCGTGCCAGAATTTAGGTCGATATTCATTAAGCCCGTAGAAGAAGTAAAGATGACCAATATGATCGTCACGACGGAAAATGGGATATATACCTTTATCTTGAAGGAAAACCCATACCGTCCTTGGGACATTTTGGTAAAAATAACAAACCCCTACAGAAATGTCAAAGTGGAAGACTCATACACGCTTGTGTGGACTGCCTTTTACGGGAAACGACCGGCGGAATTTCAGTTCTTGCCGCTTGACATACGAAGTCCCAATAGTTCCGACTACATATATGATCCTGTCACACAGATGGGCTGCAAAGTCGACCTTAAGCGCATTGTCTTTTTCCCACGGCAGGGACAGGCAGTTTACTGGTTGCGCGTTACCAATGTCTTACCGCCAGACGTAATAGTTTCGCCGAAGTCATTAGTGGTCGATGAACGTTCGGTTTGGACGCAAGGGCTGTACAAAGTAGCCGTCCCCGGGCGGGATATTCCCATGATATCTGCTGGAAGCTATATTGATATGTTTTTAATAGCTAAGTCGGGAAGCATACCGCCCATACTTCGCGTGAAGATGTCGTTAAAAGGGGCACGTTTAGTGCAGTCCGAAGTAATGCTAAAAACCGCTGGTGGGTCAGCTACTGGCGAAACGCCTATTGATGCAAGAATACAGGAATTGTTCCAAGAAATACAGCAAGAAGAAATTTCAGAAACCGAACTTCCAGAACCGGAATTAGTTCCGGAAGAAATAATAATTCCCTAGGTGATGACGATGAACGAATATGCGCCGATAGAACCGGGAATGACGGAACCAGAAAAACCTAAGGGCGGCGGAAAGAATAAAAAGGTCGTATTTTTATTCTTCGGTGCTGGTGCTATCGTCATTCTTGGGGCACTACTTTATGGTGCTTGGTCTTTTGGGCTGCTAGGCAGAAAACCAGCCCCGCCGCCGCCGGAAGTCAGCACTTCCGAAGCACAGCTGAAGCAGTTGTTGGAAGAACGCCGTGAGCTTGAAAGTCGGATAAAGACTTTGGAAGAAGAACGCAGTAGTATGCAGAATATGGCGGAAATGCTGTCGGAAAGAATAGAACCATTGCAACGTCAAATAAGGGAAATTGAAAGCTTGCGAAACGAAATTGCCCGCCTTCGCGAAGAAATGATGTACGTCCCGACAGTTGAAGAAGAAGAAATAGAACCACCTGAACCCATGCAAGGGTCGTCAAGCAGAACGGCGTTATTTTCAAGCGTACAGGAATATCAAGCTAGACTTGCCGAAGAAGCAAAGGTGGAAATTCCTGAACCGAAATTTACTAAAGCCAAGGGTGTGCAGACTGGTCAAATGATCCCAGGCAAGTTGCTTACTACCCTGATAAGTTCTACCGTCATGCAAGACTTCTATGCCGTCATAGAAACGACGGAAGGCTTCCCCATGTCTAATGGGGTAACGCTTCCCGCTGGGGTAAGGTTCTTAGGTAAAGTAATTCCTGACTTTGAGTCACGAAGAATTATCGTAAGGGTGGAAAGAATGCAGTACAAAGACGTGGAAATGCCCGTTTC
>LDZS01001725.1_pt1 | contig 12326 bp, 8 predicted proteins | sample 615471 | NCBI WGS metagenome assembly LDZS01 (sample SAMN03408295, study PRJNA278302) | terrestrial metagenome | isolation source: oil reservoir sample K3 | place: USA: Alaska, North Slope, Kuparuk formation | collected 2013
ACCACATCATAAAAAAAACCTTCAGGGAAAAGAGGTCTAATAGACCTGTCTATAACTCGAGATACCAAAATTTCTCTATCCGTAGGTTTACCCTCTCTTTTAATAAAACCTCCAGGTATCTTCCCCCATGCTGAAGACTGCTCTCTATAGTCTACCGAAAGTGGAGTGAAATCTACCCCTTCTACCAAAGACTGCCCCATCACCGCAGTTACCAAAACAGCTGTATCTCCTTGTTTTACCACAACCGACCCATCGGCAAACTTAGCATATTCTCCAGTTTCAATAACAATCGGATCTCCCCATCCCAGGTCTACCGACAATCTTTTCATATACTACTCCCTTAATTTTTTGCTTAGATAAGTTTAGAGTATAAACTTAAAAATGCAAGAACTTTTGAGTTTAGTTCTAAAAGGTTATCATATATTAATTTTAATATATACTCAGCTTAATAAGTTGTCCAGCATAAACTATAGCCCCTCTCAAGATTAGAGTTCCTGCAATTACCAGTATAGCAGCTATGTTCATCCTCAAAATTTGACCTCTGGTAAACTGATGAGGAAGTCCGTGCTCTTCAAACTCGGTAATTTCTCCGATTTTCATACGTAAAGCAAGAGGTAAAAATAAAAAGATTAGTATCAAGGCAAGGGTATAAATAAAATACTCTCCTTTAAACGAAAAGAAAGGTTCTAACGCCCTTTTGTAAGGTGCAGAAGAAACATATAACCCATAGAAATAAAGAGGTATAAGCAAAAGTTCTATGACGATAAGCCATACGTCTATTTTTGTAAAAAGATACTTGATTTCTACATCCTTGGCTATGATAACTATAAAAGCTGCTCCTGCTGAAAGAGCAGAAACCAAAAACAAAATGGGAAGAGTTGCGTTATTCCACAACGGAACAGCCAAAAAAGAGGCTAAAAGAATACCGGTATAGATAGCTAAAAAAATACCAGCCACAAAGTTAATTTTGGCAATCAGTCTCATTTTTGGTTTTAGCCTATCTGAAAATCTTTTCAAAAATTCAAACCTTAAATAATGTTTTTGTTCTTCAGGCAACACAGCAAGAATATAAAGGGCATTAAAAAACAAAACTAAAGGAACACCCCAAGTACCCCAAGACATAAGAGAAAGAGGCTGAAAGGTCAAATATCCCCAGTAAAGATGCCATGGGGCTTTAATTTCAAGGATGATAAAAAGAGCACCTACAGCAAGCATGACAAAGGCAATCAAAGGAGCTCTTACACATTTGGCTAACTCTTCTACTGTTTTGGTAGGCCTAAGGTTGGCAATAGAACACATAACCAAAGTTCCTGCAGCCAATCCTCCTAAAAATAGATATAACACTATCCTCCAGTCCCATACCTCAAAATGAGGAAAAGTAATAGAGTTGGTCCCGGTAATGGTTATTTCTACCATGGTTAAAACCCCCCTGGAAATCTTTTGTTAACGTAAAAAACACGAGGTTTAGTACCTGCCCATTCAAGCCTTACAGCAGCATCGTGAGTCCTTAAAATCTTAGCCACTTCACTTTCAGGGTCATCTAAATCTCCAAAGATCCTTGATTTACCCAAACAAGTTTCTACACAAGCAGGTAATTTTCCTTCTTTTAGTCTGTGCTGACAAAAAGTACACTTATCAGCTGTTCCATCAGGACGAATGTATCTTGCATCATAAGGACAGGCCAAAATACAGGCCTTACATCCAATACACTTTTTATGGTCTATTTGAACGGTTCCATCTTTTGCCCTGTGAGAAGCCCTGGTGGGACAAGCATCTATACAAGGGGCAATTTCACAGTGATTACAAAGTTCTGACCTGAGTTCCATCCTGAGGTTGGGAAACTCTCCTCTGACCTCTTCTACCACCCTTGTCCTAAAATAACCATCTGCTACCTTATTCTCCTTTTTACAGGCTATAACACAAGCCATACACCCTACACATTTTTCTACATCTATAACCATAGCATATCTTGGCATTTTATGTCACCTCCTTTTAAGCCTTCTCTATCTTAACAAAATTAACCCTCATTCCCACACTTCCAGAAATCGGGTCTACAGCATATCTGGTTATCAGCTGTTGGTCGTCTGCACCGTTTAAGTAAGCTCTTTTTAGCATAGGGGAAAAACTTCCAAACCCATGAGGGACATAAATACAATCTGGTCGAATTCTTTCGGTAACCTTTAACTTAACCTTATTGCTTTTAACTCCATCCTGGTTAACAAGCACCACATAATCTCCGTTTTTAAGTCCTAATTGTTTAGCCACCTTAGCGTTAATCCAGGCAGCATTTTCTTTCATCAGCTCCCATAAAGATGGATTGTTGGTAGTTCTTGAGAAGGTATGCACAGGTACCCTACCATAAATAAGTCTAAAATACCCTTTAGGTGGTTGTTCATGTCTGGTATAGGTAGGAATAGGAGGAAACCCTGCTTCCTCTAATTGCTTGCTATAAAGTTCTATCTTGCCAGAAGGAGTTTTAAATTTAACCTCAGAAGATTCATTGATGTAAGGATTGGCAGTGCCTGGTATCTCTATATAACCTTTCTGTTTAAGCTCTTCAAAGTTTAATCCAAGAGCCTCACATTTAGCCTTAAGAAAATCTTCAAAATCATTATAAGAAAAATATTCCTTTAAACCGAGCCTTACTCCTAACTCTTTTGCTATCCACCAACCAGGTTTGGTATCATACATCGGATTAACCACCGGTTGTCTCAAGGCTACCCCTATACTTCTTTCTTTTACCACAAAAATATCGTCATATCTTTCTAAATAGGTACACTCTGGGAGAACCACATCTGCATAAAGCACATAATCAAAGGGCATCATATCAACCGCTACTACAAGGTCTAACTTCATAATAGCCTCGATGGTATCCCTCTGGTTGGGGGTAGATTTAATAAGGTTAGTCCCTGTAATCAACCATCCTTTTATAGGATAAGGTTTTTCAGTAAGAGTTGTTTTTATAATCTCAGGTATAACTCCTTCTTCTTCGGTAAAGGGGTAAGGACCTTTATGTATCTCAGGTTTTTGATTTTCTGGATAAGGAATTCCACAAAAGTCTCCAAGACCATAATAAGGCAAAGGATTCTTTGGTGGAAGATATATACCCCCTGGCCTTCCATAAGCTCCTAAAAGGGCAGTAAGAATAGCTATCGCTCTTACCCTTTGAGTATTGTCTCCATACCAGGCAGTATGTCTTCCAGGATGAATTAATACAGAAGGTTTGTTTTTACCCATAATTCTTGCTGTCTCTATGATCAAAGAAGCAGGTATGTCTGTTTCTTTTTCAGCCCATTGAGGAGTATATTCTTTAACTGCTTCAACGAGTTTTTCAAATCCTTCGGTATATTTAGCCACATACTCTCTATCATAAAGCCCCTCTGTTATTATTACGTTTATCCAGGCCAAAAGTAGGGCAAGGTCAGTAGCTGGTTTGATAGGAAGCCAGTATTTAGCCTTACTTGCTGCGGTAGAAAACCTTGGGTCTACTACGATAACTGTAGCTCCCTTTCCAACAGCCTCTGCAAACTCCTGACACATGGAGTTATGTGCATTTTCTCCTATATGAAACCCCATCAATACGATAACTTTACTATTCTTTAAATCTACCCTTTCTGGATTACCCACAGGTGCGCCAAAGGTAAGTTTAAAGGCTATGTCTCTTGCCCCTCTACAAAGGGCATAAGAAGGCATACCCAAATTAGGAGAACCATAGGCCCATAAAAGATGGACAAAATAAGTAGATATAGTTCCATGGGTAAAGAGGGCTACAGACTCAGGACCATAAGTTTCTTTAATCTTAAGCATCTTTTCTGCTACATAATTTAGAGCCTCATCCCACGAAGCCTTTTTAAACTTACCCTCTCCTCTTTGTCCAACCCTTATCAAAGGATGTTTTAGCCTGTCTGGGTCATAAAGAAGCCCTATTCCTCCATGACCTCTGGCACAAAGTTTACCTCTTGATTGAGGATGTGCAGGATGTCCGTCAAGCTTAACCACCTTTCCGTCTACTACCTTTGCCATAACCCCACATCTCCAAAAACACATTTCACAAACCGTAGGAACATATACCGGTTTACCTTCTGGTTTACGTCCTAAGCCTAATAGTTTATCTACCTGTGTAGCACCTATAACTCCAATTCCTCCAGAAGCAGCCGCTACCTTCAAAAAATCTCTTCTTGACCATTTCATTCCTTATACCTCCTTGATCTTTTCTAAGCCCTTTAAGAAATTAGTTTAAAAAAGAGATATAAAAAGTCAAGATTAAACGCAAACATTTGTTGAAAATTTAGAAAGGACAGTCCTAAAAAAGAACTAAAAAAGAAAAAAATCAAATCTAAAAGATAAACAGGGTAATTAAGATTCTAATTTCTTTAAAAGTTCGTTTAAACTTAGGTTAAGACCACTTTTATCTCTTTTTATCATCCCACCGATCTTTATAAAAGTTTCTTTTTCTTCTCTTTTCAGAAAAACCCAAAGGGTTTTAGGATCAAGAAAATATACTCCTATCAACCCAAAGATCATCAACAGAAAACCTGCGTAAACCAACCAAACTCCTGGGTCTTTTTTTACTTGAAGTACGCTCATGTAAAACTTATCAACCGGGCCTTTAAGTTCAAGTTTCCCTACATTTTTACCTATCTTAAACTCTGAAGGCTTACCTTCGATAGCTAAAATCTCATCCCCTTCTCCTGTTTCTTGATCTAACAGATTAAACTTAGCTACCACAAAACCTTGATGAGCCATGTAGGCATCAAGCATAAGCACGTATCTATCACCTATTTCTGCAGGTACCGTAGGATCAACCTGTTTTTCGAAGGTTTTCCCGTCTATACTTACTCTTATAGTAAATTTAGGCAATTCTTCATAGCTTGCTTGATAAAAGGTAATTCCCTTATATTTAGCCGGCTGGTTAACCTTGATTAAAGCATCTACTGTTTTATTGTTTTTTTCTATAAAAGTCACATTTGAAATGTACTCTTTAGGAGTCCCGTCTGGATAAACTTCCATCGTAAATTTATTAAGTTTCACAGAAAAATCAAGGATAACAGGATTATCCTTTCTAAAAAGGATAACCTGATTAGAGCTTTCCCCTTCTAATAAATACATGTTACCTCTAAAACCCCAGATAGCACCTACGATAGCCCCTGCTATTATCAGAACCAAAGAAAAATGGACTAAATATACCGCTAAATACCCTATACGATTTTTATCCTGATAAAACAAAACTCCTTCTGAAGTTTCCTTCTGTTTAAACCCTAAGGTTTGTAATAAATTTATCAGTTGAGAAAAATCTTTTTTTACTCTTGTTTCCTGGGAATTAGGCAATTTATAAGGGTCAACATCTGCAGGATTTTTCTTAAAAAGCTTCCAGCTAAACTTAATCCTTTTTATCGAACAGCTAACAAGGTTTACCATAAAAAAGAACAGTAAAAATATGTACCATACAGAATGATAAAAATCATCAAGCTGAAAAGCAAGGATCAACCGGCCTAAGGATTGTCCGTATTTCATCAAGTAAAAATCTGAAGGTTGAGCCTGAGGAATAATAGTTCCTAAAATAGAAAAAAAAGCTATAAGGAAAAATAAAACTATCGCAACCTTAACCGAAGAAATAAAATCCAAGATTGATTTCATCTTTAAACCCCTTTAGATTAATTTAAAAAACTTTTTTAAAAATAACATATAAAAATTTGAAAATCAACCCGTAACCTCACCTTGAAAAACCTGTAATTTAGGTTTTAATTGAAAAGTAAACTTATCGAAAAAGGGGTTTTTTATGAAAAATTTAAAAAATAAAAAGTTACTTTACCCCTTGGTTGGGGTTATTCTTTTAGTAATCATAGCCTTTTCCAACGGGTTTAGTAAGGAAAAAAATGATGAAATATATAAATATTTAAAACTCTTTTCTCAAGTACTAAAACTTATAGAAGACAACTATGTAACAGAGGTTTCACCTAAAGACCTTATCTATGGAGCCATAAACGGAATGCTAAATTCTTTAGACCCTTATTCTTCTTTGATGAAGCCTGAGGAGTTCAAAGAGCTTGAGATAGAAACCAAGGGAACCTTTACCGGTATTGGGATCGAGATTACCATAAAAGACGACATAATCACCGTCGTTGCCCCGATAGAAGACACTCCTGCCTGGAAAGCTGGCATCAAGCCAGGAGATAAAATTTTAAAAATAGAAGACAAACCCACCAAAGGGATGAGCCTTATAGAGGCGGTTAAACTCTTAAGAGGTCCTAAAGGAACAAAGGTTAAAATAACCATTCTCAGGAACGATAAAGATATAAAAGAAATCACCCTCGTAAGGGATGTTATCCCTATAAAAAGTGTTAAGGTTAAGGTTCTTGAACCTGGGTATGCCTACGTGAGGATTACCAAATTTCAAGAAAAAACTCATCAAGAGTTGATAGATGTTTTGGAAGAGCTTGAGAAAAAAGAATTAAAAGGTATAGTATTAGACCTTAGATATAATCCAGGAGGACTTTTATCCTCGGCTATAGATGTAGCAGATGAATTTTTGGAAAAAGGAGTGATTGTTTCTATAAAGGGGAAGTCTAAAGATTCAGGAATGGTGTTTGAAGCCAAACCTAACCCCTCTAACAGAAAACACCATTATCCTATCGTAATTCTTATAAATCATGGCACAGCCTCAGCCTCTGAAATAGTTACCGGTGCGTTAAAGGACCATAAAAGAGCCCTTGTTCTTGGTCAGAAAAGTTTTGGTAAGGGAAGGGTACAAACTGTTATACCTCTTGATGATGGCTATGCAGTAAAACTAACTACTGCTTTTTATTACACCCCAAGTGGGGTTTGCATCGATAAAATCGGGATCTCTCCTAACATAGAAATACCTGCGATGGTTGAAGCTACTACTAAAGAAAAATCTAAGGACAAAGACGAAGAGGATTTACTTAAACCATGGACCTCTCCTGAAGAGGATTTTCAGGTAAAGATGGCTCTCTCTATCTTGAAAAACCTAAAAGAAATTTCTAAGTTGAAATTTTAATGTTTGACCCCAAGGTTTTTATCCTTTTAACACCTGTTCTATTGTTGGCCTTGACGGTCCATGAGTTTTCTCATGGACTGATGGCTTATCTTTTAGGAGATCCTACTCCTAAACTTGCAAAAAGGCTTAGCCTAAACCCTATCAAACATCTTGATTTTTTTGGAACGTTAACTTTGTTTCTTACCCAAGCCATAGGCTGGGCCAAACCAGTACCTATCAACCCAAACTATTTTAAAAATCCCTGGAGGGACATGGCTCTTGTTTCTATAGCTGGACCTTTATCCAACATCTTGCTTGCCTTTATCTTTGGGTTCCTTTTTCATTTATTTTATGGTTTAAATCTAAACTACTCCTCTTTTGTGATTTCCCAACCTCTTGCCCTAATGTGCTTTTTAGGTATAAAAATAAACCTTGGTCTGGCTATCTTTAACCTTTTGCCTATTCCCCCTTTAGACGGAAGTAAAGTTATCGTTAAATTTTTACCCAAAACCTGGAGGTTTAACTATCTAAGGCTTGAAATGTTTGGGTTTATCCTGATCTTGATTTTAGCCATAACCGGTGTGCTTAGCAGGTTTATCTACCCTGTATTAAACTGGTTAACCAATCTGATTTTAGGGATTACCAGTATAGGTAGTATTTAAAAAATCATGGAAAAATCAACGTTAATACTTTGGCTTCTTACCATAACCCTTTGGGGAATATGTCCGATCATAGAAAAAATAGGTCTTAAAAACGTAGACCCTCTTTTAGCGCTTTTCATCAGGACCTCTGCCGCTCTTATAGGATTAAGCTTAGCTGTTTTTCTCACAGGGGCGTTTAAACCAGAAGTACTAAACCTTAAAAATATAGCCGTATTATCGTTAAGCGGGATCTTAGGAGGTTTTTTGGGGATGTTAACCTATTTTACCCTGCTTAAATCCCAAAATGCCTCTCAAATAGTTCCGCTAACCTCGGTATATCCTCTGGTTTCTACTCTGTTTGCTATTCTGTTTTTAAAAGAAGAGTTGCATCTTACAAAAATCTTAGCCATTTTTCTCATTGTATCTGGGATTTTTCTTTTGTTTAAAAATCCTTAATACCTAAATCTTGGCTATTCACTATAATTCTTAATCACTCTAAATCCCAACCCAAACAAAATAACACAATAAAAAACAAGGACTAAAACACATCCTAAGGACCAAGTATCGAAGGTTTCCTTCCTTATAAGGATGTTGGTATAGGTAAGAGGTAACACAAAAACTACAGGTTTTAAAAATTCAGGGATACGTTCTATCGGAAAAAAGGTTCCACAGAAAAATCCCATCGGAAGGATGAAAAAGTTAAAATAGGTAGCTGTTTCTTCATGCCCTTTCGCAGACATACCTACCAAAAAACCAAGACTTGCAAACAAAAAACAGTTTAGCAAAAGAGCCAACAAAAAAGGTAAGGATAACCCAAAGTTAGGATAAGTCAAAAATCCCACAACGATGATCAAGCTTGCGGCAAAAAGCCCTTTTAACATTCCAGCAAGCACCTCTCCGATGATTATGGCACTGTAAGAAATAGGAGCAAGGTACAACACTTGAAAGGTTTTAAAATAAAGTCGATTAAGGTTTATAGAGTTGGCAATCCAGGTATAAGAGTTGGTCATAGAGGTCATGGCTACCAATCCTGGGATAAGAAAACCGAGATAACTTTTACCTTCCATCTGAACCATCCTTCCAAGCCCAAGCCCAAAAACGATAAAATAGATGATAGGAAGCATCATGGCAGAAAGGAGATATCCAAACTTTAAAAGCCTTCTTCTAAAAATCAAAAGTTCTCTCAAAAATACAGGATACCAATCCATCATTCTATCCTTTCTCCTGTAAGTTTGATAAAAACGTCTTCCAAATTAGTCTCTCTTATAACCAAAGGTAATTCGTTTTTCTTAGCAAACTCATAGGCTTCTTCTTTAGTCTTAAAAGTCCACAGTTTTAGCCTTCCTTCTTTGTCTGTATATTCTACGGTAAAAAGCCCTACTGATTGTTTAAGCGCTGAAGGAGTACCAAGGGCTATTAGCCTTCCTTTGGATAAGATACCTACCCTATCACAAAGAGCCTCTGCCTCTTCTATGTAATGGGTGGTAAGAAATACCGTTTTGTTTTGTTTTTTTATTCTTTTTATTATTTCCCAAAGATGTCTTCTTATCTGAGGGTCAAGTCCGATAGATGGTTCGTCTAAAAACAAAACCTGTGGGTCTGAAAGCAACGCCCTTGCCAGAAGAAGCCTCCTTTGCATCCCACCTGAAAGTTTAGAAACTAAGGCATCCTTTCTCTCCCAAAGGCCTACATTTTCTAACAAATCTTTGATTTTTTCTTTTAACTGACTTATTTTATGAAGTTTTCCATAGATAAACATATTCTCGTATACTGTCAAATCTCTATCTAAGTTATTTTCCTGAGGAACCACACCGATAAATTTTTTTATTTCATAGGCCTTTTTTATCACATCAAAACCGTTGATAAAACATCTACCAGCATCAGGCTTGGTTAAGGTAGTTAAAATTTTTACTATCGTAGTTTTTCCTGCACCGTTTGGGCCAAGAAGTCCAAAAATCTCTCCTGATTTTATCTCAAAACTTACCCCATCAACTGCCTTGACCTTCCCATAGTATTTAACAAGCCCTTCAACCTTAATCATAAAAAAAACCCTTTCATCGACAAAAAACTAACATAAAAAGAATTTTTCTTCACTTTTTCAACCAACTTTTTTAAAGTTAATAATACCTTGTATTTAAGCACTATGCAATCCTAAATCCTTAGGAAAATTCAAAATATTCTTCTACCCGTTCTTTTACTCCAAAATCATTCAAACAGTCAAAACGATAACAGTAAAAAGGGAATTAAGACTTTTTGGACATAGAAAAAACAACTTACCCCTTATTTTTCAAAAATTATCTCTTAAAACAATTTGCCTTGTTAAAATAGATCTTTAATAGAATAGGCTACAGGGCAGGGAATGATTTGAGAGGTTAGTTTGTAGGAGGATGGTATGACCTACCAGTAGTAACCTGCCCTATTTAAAAAATATGGGTGATTGATAGGTTTATTGAAGGGGTTTACGTGTGGTGAGTGTGGTAGGGAATAGATGTCTGAAAGGGTGTTTTACACCTTAGGAATGGTGCCGGGGGCGGGACTTGAACCCGCACGGAGGTATCTCCACTGGATCCTGAATCCAGCGCGTCTACCTATTCCGCCACCCCGGCTATGAAAGGATATTTAACAAGAAGTTCTTCTTCTGGCAAGGGTTTATCAAACAAGAAGCCCTGTACGTAAGTACAACCAATTTGTTTTATTATATCAAGTTGTCCCTGGGTTTCAACCCTCTCAGCTAAAGTCTCTATACCTAATTTTTGGGCTAAAAGTACTATCACTTCAACCAAGTCCTTATCTTTCTTATTTTTTATTATATCTTTAATAAAACTCATATCTATTTTTATCACATCGATCGGTAAAAACCTTAAATAACTTAACGCACAATACCCAGTCCCGAAATCATCTATCATCACCTTTATATTTTTCTCTTTAATCCTTTTTAAAATCTCTTTCGCATATAATATATTTTCTATAAAAACCCTTTCTGTAATCTCTAATCTGACTTCCTTATGTTGAAAACGCGACAGAAACCTCTCTATAAAATCCTCTCTATTAAAAGAACGGGCAGAAATGTTAACCGAAATAGGTACCCTAAACCTCTCAGTCTTTTTACTTATCTCCTCAAACATCCACTCCTCAAATTTAGGTAAAAACCTGCTTCTCTCCAAATAATCTATAAACTGTGATGGATTGTAAACCGTATCATCTACCTTTATCCTAACCAAAGCCTCTAACCCTGCTAAAGAAAGGTCTTCCACCTTAAAATAAGGTTGGTAGTAAAAAACAAAAAGATTCTCTTTTAAAGCTTTTTCAAAAAGGTAATCTAAAGAGACAATCTCCTGTGCTTTTAACTCCATAGATTGAGCAAAAAATCTAAACTCTCCTGCTCCAAATTTTTTAGCCTCACTTAAGGCAAGAGATGCCTTTTCAAGTAAGTCTCTAAAATTAGTTCCATCTTGAGGATAAAAACTAATACCGATGTTTGTAGAAAGGGCTATTTCCTGCCCATCTATGTTAAAGCCCATTTCTTTAATCAAAGAAAGCTTTTCTATCAATCCTTGAATATTATGATATTCCTCCTTTTCCAAAAAACAAGCAAACTCATCAGACCCAATCCTGGCTGTAAATTGATTGCTTTTTTTAAAAAGATTTTTAAAAAAACTACCTAACTCTTTTAAAATCCTATTTCCTGTCTCAAAACCATAAGTTTGGTTTATGTAAACAAAATTGAATATGTCTAAAACTATCAAACAGCCTTCGTCCACTCTTTCCAAAATCTGATTAACTCTTTTCTCAAGGCCATCAAGGTTTAAAAGACCGGTAAGTAAATCCTCTGTAGTGACCTTCTCTAATTTGGAGATAAGTTCTCTCTCTGTACTAACATCTCTCCCTATTAAAAGATACCTGCGTTCTTTTTCTGAAATTCTTAATGGATATATCTTGGTCTGTAAATAAATATTGTTCTTGGTGCAAAATAGGATATCCGAAAACTCTTTATCTTCTTGTGATATAACCTGGAAAAAAGTTTGATTAAAATCATAGTCAAGCCCTTGCAAGCCTAATATCTCTAAAGATTTCCCATAAAGTTCTTCAAAGGTGAAACCACAACTCTTAGATACAGTTTCATTACAAAAAATTATCCTTCCTTTTTCGTCTAAAACCACCATAGCTGCAGGAGATTTAATAAGGGCTTGAGAGATGATAACGTTGTTTCTAATCTCCTCTATCCGCTTTAAAGCAAACTCTATGTCTCCCCTTAACTCCTCTAAAAGCCCTAAGGTCTCATCGGTAAAAAAATTGGGCTCCTTGGCATAAAGACCTAACACACAATAAGGATTACCATTTTTATAGATAGGTATCCCTGCTACTGAAAGATACTGCCTTTTCAAAACCTCTTCTCTCCAAGGATAAAAACGAGGATCAGTTCTTATGTCAGAGATTATGACGATTCTGTTTTCTCTTAATCCTGTACCCAAAGCTCCTCTACCCTCAGGAACATCTCCTCTTACAGAAACCTTGATTTTTTCAAAAAGTCCTGCTTCATATCCATAGTAATACTTAGGTTTGATAAGTAGTGTCTCCCAATCAGGAAATCCTACCCAAACAAACCTAAGCCCTATCTTCTCTACCAGGTTCTTACAAATCTTCTCAAAAACCTCCTCTTCAGTTAGGGAACTGGTTATCGTCTGGTT
>LDZS01000071.1_pt1 | contig 12307 bp, 12 predicted proteins | sample 615471 | NCBI WGS metagenome assembly LDZS01 (sample SAMN03408295, study PRJNA278302) | terrestrial metagenome | isolation source: oil reservoir sample K3 | place: USA: Alaska, North Slope, Kuparuk formation | collected 2013
GCAGGTCCGGCCGCCGTGCTGCCGCACCATGGGCTGTGCACCGCCGGCCGGATCGACCACGATCAAACGGCGGTGGGCCAGGGCGGCGTGCGGCGACAGCCAGATCCCGGCTGCGTCCGGCCCCCGCCAGGCCAGCGCGTCGCGCATGGCTTCGACGACGAACCGCTGGTGGGTAAGGTCTACCTCCCAGTCAATCCAGCCCGCGATGCCGCACATTTTGCTTTTCCCTCCCGCTGCTGTGAAATTCTTTGTCAGGGCGGCATCGCCCGGGCCGGATTTCTTCCTTGAATCCGAAGCCACATGCAGTATATGCATCGACCACTTGTCGGGTGCAGGTGGGAAGGGAAGCGTAGAAACGGACCGGGGACATCGATAGTAAACGCACAAGCCCAAAAGGAGACAGGTCAGCACTAACCTGTCTCCTTTCGGCTTTTTGCTGGGTCACAAATCTAGATATCAAAATACAGGTAAAACTCGTACGGATGCGGCCGGGTCCTTACCTCGTCGATCTCCCTCGTCCTTTTGTACTCTATCCAGACGTCGATTACGTCCTGGGTGAAGACATCTCCTTTCAGCAGAAAGTCGTGGTCCTTTTCGAGGGCGCTGATGGCCTCTTCGAGGGATCCGGGCACCTGCGGAATCTTTGCTGCCTCCTCAGGCGGTAGTTCGTAAATGTCTCTGTCGACCGGCTCGCCGGGGTGAATCTTGTTCTGGATGCCGTCGACACCCGCCATGAGCATTGCCGCGAAGGCCAGGTAAGGGTTACAGGAGCCGTCGGGGGGGCGGAACTCGATACGCTTGGATTTAGGATTGGGCGAGTACACCGGTATTCGTATCGCCGCCGAGCGGTTGCGCTGCGAATACACAAGGTTTACCGGTGCCTCGTACCCGGGCACAAGCCGCTTGTACGAGTTGGTGGTCGGCGCGCAGAACGCCATCAACGCCGGGGCGTGCTTCAACAACCCGCCAATGAAGTAGAGCGCCGTTTCGGAAAGTAGAGCGTACCCGGACGGGTCGTAGAACAGGTTTTTCCCGTCTTTCCACAGGCTTATGTGTGTATGCATGCCGCTGCCGTTATCACTAAAAACGGGCTTCGGCATAAAGGTTACCACTTTCTTGTGTTTTCTGGCCACATTCTTCACGATGTACTTGTACATCAATATCTTATCGCCCATGTTGAGCAGCGAATCAAACTTCATGTCAATTTCGGCCTGTCCCCCCGTCGCCACCTCGTGGTGGTGCACCTCTACCTTGATACCGGCCTTCTTCATGGTCAATATCATTTCACTCCGCAGGTCCTGGTACGCGTCATGCGGGGGAACGGGAAAGTATCCTTCCTTGTAACGGAGCTTGTATCCGAGATTGGGGCCTTCCTCTTTTCCTGTGTTCCAGGCACCTTCCACGGAATCTACAAAGTAATAGCCGTAATGCTGGTTTTGGGCAAAGCGCACGTCGTCGAAAATAAAGAACTCGGCCTCGGGACCAAAGTAAGAGGTGTCGGCTATGCCGGTCTGCCGCAAATATGCCTCGGCCTTTTTTGCCACATAACGGGGATCTCTGGTATACGGCTTCTTGGTCAACGGGTCGTAAATGTCACAAATCATCGAAAGAGTAGGCACTTCACATACGGGGTCGATAACGGCTGTATTGGGGTCGGGGATTAAGATCATGTCGCTTTCGTTTATTTTCTGAAAACCCCTGATGGAAGAACCGTCGAAGCCAACCCCTTCTGCAAAAATGCCATCCGTAAGGTCGTCCATTTCCGTGAGCTCTTCGGCAGGCATGGAAAAGTGCTGCCATAGGCCCGGCAGGTCGTTGAACTTCAAGTCGATTATCTCGATGTTGTTTTCCTTGATAAAACGTAAGATTTCTTCCGGCTTCAAGAAACTCCCTCCTTAAATGGTAAAACAAACCAGTAAGTGTTGCTGCTTCTTTGTCCTATCCCTCCTTTCGCCAAAATAAAAAGCGCCTTTTGTGTCTGGTCTTCCTCGACCAACCCAAAAGACGCCTTTGTCGCCTTATTATCTGGAATTTATTTTGGATCTTTACTGGTGTCGGAGGCGGGACTTGAACCCGCACGGGATTGCCCCACACGCCCCTCAAACGTGCGCGTCTGCCGATTCCGCCACTCCGACACTAGACCTACCTTCATTTTAGCGACCGCGTACGTCATTGTCAAGGCGATAAAACGCAGGATTTCCGGAGGCGCTGCCAGAATAAACTTTTAAAGGGAAGGCCTAAATAACCATGAGGGGGCACGGTGTTGCGCGTAGCTGTATTGATGGGGGGAAGGTCGGCCGAGCGCGAGGTTTCCCTTAAGAGCGGGCGCGCAGTTTGCGAAGCGCTTAGGGAGCGAGGCTACCAGGTGATTCCCATTGATCCCGGTCACGACGTCGCCCAGCAACTTACTGCAGCAAAGGTGGACGTCGCCTTTATCGCCCTCCACGGGAAGTACGGTGAAGATGGGACCATCCAGGGTTTGCTGGAGATTTTGGGCATACCATATACCGGGTCGGGCGTTCTGGCCAGCGCCGTGGCCATGGACAAGATAACCACAAAGCGGCTCCTGTTGGCGGAATCCTTGCCCACCCCGCGTTTCTGCGTCATCTCCCGGCCTTTGCCGGGAGAAGAGAAGTGGGATAACTACCGGCAGGAAGTGTTAACGAAGATAGGCCTGCCGGCGGTGGTCAAGCCCGCCACTCAGGGTTCAACAATCGGCGTTACCTTTGTGCACGAGGAAGACGTCCTCGTGCCCGGCCTGCAGGAGGCTTTCCGGTACGATGATCGTATCCTCGTAGAAGAATTTATTGACGGGCCGGAAGTAACCGCCGCCGTGCTTGGTAATCGAAATCCGCGCGTGCTCCCGCTCATCGAAATCGTCTCCGAAACCGGTGTTTACGACTACCACGCCAAGTATACGCCGGGAATGAGTACCCATATCATCCCGCCCCGGCTCCCCGCAGATATCTGCGAGCAAATATCAGACCTGGCACTAAAAGTTTACCGTGTGGTGGGCTGCAAAGGGTTTGCCCGCGTCGACTTCTTGTTAGGAAACGGCCGCCCTTATGCACTTGAGGTGAATACAATCCCGGGCCTCACCGAGGTCAGTCTTTTCCCCGATGCAGCACGGGCGGCGGGAATCTCCTTCGGCGATCTGGTGGATGAATTGCTCCGCCTGGCCCTGGAAAACACCCCGGCTTGAAAATGCTTGCGAGGTGGTTAAGATTACACCCCAGGAATTCGCCCGTTTGCTGGATGCCACTATGCTCAGGCCTGAAGCAACGCGTGCCGACATCATTGCCCTGTGCCGGGAAGCCAGGGAATTCGGTTTTGCCGCCGTTTGCGTCAATCCCTGTTACGTCCGTCTCGTTCGCCAGCAACTGGAAGGTTCCCCGGTAAAGGTCTGTACGGTCGTCGGGTTTCCGCTGGGGGCGACAACTCTTAACGTGAAGGTACTTGAAGCCAGGGAAGCTGCGTTGGATGGCATAGACGAAATGGACGTGGTCCCGAATATCGGCGCATTGAAAGAAGGGGATACGAAGTTCTTAATGAACGAACTGGATAGGGTTATCGAAGCCGCCCGGGACGTGCGACGTGATATAACGGTTAAGATTATTCTCGAAACAGGCCTCCTCACCGACGCAGAGAAGCTTCTCGCCTGCTGGGTGGCCACGGGCACCGGTGCCGACTTCGTTAAGACCTCGACCGGCTACGGCCCCTCCGGCGCCACCGTCGAAGACGTCCGCTTCCTGCGGAACGCGGTCGGTCCCCACTTCGGGGTTAAGGCCGCCGGCGGCATCCGCGATCTCCGTTTCGCCAGGGCGCTCCTGGCCGCCGGAGCCAACCGTCTGGGAACAAGCGCTGCAGGCCGACTTATGCGCCAATGGCAAGACGAAGAGGATAACACTGTCGAATAGAACGCGCTTCCCCTCGGTTTTTGTAATACGATTTCTCCCATAAGTGGAAGGAAAAGGGATAGATAGGGCGAAGATATATATAGCAAAACCACGGGGGGGGTCGGGCAGTGTTTGCGGTCATCAAGAATCCCTGGTATAGATTGAAAAAGGCCGCCAAAACGTGCAACTGGTGGCGTTATGGCATACGCTCCCTTGTCAAGGTAGGAGCAGATGATCGGGCTCTACGGATGATCGAACGGCGACTGGCAGCTATGGAAGACCCGGCGCTCCATCTGGAAGCAGGAAAACTCTACCTGAAAAAAGGGCACCTCGAAAAGGCCGCGTGGCACCACAGACGTGCCCGGGTTGCGGGCACCGACAACTTCATGCAATGGCTGGAAGACTACTACGGCGGCGACGGTGCTGCGGCGCCAAGCAGTGAGCGACGGTGGGCTTTTTACGCGCTGGGCAACTGGTATTTCGCGAGCGGCAACACCGAGAAGGCCCTTGAGTACTATGACCGCGCCGCCATGCTGGGGCTCCGGGGCGCCGCGATCGCCAACAACAAAGCGCTGTGCCTTCTGGAACTCGGCCGTTGCCACGAAGCCGTTTTGTACTTTCTCAAGGCAGTCAAGGCTACCAACGATCCCGTGGTGGCGGCCAATACGGGTCTTGCCCTGGCCAAGCTCGAGCGGTACGGGGAAGCCCTTACGTACTACGAACTCGCCCAGCGTCGGGGTCTCAACACAAGCGCGCTGCTTAACAATAAAGGGTACGCTCTTTATCACCTCGGGCGTTATGAGGAGGCGTCATTATGCTGGGAAATGAGTCTCCGCGCGGCCCCCGACGATCCCGTGCTCTTGAATAACCTTGCTACCTGCTATGTCTCCCTGGAACGGTACGACGAAGCCATCCAACAATACCGAAGCGCACTGGAACTACACCCCAACGATGCGGCGCTCCACAACAACCTGGCGCACTGCCTGGAGGAACTCGACCGGGTCGACGAAGCCCTCGCTCATTATGCACGTGCCGTCCAGCTTGATCCCGCCAACGAAACTTATCTCTATAACCACGTCGCGTGCTTTGCCCGCCACGGGCGTACCGATGAGGCGATAGCGGCCTGTGACCGTATCTTGGCAGATGCACCATCCAACAACAGAGTCTGGCGCCTGCGTGGCGACCTCCTCACGCGTCTGGGCCGGGCGGACGAAGCTGTCGAGGCATACAACCGCGCGTACGGCCTGACCGGCTAAGAAAACTTCTGGCCACCTCGGCCCGCCGCCAAGCGGCGGGCTTTTTTACAGCAGGATTTGGCTTTTTTTGCACGAAGTTTTCCTTCGAACAATGAGAAAAAATAGGGTCGGGGGCGGAGCATGTACGAGCTCAGCGTAACTACCTCTTTTGATGCGGCCCACTGCCTGCGCAATTATCCCGACAAGTGCGGGCGGCTACACGGTCATACCTGGACGGTGACCGTTACCATCTGCGGTCGCGAACTGGACGCGAACGGCATGCTGCTCGATTTCGCCGTTTTGAAAAAGATAGCCCAGGAAGCGGTACAGGACTTCGACCACCACAACCTTAACGAGTTGCCGGTCTTTAGAGAACGCAACCCAACGGCCGAGAATATCGCACGCGAGGTGTTCACGCGAGTGAAAGACCGGCTCGCGGCACTAAGCCCGTCCCTCGCTGTGGCCGCCGTGCAGGTCTGGGAATCGCCGCAATCCTCGGCCAGGTATACGGAGGGGCCGGTTAGGTGAAAGGAGTTTGCCTCCTGTCCGGTGGTCTCGATTCGGCCGTAAATCTGGCCTATGCCCGGCACGAAATGGAAGTCGTGCTTTGCCTTACGGCCGACTACGGCCAGCTTGCCGCCCGGCGAGAAATAGAAGCCGCCCGCCGTCTTGCCCGCCATTACAAAGTACCGCACCGGGTTGTCCGCCTGCCGTTCCTGGCCGGTCTCGATACATCCGCCCTTACCGGACGGCGCCGGCTACCGCACCTTGAGGTACGCGAACTGGACGACCGCGCGCGCACTACAGAGACGGCGCGCGCCGTTTGGGTGCCAAACCGCAACGGCCTGTTGATTAACGTCGCCGCGTGTTACGCGGAAGTCCTCGGGGCCACGCACATCGTGGTGGGCTTCAATCGCGAGGAAGCGGCTACCTTCCCCGATAACAGCGCCGCCTTCCTCGACGCCGTTAACCGGGCCCTCACGTACTCGACCCTGAACAGGGTCGAAGTGGTGAGTTACACACTGCGCCTAACCAAGGAAGACATCGTCCGCCTGGGCAACCGGCTTGGCGTGCCCTGGGCTTTCGTCTGGAGTTGCTACCGCGGCGAGAAAGAACCGTGTGGTCGCTGTGAAAGCTGCCGGCGCCTCCAACGGGCATTCCTGCAGGCAAAAGGTGACGACAATGCACGTTTACTTTCATGAAGCGTCCGAAACTTACGACGGCCGTCAACTGAGTTCCCTCTGGGCCTTCCGCCGCTTCGGACTACAGGGCGATAGCATCGTTTCCTTTGTCGGGCCCTGCCAGGTAACCCGCGAGGCTCTTGTCGATCTTGCCGACGCGCGGGAAGGGTCGGTGATTTACAGCCGCAAGATGCTGCATTTCATCGTTGAGCATTTTGATCTCGACCTGGAGAAGGCGGTACTCCGCCAGCGGCTGCTGACCGTAATCGCCCAGGAGGTTATCACCGGACGCACCGGGATCCTGCTCGCACGGGACGGCGACGACCTGTACTGTAAAGAACGCAAGCTTTCGGTTTCAATCGCGACCCTTTCGCCGGTGAGCAGCTTGATCCATATGGGTTTAAACATCGACGCCGAGGGTGCTCCCGTACCGGCCGCCGGCCTCCTCGATCTTGGGCTGGGCGAGGCCGACGTGCCTTTACTGGCCAGGGACGTAATGCAGACCTACGCAGGCGAAATGGCAAGCGTACACCTGGCGCGTTGTAAGGTGCGGGGGGTAGGTTGATGCCCGCGTCCCTTATAGAGGTATTTACTTCCTTCCAGGGGGAAGGGCCTTACGTGGGGTACCCGCAGCTGTTTATCCGCTTTGCCGGTTGCAACCTGCGGTGCCGGTATTGTGACACCCCCGTGGCGGCCGGTAAACATGCACACTTTGAAGCGACGCCCGGCAAGGGAGATTTCCGTTCGGTACCTAACCCGGTGTCGGTCCGCCAAGTAATCCCGGTCTTACACAAGGCCGCGTCTGCTCACCTGCATTCCTGGAGCCTTACCGGAGGGGAACCTTTGCTTTATCCCGTATTTATCAAGGAACTTGTGTCCAGCGCGAAGCCCAGCGAGGTGAAGATTTACCTGGAAACGAACGGTACCCTGAGCGAAGCATTGACAGCGATTATTGATTTTATAGATATTATTGCTATGGATATCAAGGTGCCGAGTACCTCCGGCCTACCGCCACTCTGGACAAGGCACCGGCAGTTTCTCCAGGTAGCAAGCCGGAAAAATGTCTTTGTCAAGGTGGTCGTGGCGGAAACCACGCCGGAAGAGGAGGTCGAGGCCGCCGCCTCCCTCGTAGCGTCTGTAGCGGAGGATATACCTTTGATCCTGCAGCCCGTGTCCGCGCCCGCGGGATTAAGAGCCGTCAATACGGCCCACCTGCTGCGGCTGTGCCGACGGGCACGGGCCTATCTGTCTGACGTCCGTGTAATCCCGCAGGTACACAAGGTACTAGGCTGGCGATAGGGAAGGAGAATAACATGGATCGGGAAAAAGTTGCGGCAGCCGTCCGCATGCTCCTCGAAGCTTTCGGCGACGATCCTGACAGGGAAGGACTACGCGAGACGCCCCGGCGGGTGGCCGACATGTACGCAGAGATTCTGTATGGTATGGAGCACGATCCTGCGGACGAGCTTGAAGTCTATTTTACGGAAGATCACGAAGAACTGGTGTTGGTAAAAGATATTCCCTTATACTCTTTATGCGAGCACCATCTGCTGCCTTTTTACGGCGTAGCGCATGTAGCGTACATCCCCCGGCGCGGGTGTATCACAGGTCTTTCGAAACTGGCCCGCGTGGTCGACGGCTTCGCTCACCGCTTGCAGCTTCAGGAGCGGTTGACCGCGCAAGTGGCCGATGCTATAATGAAAAAACTTAACCCGCACGGGGTCTTGGTCGTTATCGAGGCCGAGCACATGTGCATGACCATGCGCGGGATTAAGAAACCCGGTTCCAAGACCGTCACCTCTGCGGTGCGCGGTATTTTCGAGCGCGAAGCGAAGACACGTACAGAAGCCTTATTCTTGATACGAGGCCGTCTGTAAATGCAAGGGGAAAAATTTACGCACAGTAAATTGCGGCTTCTGGGAAGCCGTTCCTTCAAAGCTTACGGGGACATGTTCAAAGTCGTGGACTTCCTGAACAAGACCCTAAAGCATAAACAGATTATATTCGGCCTTTCCAAAGACGAAGAAGGCAACGTGGTCATTTCGATCTACGAAGCTTAAGCACACACGTTTAGCGCACGGTGGAAGTTATGCGTCTGCTTCTGGCCAATGACGACGGGATTTTTGCCGAAGGCTTATCCATCCTGCGGCGGGTTATGGAAGAGATAGCCGAAGCCGTTTACGTTGTAGCACCCGATCGCGAGCGGAGCGGGGCAGCCCATGCTATCACGGTTCACCGTCCTCTGCGGGTCAGAGAAGTTGCGTTTCAGAACGAGCAAAGCAAGGGATGGGTCGTTGACGGCACACCGGCCGACTGCGTGAAGCTCGGCCTGGAAAATTTGCTCGACACCAGACCGGATATGGTTATCGCCGGCATCAACTACGGGCCGAATCTCGGCACCGACGTACTCTATTCGGGAACGGTTTCGGCCGCCGTTGAGGGGATTATAAACGACCTGCCGGCCGTAGCCGTTTCCCTGGCTTGCTACACCCCTGGAGCTGACTATTCCTTTGCCGCCGCTTTTGTACGGGAGCTTGTGCCCCTCGTCCTGGAACACGGGTTACCCCCCGGCACGCTTCTGAACGTCAACGTCCCCCCCGGTGAGCCCCGGGGTGTGAAGGTAACCAGGCTCGGCAACCTCCGCTATGTCAATGTAATCGATAAGCGTACCGACCCGCGCGGGCGTACCTATTTCTGGATGGCCGGCGAGCCTTTAAGCCCGGACAGTGACGATACCGACACGGATATCGGCGCCGTGAAGCAGGGGTATATTTCCATTACTCCTGTCCAGATCGACCTCACGAACCATTGTTTCATCCAGGAACTGAGGAAATGGCCCATCAAACTTTAATGTTTCGTAAGACCAAGAAAATGCAAGAAAAGCCGGCCGACCCGCCACAAGTCATGGTTGTCTATGCCCCGGGCAAGGTACAGGGCGATAAAATAGGTCGAGAGTGCGGCAAGGATCAACGTAAGCAAACCGGTCCCACCACCGCCGGCAGGGAGAAACCACATCAGGAGCATCATCAGGACAGCGGCAGCACCCGGTTTCACGAACAGATGTACGTAGTCGCAGGTAAAACCCGTAGCCAGGGTAAGATCTCTGAAGTTTAGGACGGCATTCAGTGCGTAATAGAAAACCAGGGCCCCTGCTGTACCAACTATACCTAAAGAAGGAACGGCCGTTAGAAAATATATCCCGAGAATCTTAAAGGTTGAAGCCAGAATCAGGTTTTTTAGTGGCTCGCTTACTCGTCCGAGTCCCTGCAAGATACCGGTGGTCGTTTGTTGGAGATATAGAAACGGACCACCGATAGCAAGGACGGCCAGGATCTTGCCTGCGTCCGCATACCCGAAAACAAACCCGCATATCTCTTCGGGCAGGCAGAAGAGAATCGCCGCACACGGGAGACCAATGTACATCGTCAACCTTATGGCCTCGCTTATCCTTAAGCGTAGGAGGTTGCGGTCTCTTTGCGCCTGAGCATCGGATACGGCAGGGACCAATGCCGTTGCCAGGGAAAGGGTCAGGACGCTCGGGGTAAAAAGCATGGTTTCCGCCATACCTGCCAGCTTTCCATAAGCAGCGGTGGCGTTCCCGACACTGAAACCGGCGGCCTTCAACCGTTGGGGGATCAACAGGGCATCTATGGAGAGAAGCACGGTGGAAGCCAGCCTGGTAGCCGTAACAGGCAGGGCGAAGGAAAAGATGCGCCGGCAAAGCAAACCGAGCGGTTGCACCGTTCTGGTGGAAGACGGAGGATGACGTGGCCGCCACCGCATATAGATACAGACCATAAGGACAAAGCCGACGGCCTCGCCGATGATCACCCCTGCAGCTGCGCCCGCCGTCGCCCAGACCACCCCGAAGGGCAGCAAGATATATGCCAACCCTAGCGCGGCAATGACCCGGACGACCTGTTCGACGGCCTGGGTCTGAGCTATCGGGGACATCTGCTGCAACCCCTGAAACAAGCCGCGAAACGCGGAGCAAACGGATACAATGAAGACGCCGGGAACTAGTGCCTGGAAACTGAGCCACGTGTCGGGATTCGGGAAAAGCAGCTCGCTCAGGGGCCGCGTCGTAAGGGCAAGGAGGAGGGTTAGCCCAAGGCTCGATACGGCCACTAAACAAAGAGAAACGCGGAAGGCGCGATAAACGTTGGCCAGGTTCTGTCTGGCAAGCTCTTCGGCGACAATTTTCGCCAGAGCTACAGGAATACCGGCGCTGGCCATAACCAGTGCCAGCACGTACAGCGGGTAGACCATATTAAAAAGGCCGATACCCTCAGCCCCGATCAGGTGAATTAAGGCGATCTGGTAAGCAAAACCCAGGATGCGGTTGAAGAAATTGGCAGCAGTCAAAACGAGGGTTCCGTAAGCCAGTGATTGTCTTACCATTGGTTGGTATCTCCTAACCTGAATTGGTAATAAATAATTATGAGGGAGATCGCGTGTCTATGTGGCGCATTACTTGCAGAAAAATCGCTGTTTGTACAAGGAATTGCTTGTTCCACGTAGAAAAACGTACAGAGACAACTTGAACACAGGAGGGGGCATCCGTTTTGAAGGGTTATACGGCGGAGCAGATAAGGAACGTGGCCGTAGTGGCCCACGGCGGGGCGGGTAAAACCACCTTGGTCGAAGCAATGCTATACAACACAGGTGCAATAACCCGCTTCGGTAGGGTTGAGGATGGTACCACTACGGCTGATTATCATCCGGAAGAGATTAAACGTAAGTTCACCATACACACAAGCGTGGTTCCCTGTGAATGGCAAGGGCGAAAGATCAACTTTTTGGATACGCCGGGTTATGCGGACTTCATCGCCGATGTCAAAGGAGCTCTCCGCGTTACTGAAGCAGCCCTTTTTGTGGTTTGCGCCGTTGCCGGGGTTGAAGTACAAACCGAGGTCATATGGGATTACGCCGACGAAGCGCGCATGCCGCGGCTGGTTTTCATTAATAAGCTCGACCGTGAAAACGCCAACTTCGACAGAGTGTTGGCGGACCTGAAGGATAAGTTTAAGGCCAATTTTGTGCCGTTCACCCTGCCCGTTGGGACGGCGGAAGCCTTCGAGGGCATCGTCGATGTTATTGGCGGCCAGGCGCTCATCTACAAGAACGGAAACGCCCAAAGGCAGGACATCCCGGGAGCCCTGGCGGAAGCGGCGGCGAAAATCAAGGAGCAGATTGTCGAAGCAGCAGCCGAGGCCAACGACGACCTGCTTGCCAAGTACCTTGAAGGCGAGGTGTTAACCGAAGAAGAGATACGCAACGGGCTCCGCGAAGCCTTTGCCGCAGGAAAGTTTATCCCGGTGCTTTGCGGATCGGCAGTTAAGAACATCGGCGTCGAATTGCTTATGCAAGCCATCCTGGGTTATGCTCCGTCACCCAACGGCAAGGAAGACGAACCTTTGAGCGCCGTCGTCTTCAAGACTCTTGCCGACCCGTATGTAGGTAAAATGAACTTCATACGCGTTTTCACGGGCGTCTTGAGTACCGATACCGCGCTCTATAATAGCACCAAGGAGAAAGCTGAAAAAATAGGCCAGATTTTTTACGTGCGCGGCAAGAACCAGCAACCCACCGATGCCGTTCCTGCCGGGGACATCGCGGTGCTGTCGAAACTGCAGGATACGGGCACAGGTGATACCCTGTGCTCCAAAGAACACCCTGTTGAACTTGAAGGCATAGCTTTTCCTGAACCCACACTATCGGTGGCCATCGCCCCGCAAAGCAAAGGCGACGAAGATAAACTGTCAAACGCTATTAGCCGCCTCCTGGAGGAAGAGCCGACGGTTCGGGTAACCAAGAATACCGAGACAAAAGAGACCATCCTTACCGCGATGGGTGAAATGCAACTGGATATCATCCAGGAAAGACTCAAGAAAAAATATGGTGTAGACGTGGTTATGAAGCCGCCGAAAACACCGTACCGGGAAACTATCCGCACCGCCGTGAAAGTGGAAGGGAAATACAAGAAGCAAACCGG
>LDZS01001674.1_pt1 | contig 12132 bp, 12 predicted proteins | sample 615471 | NCBI WGS metagenome assembly LDZS01 (sample SAMN03408295, study PRJNA278302) | terrestrial metagenome | isolation source: oil reservoir sample K3 | place: USA: Alaska, North Slope, Kuparuk formation | collected 2013
ACTCACGTCGGCTTTTTACAAAAGCCGGCAAAATAGCGCATTAAGGGGTGTGGTTAAGCCACACCCCATTAATCCACTCACGTGCCAGCTTCGTTAAGCTGCAGCGAGGGGAGCGGGCTGGACATGAGGGTGAGAGTGGGGAAGATACAGAATACGGCGAGCTATTATGTGATGGGGGAGAGGGTGGCTGTGAGCCGTTGAGGTGCCACAGTTCAACCACAATCCGATAAATCAGCACTGATGACAGCACTATCCGCGACCGCTATGCCGTGCTCGCTGACAGTGCGGTCATCACAGTTGAGGATAAAATCAGCGCAAAATGGCAAAACGGCAGACTGTGGGCACTCAGCACAAAATCAGCAAATCAGCAGCACACCCATTCCCACTCAAAAATATTAATTTTTGCATTTCTCGAGAGTGCTGAGCAGCTCCTCTTTTGTTTTCATGTCTTTCCTTTACATCTCCAAGCCCTATCCTGAAGCGGTTATGCTGCCCTTTCAGCTTTTTTACAAACACGATTAGTCCCCCAAGGAGCAACCTTTCTGCAGGGCTCTCTGTTTTCTCCACTCTGGTATTTTTCTCCATCATCAAGAAACTATTTAACAGAAAAGGAATCATCTCAACATGATGAAGAAGAGAATCCTCATCGAGGGCAACCTCCACGAGGTTGGCTACCGTCCCTTTCTGCTTGGGTTGGCAGAGGCGCTTGAGATAGAGAGGCTCTTTGCCGACAACATCCACATCATCAACGGTAAACAGGCCGTTGAGGTGCTCATCGATGCAGATGATGATAAGGTAGAGGCTCTGCTCAATGCCATTAAAGAGAGAAGGCCAGAGAATGCAAGGGTCGATGAGGTGAGGGTGGAGGACTATCGGGGCCATGTGATGAGGACAGAGTCATACTACAGATACCTCACAGCCATGCAGCTCGCAAAGATAGCAACCTATGGCGGAAGGATGCTCGATAAGCAGGACATGACGCTTGAGAAGCAGGATAGGATGTTGGAGAAGCAGGATAGGATGTTGGAGAAGCAGGATGAGACACTGAAAGAGATAAGAGGGGTAAAAGAAGAGGTTGCAAGCATCTCATCTAAGCTCGATAAGACCAATGAGCTGCTCGAGAGCAGGTTTGAGAGGCTCGAGCAGGAGATAGAAAGAGTAAAGAGAGCACTGATTAAGGCAGGAATAGATATTCCTTAAGGCATCCACCTCATTTAATTTTATAAATCCAACCATTAAAACCCTCACCCCATCGGCCATCGAGGCTTGAGGGAAGGGGCACTTACTGGATGTGCAAATACTCTCCCGCACACATCAAAGCTTGCCCTTGAACTCCTCGTATGCCCTCTCTATCTCCTCTATACTTCCCTCGTCTTCTATCGTCGTGATGTCTCCTGGCTCTTTTCCGCTTGCCACCGCCTTTAGAACCCGCCTCATTATCTTGCCGCTTCTCGTCTTGGGAAGGCTCTCAACAACGAAGAGTATAGAAGGTGTCGCGATGGGTCCCATCGTGGCTTTCACATGGTGTATCAACCCGGACTTCAACTCCTCAGTGGGGGCATATCCCTCCTTCAGGACTACAAACGCAACTGGAGTTTCCCCCTTAATCTCGTCCTGTTTTCCTACGACTGCAGCCTCACTCACCGCTGGATGGGCCACTAACACATGTTCTATCTCAGCGGTTCCTATCCTGTGGCCCGCAACGTTCAGGACTTCATCTGCCCTCCCCAGTATCCAAATATAGCCGTCCTCGTCTTTTATGGCGTAGTCCATTGTGCAGTACGTGCCTGGAACTCTCGACCAGTATGCCTTGTACCTCTCCTCATCGTTCCAGAGCGTCATGAGCATCCCAGGCCATGGGTTCCTCACCACCAGAAGACCTTTTTTATTTGGGGGTAATGAGTTTGACTGCTCATCCACGATGTCGGCATCAATACCTATGCCCGGAAACGTCACAGAGCCGGGCTTTAAAGGAAGGAGCTGTACCCCCACTGGTGGGTATATCAGGTGTCCTCCCGTCTCGGTCTGCCAGTAGCAATCACATACTGGACAGCGCTTGTCCCCAATCACCTCATAGTACCATTTCCATGCCTCTGGATTCATGGGCTCTCCAACAGTTCCGAGCAACCTCAGCGTGGAAATGTCGTGCTTTTTGACCCATTCACTCCCGTACTTCATCAGCATCCTTATGGCAGTGGGTGCGGTGTAGAACACCGTTATACCGTGCTTTTCTATAATATCCCAGAATCTGTCTGGGCTGGGGTAGTCGGGTGCACCTTCATAGATTACGGTCGTGGTACCGAGAGAGAGGGGGCCGTACACCACATAGGTGTGTCCTGTTATCCATCCAATATCCGCAGTACACCAGAATACGTCCCTTGGGTTTATACCCCATGTCCACTCCATGGTCTTGGTGGCGTACACCAGATATCCTCCCGTAGAGTGTACAACTCCCTTGGGCTTTCCAGTGGTTCCACTCGTGTACAAGATGAAGGATGGATGAGTGGACTCGACCCTCTCGGGCTCGACGTACCTGCTAGCACCCGACATCAGCTCATCCCAGAAGTAGTCTCTGTCATTCACCATTCTGATATCTTCGGAATCATGCCCCCTCTTGACCACCACAACGTAGTTCACGGATGGACACTCTCTTACTGCCCTGTCCACTGTGGATTTCAGGGAGATGCGCTTTCCTCTCCTGTACATGATGTCTGAAGTAATCACGACCTTCGCTCTGGAATCGTTTATTCTATCTTCGAGCGCCTCGGCAGAAAAGCCTGAGAACACCACGGTGTGGATTGCACCAATCCTCGTGCAGGCGAGCATCGATATCACAGCCTGCGGTATCATAGGCATGTAGATGGCTACTCTATCTCCTTTCTCAACACCCAAGTTCAGTAAAACGCTCGCAAACTTATTCACTTCACGATAGAGCTCGTAAAAGGTCAGCGTTCTGCTGGTGCCGTTCTCTCCTTCCCATATCAAAGCCGCCTTGTTTCTGTTATTTCCATTTATGTGCCTGTCCACACAGTTGTAGCAGATGTTCAGCAGCCCTCCAACGTACCATCTCGCAAAGGGAGGGTCCCACTCAAGCACTACATCCCAGCTCTTATCCCACTCCACACATTTTGCCATTTCCCCCCAGAATTTTTCTGGATTTTCCAGAGCCTGCCTGTGCATGCTCTTTATTTTTTCCAAAGGCACGTATCTCTGCTCGGTCAGAAGTACGTGTTCCATTCCCTCACCCTTCTCCTACATAGTTGTTTGTTATGTATTTAACTCTGTCGGCGGGAAGTCCCCTTCCGAGAGGGAGGGGATACAGCAGGGGAGGTGGCTAAGTTTAAATACTCTGAGCCGTGAGTCCAGAAGGATAACGGATAGTGGCTGTGTGAACCAGCCTGTGGATAAGGCTTGTTCCGGGATATGAGATTGAAATTTTGGGAGTTGTGTTTGGAAATACTGTTAGGGCTAAACACATCGGCAAAGACATTTTAGCTGGTTTGAAAAATATCATAGGGGGAGAATTGCAAGAATACACAGAAATGCTGGCAGATGCAAGAAGAGAGGCGATGAACAGAATGATTAATGAGGCTAAAAAGCTTGGGGCGGATGCGGTTGTTAATGTGAGATTTACAACTTCCCAAACGATGACTGGTGCTGCAGAGCTTTTAGCTTACGGAACTGCTGTAAAGCTGAGAAAAGTGTAAGGTGATTTGATAAAATATTTAACAAACAATTCAGGTGAGCTATATGAAATGTTTTGACACCCATATACACTCTGAGGGAAGAAGTGTTGAAGATTTAGCAAGTATGGCAAAGGAGGGTATAAAAGCAGCGATTACCTGTGCTTTTTATCCAATAAAACCGATGTATCAGGAAACATTGATTGACTTATTCAGAAAACTAATAGATTTCGAAGAGTATAGAGGTAATAAAGCTGGAATGGACTTGTATGCAGCGATTGGAATACATCCTAGATGTATCCCCCACAATTACAATAAAATACTTGAGTTTATGGAAAATGACGACAAATCAATTGCTTTTGGTGAGATAGGGTTGGAAGATGCGACAGATGAGGAAATTGAGGTTTTGACAAAACAGTTGAAGATTGCAGAAAAATTGGATAAGCCTTGCATAATTCACACTCCAAGAAATAACAAAGTTGAGGTGACAAAGAAAACAGTTGAAATTCTGGAAAAAATTGAATTTCCTGAAAGTTTAGCAGTAATTGACCATGCAAGTGTTGAAACAGTGGAACCTATTTTGAAAAAGGGATATTTTGCTGGCTTAACGGTTCAACCGGGCAAGTTAAGCAGTGAAGAAGTCATACAAATCGTTGAGAAATACGGGGTTGAGAAATTCGTACTTAACAGCGATACTGGATTTAGCCCTTCAGATATGACGGCAGTTGCTAAGACTGCCAAAATTTTGTCAGATAAGATGGGTAAAAAGGATGCAGAAAAAATTGTTTGGGGTAATGCTGTTGAATTTTTTAGGTTATAACTTAGATTATAACAACTCTTTTTATTGGTCATCCATTTGGTGTTCTGTCATGGAAATGAACAGCAGAGACGGTGCTCGGTGGCAAGCATCCGCTCGAGCGCATAAGATGCCCTCATCATCGTGTGGCGCAGGATGCCGAGCGAGTTGTTGCTGCCTGTGCTCCGCCATCACATATTTGCGAAAGTCGTATAAAGTCCAAACCATACCATAGCAGTAGTGCGGGGGGTGGGATTTGAACCCACGCAACTCCTGAGAGACAGGATCTTAAGTCCTGCGCCTTTGGCCATGCTCGGCAACCCCCGCTCCTCAAATCGCTATGCAGCGCCTCTCGGCATGGTGAGAGAGGTTGCCCGTTAGCGCCCTTGTCCCCTCTTTCAGAGACCTTCTGATATATATTGTTGTCCTGATTTTATCTTCGTGTTGCTTGCAAGACCCCTTCGGAGGGGGATACGCAAGGGGAGGTGGGTGGGTAAATTTACGTCCATGCAACTCTCAACCCTTAAATATTAAATATCTTCTGACTCTCAGGTGCATCATCATCCAGCCTCATCTATCAAAAGGCGTGGAATGCGGCAAACTTTCTTTGACTACCTTAAGAATCCCGAGAAGTATTTCCCGTAAGAAAGCCGGGATTTGTGGATAAAAAGAAGCCCCATCACACGGTTGTTTACGACAAAACAGGATTTAAGGTGTTCGGGATGAAGATAAGGCTTTCCATACCCGAACAGCTCGGAGAATACTTGAAAAAAGAGTGCGGCTACTCTCAAGTACTCTGGCAGATAGTCTACCAGATCGGAATTGTTTACAGCGTCGGTGAAAACTGCTTACACCATAGACGGAAGGGGTTTAATGAGCCTTTTGAGGAAGTACTTGAAGAAGATCGCCAAGTTGCAATCCCTCAAGGACAATTTGAAGAACAAAGACCTTCCATACAATAAGGTTGACGAGAGGATTGCCAAGCTATGGTGTAAGAAATCTGCTGAGAGATCTTTCGCACAGAGTATCAAACATCATAGTCGGCCCTGCTAAAAAGCTGAAGGTGACGAAGATAATTATAGGAAACGTATATTCTTAACGAGGAGAACGATTTCAGGTCTGGTAAACCAGATGTTTAAGCCAGATGTTTAAGCTACTCCCTCACTGTAAAGTCGTTGAATATCTTAGATACAAGTTCGATGGTGAAGTTGTGGAAATCGACGAGGAGTACACTTCTGGCGTCGACTCCGTTAAGCACGAGTATCCCGGGTGATTCATATAAACTCCCCTTCAAGGATGATGGATATTCCATTCTTGGTGATGCTAAACATTCTGGGCTTTATCCAGTGGCTCACCTTTCTCATCTTCATGACCTCAATGAGCCTGACCGAGCTCTCGGTGCTGGATGCTCGATACGTTCGTAGGCAGATAATGCCGTCCGAGATATACTCCAGTATTCCGCTCGGGGTGTGGCACTCATTACTCTCGCTGCATGCGGACGTCAGATAGGCGGTCACCCCCGGCATTTTGAGGGCCTCTTTAAGGGATACCATCATCCTCCACCGCTCCTTCTCATCGAAGACCGAATCGAGAATGTTTATGGAGTCTATCACCACCCTCGACGTGCCGGCAGAGGAGATGTACGCCGACAGTTCATCCTCCACCTTCATCATGCTCTCCGCGACCTCGAGGGCATCTATGTGAACGATGGTCGCTTCCGAGAGGTCAATGCCGACCAGCCTTGCCTCCTCCAGCAAGTCCTCAGGACTCTCCTTGAAGGACATCAGCATGACCTTTTCCCCGCGGTCAAGTCCTGCCTTCAGGAAGTGGAAGGAGAGGATTGTTTTGCCAACCCCATACATCCCTATTATCGTGACCACTGCGCCCCTTGGGATTCCACCCCCGAGCATTGTATCGAGCTCAGGAAGCCCAGTGCTTACGAACTCTATCATCGCCTACACCCCATACACATACTTCACACTCGTGACGTCGAACCCCGTCCTGGGAGCGATTGTAAACTCCAGATACTCCACTCCCTCCGCAGAGAGCCTGGCGATGTCGCCCTCGAGCTTCTCAAATGACAGTCTGCGCTCTATCTTGTTCGCCTCCATGACCTTCCGGAAGTAGAACACGATGTTTGAGGCATCCATGAACTCCAGCTCCAGCGACGTGCCAAACACCCCGGCGCTCATCATGGGCATTATCACGAGCCCCTTCCTTATGGACACCGACGAGAGCCCCCTCATGAGGGCGATGAGGTCCTTCATCTCCACTGTGTCCATATACTTCCTCACAATCGCACTCAGTGAGTCTATGAACAGCAGGGCCCCCTCGAGCTCCTTAATCTCATCCGTGAGGCTTCTTAAGAGGTCGCCTTTGGTGAGTGAAATCTCATCAGTGTACCACCTCGTGGGCACAATTGTGTCAGCATAGAACTCCTTCTCCAGGCTTCTGAATGTGGCGCTCGTTAGAACTTCTTTGGCTGTGTCCTCTCCCAGGAACTTTGTAATGTCTCTCTCAATTGCCTCAAAGGGCCTGTGCACCGAGATATAGAGTATCGGACGCTCCTCCCTGAGATTCCTCATAACGGTGTATGCGAACTCTCTCGCTCCAGCCCCCACTTCCTCCAGCAGCAGCACGAGAGAGCCGTCCGGAATCTCGAACAGAGAATCCAATGCGGCGATGTTCAGCCTCATGTCAGGGATATCACGTCATCGCACAGCATGGCTATCTGCGCCCTCAAGCCCTCGTCAAGCTCCTTCTCCACCGCCAGCACCACTCCCAGATAGCCCAGCATCCTCGATTTGGCAGTTATCTGCCTGAAAAACTTTATGAGGGCATCGCCACTCCGGTACACAGCGAGGGTGGCGAGGGAGTCGAGATAGATGTACCGCTTCTCGGACGAAATGCACAGAAAGAACTGTGTTATCACGTTCATCAGGAGGTTCGGGTCAACGCTCTCAACGAACATCACCCTCTCCCCCTCCTGCACGGGAATGCCAACAGAGGGGCTCACAGCGTCCACAAACCACATGTTCTCAACATTTACGTCATTTTTTCTCAGCGACCTTAACATAGACTTATGGGGCCTCGAGAGTGCGACCACAATACCCTCACCAACGGCAGCGAGCGCCTGTATCACCCGAATGCTGTGCGTAACGTAGTGCTCCGCCGACACCTCGAACATCACGATCTTGCCATCGCTGTCTTCCCAGAGTGTTTGCTTGAGACTCTGAAAATCAAGGTCGTTAGTAGCCATGGACCCTCCAATACCCCCCCTCTCTTGAAATTATTTCCCTCAAACACGCCCCCCCCCGCCCCACCGCACATGTCTTCAGAAGGTGGGTGGCGACGTGGGGGTGGCGAGCCACCTCTGCAGCTCTCCACCCAGACATCTTATTCTACCCTCCAGAACATCTTATTCTACCCTCCAGAGCTTGCTCTCCTCCACATCGAGCACTGTTTCATCAATATACATGTACTCCGTGGTCTTCTTCACTATGCGACCCTCTCTCAGCTCAATGCCCTTCGAGGTAATATCGAAGGGCATCCAGTGGATGGGATGCCTCACACCAAAACGCTTGTAAATCCTCATTGCCCTGACTAACCCGTACTCGACGGGAATCATGCCAAGCAGTATCACGCACTCTGCAAAGTTTCTCGTCTCTCCGAGGCTTTCCACCCCAAAGGGCTTCTCTTCTGTGAGCAGGATCGTCCTTTCCGAGTCTGAATGTGTGATGATATGTGCTAACATCGAGAGGAGGTTTCTGAAGAGAGCCGGGTCAGCCATTACCATCTCAATGGATGTGATCGAGTCGAACACCAGCCTGTCCACCTCAACATCGCGCCCAAATCCCTTGCTCGTAGCCCACTCCTCGATCTTTTTATGGGTGAGTGGCATCAGCTCCTTCACGTCAATCTCAACATCGAGCATGTCGATGTCGTCTATCACATCAGCAAAGCACTCCATCGTGCTGTAGTAGCCCCTCACCCTCTTCACGGGTACCGTGGTGGAAATATAGCGGCAGTTCTCTCCATTTCTCACCCCCTCAGCAAGCCACTGCATAGCGAGCAGAGTTTTCCCCGTTCCGTTCTCACCAATGAGCACTCCGAGAGAGCTCCTCTCTATACCCCCTCCGAGGTAGTGGTCGAGCTTTGAGATGCCAAACCTGGCTGGTCTATCCATGGATACCACTCCACATTCGCGGATGCCAATATAACTATAAAATCTTTTCTTATTGCTTACTGCTGATTACAGAGTAAGCAGCTTTTGTAAGCAACATTACGGAGTAATCAACACAACATTACAGAGACATGTGCGAACATCCCACGAGCCAGAGTTCTCTTTTTTATAGGAAAGTGAGGCAGAAGACACACCGTCCTGACGGTGTGATGAATGCAGTTCGGCTTCCCGCATTAATTATATACAATTACAACCTTAAAAACCTTAGGGATGTTCCCATAGAATATGATAGAGACCTGAACGCATGCATAATCATAGCCCGTAGGGTAACGAGCTCTACGGGATGGGGGAGCTGTGAACCTCCCGAACCAGCAGATGAGGGTGGAAGCGTAAAGCTTCAGCTGAACGCTGGAAGCTCACCTACCTGTGGGTGAGTAGTTCACGGGCTTGCTCCCCCACCCCCATACTCACACTCCCGCGGACGACGCTTCCCGTGCTGGCTCTCACATGGAGCATGCTTACCACGATGGGGGTGGAGTACTCGAGCGCCACCCCATTCCCATTTACCTCCATGCTCACGCCTTCAAGCTGGGAGGCCACCCTCATCCACGCATCGGGGTAAGCTGTGGACAGCTCCAACGTGACCTCAGAAAACACATATTCGCTCGAGGAGTTGAGAGTAGTGGTTATGCCAACCTCATCCCCCGACGCGAGGGAAGACTGCTGAGAGATGAGAACTGGCACCACCACTCTTTTTAATCCGATGGGGGGTGTATTCAGCGGCAGGTCGGTAGAGGGGTAGTGGGCTATCACGAGACCATGCTCGTAGGCGAGCTGGGGCGCGTTGGCATAGTTGTAGTTTCCGTCGAAGGTTATGTATGCACTCTCCCACACCTGCTCGAACTTCTCTGGGCCGGGATATATGCTCAACACCGCCACCTCGGCTTTTGCAACTCTTATCGTGAGGGTGTGAGTGCCCTGCTCGAAGCTTCCGAGCGAGCAGTTTATCTCGTAGGGCGATGGGGAGTACAGACTGACCTGATCAACGACGACGCCATCGAGCAAAATCTCTGCAGTTCCACTCTTCTTATCTTTCCAGAACGTTACGTAGGCGCTCGAGCCCACAAACTCGTAGCTCAGGTACGCGCCAACCTTGTTGGAGCGGACGCCATTTTTGAACCTGTGCCACTTTCCACTCTTTTTTATCGTGCTGTCAGAGGCGTCGATGGTGGATATCCATGCAGTGCCCTCGAGCTTTACAGTGTTCTTTTCGATGTTGAGAGTCCCATGTGTGCCAAGTCCGGGATTGCGAAGGAGAGGTCTCGTCGGGTAGCTCACGCCAAGATCAAGAAACGACTGGGACATCTCGCCATCGAAGGTGAGTGAGAGCACGTTCTCGCTTAATGTTAAGAAGCCTGCCTCCGCCTCCTTCAGATGCTCGTACTCTAACGCCTTGTTCCACTCCGGAACCATCGTGGACTGCACGAAGGAGAGCATTATCACGGCCGTGGTGAGCAGCAGAAGCACCCCCACAACCTCTGACAGAGCCCTCTCGTCCCTCATCATATAATCACCGAATACGCCACTATCGCTATACTCAACATGAGTATGCAATGCTTTATTCCGCTCATCAGGTTTTCCTCACTCATCATTCCGGCCACGAGACCGGAACACACACCCTGAATGAGGGTGGCGTGGTAGAACAGCAGCCTGTACTGGCTCTGTCCTGCCCCTCCCAGCGACATTCCGCCAACGACCTCCGAGGACGTGGGCACTTCCTTCAGGAAGTAATACAGCAGCACGTACACCATGAGAAGGAACAGAAGGAAGGCCATGTACACCACGACCACGTAGATTGAGGTCTCCCTGCGCCTCGCCGTCTGCAGGCTGTGGGTCAGCTTGAAATTGGAGGTGGCAATCTTCAGAACCTCCTCTATGCTGCTCGTGCTCTCAGATGCCTTTGTTATCAGCGTCATCGTTCTTGTTATCATCATGGAGGGAATCTCACGCTCGAGCCTCCTCAAAGCCTCGGAAGTGGTCTTGCCCCACAGCAGAAGGTCATTTCTCATCTGCCTTAAAAGTGGTGTGAGTGCCCCAAGCTCCGACTCTGTTGCTCCAAGGATGGCTTCCCGGAGGGGAAGCCCAACCTCATTGAGGCTCGTGAGCCTCCTCAGAAACTCGGGCATCTTTGCCTCCATCTTTCTCGTCCTTCTCTTTTTGCTCTCGAACAGAACTGAGATGGGGAGCATCATCCCAACCACGCCGAGTGCCACCGGCGTGTCCACGAACTCCACGATGTCCGTGAGGGTGTAGGGGGGCGCCCTGAGCACGAGAAGTATCCCAAGTGCCACAAGAAAGGCTGGAAACGTGATGTAAAGCGTCCTCTCCGGCCTGTCCACAAAATATCTTTTGAGATTCTTGAGCCTCCACATAGAGTTCGCCCTTTGTACGTGCTTTTCCAGCTGCCTCAGCAGCTCCTCTTCCCCTTTGAGAAGGGGTGCAATCTCTATTCCTCTAAGCTCATGGGTTTCGACCTGCCGCGAAGGAGGTGCAATGTCCTTGTAGGGCTCTGTGAGCGTATCGAGCAGCACGATAAAGCCGAGGGTGCTCAATGGCATGAGCAGGTATATCAGCGCATATATCATCGTCAGAGGGGCATTGGTGAGGCTCATCACCACGAACGTTATCAGACCGAACATTGGCCCGACCACGAAGAGGGTGATGTATGTCTCTGCAAGTCCCCCCAGCATCTGCACATACGATTTCTGCGCGTTGTCCACCATCTCGTGGTAGTGCTCCGTGACGTCCCTGAAGTACTGTGTGTGGCTCCCCCCACTTTTCAGCAGCGATACGAGGTTATCCACGAAATCTTTCAGCATTATGGATGGTGTGGTCTCAGAGAGTCTCTCGAGCGCTTCCAGTGGACTCAACCCCAGGAGCTCCACGCTCTTTACCACCCTTCCAAACTCTGTTGAGGTCTCGCCAAATAGGTATGTGCGGGTGCTGACCTCCTTGAACACAGAGAAAAGCTCCATTCCTCCCCTGCTCAGTGCATACATGAAGGGCACACAGTGTGGGAGCGTGCGGTCTATGTTGCTCTTTCGAAGGCTGACCCTCAGAGAGAGCACGATATCCACCGAGAGGTAGCACACCACCACACCCACGAGCCCAAGCACCAAAGCCCCACTCGCGACAGCGATTGCCAACGGAAGGTGGAAGAGCCTGGATGCCGCAGCCCCCAATCCAGCACCCACCAGCACGAGTGCTGTTAGCACAATTCGCGCGATTAGCGATTGCCGATGAATGTACTGATCAAATGTGCCCCCTATGTTGGCCTTTGCGAACTGTATCCTCAGGGCTGATAGTCTCTTTTCACTAAGGGACAATCCACAAAGCGATCTCATACCTCATGCTCCTCATGCTCCTCATGCTCCTCATGCTCCTCATGCTCCTCATGCTCCTCATGCTCC
>LDZS01003221.1_pt1 | contig 12104 bp, 12 predicted proteins | sample 615471 | NCBI WGS metagenome assembly LDZS01 (sample SAMN03408295, study PRJNA278302) | terrestrial metagenome | isolation source: oil reservoir sample K3 | place: USA: Alaska, North Slope, Kuparuk formation | collected 2013
CCTCTGTAAAATGATTCTGCGCGCCATGAGGCGCGAATCATTTACAGGAGGGTGGTCAAATGATCCAATATCGGGAAATACTGCGTCTTCACAGTCAGGGAGTGAGCCAGCGCGGAATTGCTGCAGCCTGCCGGTGCTCCAGGAAAACGATTCGGGATTTGGTCGAACGGGCAAAAGACCATGGAATCGAATGGCCTTTCGAGAAAAACACGACCGATTCGGACCTTCAGGAATTGCTTTTCCCGGAAAAAGCTACCGTTCAGACAGGAAACTGCCGGATTGCGACTACATCCGCAGGGAAATGGGTAAAAGCGGCGTGACGCTCAGTCTCCTGTGGCATGAGTATTGCGAGGAATGCCGCATAAACGGAGAGCTTCCGCTGATGTACAGCCAGTTTTGTCGGTATTACCGGAAACACGATTCTGACTCATAGGGGTGACATTTTCCCTGTCCCCTTAAAGGGTGACATTATCGCTGTCCGGTCACAGGGAAAGGCTTAGTTTTGACTGGAGAGAAGGGCGATGTTATAATATATGCAGGTTCGGGGCGTAGCGCAGTCTGGTTTAGCGCGCCTGGTTCGGGACTAGGAGGTCGGAGGTTCGAATCCTCTCGCCCCGACCAAAAGCTTGAGGGCGGAGGTTTGTATGAGTGCCCAACAAAGTGGTAGCCAGAAACCGAAAGGCAACTCATGACTATTTCATCTTAGAGACGTACGAAGCGGGGATTGTGCTCACTGGCACGGAGATCAAGTCGGTGCGCGAGGGGCGCATCAACTTGAGAGATGGTTACGCTAAAATCGATAATGGAGAGCTGTGGCTTTACAACGTCCATATATCGCCCTACGAACGCGGGAGCTTTTACAACCACGATCCGTTGCGCCCGCGGAAGTTGCTCCTCCGGAGGGAGGAGATTAAGCGTCTGCTGGGAAAAACCAAGGAAAAAGGGCTCACGCTGGTGCCTCTTTCTGTGTACATCAAGGATAATCGTTGGGCTAAGGTGGAAGTTGCCCTCGCTAAAGGAAAGAAGCAGTACGATAAGCGAGCGGCCATAGCTGAGAGAGACGCCCAGAGGGCCATGGAGCGAGCGCGCCGCGTAGCCGTTAGGAATGAGTGAGTTTGGGGGCGTACGGTCTCGACGGCAGGTTGGAGGGCCGCGTGGGTGCGGGCCGAGGTGCCGTAACCTCGTAAAACAGCGGCAACAAAAATAAGTGCCGACGACACGTTTGCACTCGCTGCTTAAGCAGTAAGCAGCACATCCTTAGCGCTTCCGCCGCTTGGGCGCCAAGGATGTCACACAGAGCGGCTCACCTGGCTCCTTAGCGTCTCCTGAGGGCCAGGGACACCTCAAGGGGGCTGGAGGGAGGGGCTCTGTCCCCGATAGCCTCTCCCTCGAGATCGCCATCGGGGACTACGCCCGTAGGGCCCGTGCGGTTGGCCCCTGTCGGACCGGGGTTCGATTCCCCGCGCCTCCACCAGGTTTCGAAAAGCGGTCTTTCGCAGAAAATGCGAAAGTCCGCTTTTCGATTAACATCTATAACACCTTGAGAGGGTGACAACAGTTGTCCATGCAGCGGAAATCTGTTGCCGAAGGGCATCATCGCGAGTCGACACGCTCCTTGGCAGAGCTGATTTTAGGCTTGCGTTTCGAAGATATTCCCGATGAAGTCGTAAATCGAGCCGCACAGAGCGCCTTGGATTTCTTCGGCGTTTCCATCGGGGCATCCCAACATCCGTTGGTAGGAAAAATGGTGAGAGCGAGTGCTGCTTTGGGATCCCCTGCGCAGACTACTGTAATCGGGCGCAAAGAGAGGCGGGATGCCCTGTGGGCGGCCTTGATCAACGGCTCGATGGCGCACATCCTCGATTTCGATGACACGCATTTCCCCACCATTTTGCACGGCTACGCCCCTATTCTATCGGCCTGTTTGGCACTGAGCGAAGCCTTACCGAACGTCTGTGGCGACGGGAGCGGGATGGGCAAAGTTTCGGGCAAGGAACTTATTGTGGCGTTCGTGGCCGGGTACGAAACGAGCGCTCGGGTGGCCTTATCCGTTCACCCGTCTCACTACGACCGAGGTTGGCACGTAACCGGCACAGCTGGCGTATTCGGGGCGTCTGTCGCTTGTGGGAAACTCCTTCGGCTCGATGTCGATCGGATGGTCCACGCCTTGGGAATTGCGGCTTCTCAAGCTTCAGGCTTGCGCGAAATGTTCGGCACCATGACTAAACCGTTTCACGCTGGAAAAGCAGCACAAAACGGGCTGTTGGCGGCATTGCTTGCTCGCGAAGGGTTCACAAGTTCGAAAAGAAGCTTAGAGGCCGAGAGGGGGTTCTGCCACGTGATGTCCGACGACCCTCACCTCGATCGCCTGACCGAAGGCTGGGCATCCAAATGGGAAATCCTCAGTTCCGGCTTTAAACCTTATCCGTGCGGGGTTGTAACCCATCCAGCTATCGATGGTGTGATCTCTTTGCGGCAGAAATACGCTTTGGATTACCGTCGTGTGACATCCGTGCGCGCCAAATGTCATCCCCTGGTGTTGGAGCTTACGGGGAAAAGCGAGCCGCAGACAGGATTGGAGGGCAAGTTCTCTATCTACCATTGTTTAGCCGTAGCGCTCGTCGACGGGGTTGTGGCCCCGAGCAGTTTTGCCGATGGCAGAGTTGGGGATGCCGAGATAAAAAAGGTGCGCAACCTCGTTACGGTGGCGGTAGACGATTCCTTAGGCGAAGATCAAGCCGAAGTCGCTATCGAGCTTGAAGGCGGTCATATCGTCAGAGAGTTTGTAGAACACGCTTCGGGCACTCCAGAACGACCGTTGACCGCTATCGAGCTCGAACGCAAGTTTTCCGCCCTCGTCTCCGATCACCCGGATCTCGAAGCCTTAAATATCGACCGCCTGAAACGAGACATCTTCGGTATACACGAGCTCGATGACATCCGCTGCCTGCTCAAAGCAGCCTCCCCGCGGCGTGAGCACTTATAATATGGTGAGGGCTAAAGCTGCAGGTTGCCCAAGTTCTTTTGGGCTTTCACTATGGCCGATATGGTCTGCGCCATGGAGTCGAACTTTTTCATCGCGTCCCTCATGATCTCCGTGGAATCGCCCATTTCTTCGGAAGCCACTGAAACCCCCTGACTTGCCGACTCCATGATGCCCGTCAGATTTTCTAAGAAGCTTTTGTTCATGTCCAGGAAGCTGAGGAAAGAACCCATAGTGTCACGAAGCACATGAAACATCTCGCCGACGCTCTTTATGTTATCCATGGTGTCCTCGACGGCTTTGGATATCTCTCCAACCCTTTGCGATATGCGCTCCGACGCATTCCGCGATTCCACGGCCAACTTTTGGACCTCTGATGCCACTACGGCGAAACCCCTACCATGTTCTCCGGCCCTTGCAGCTTCGATGGAGGCGTTCAGGGCGAGCAAGTTCGTCTGCTTGGCGATCTTTTGGATCTCCTTGGAGATTTTTTCTATCTCCAAAAATGAGTTGAGGGTAGAGTATGTGGAGGCAACGGTGCGATCTACGTCTGCGCTCATGTTCTCCAGGTTTGTGCCAGAGCTTTCGAGCTCCCTGGTAAGGTTTGTGTTCATTTCTTTGATCTGACCTGCGTTTTTTTGGGCCTCTTGCCTGCTTTGATCGAACTCTTTCACGATGCGTTCGAACTCTCCTTTTAGCTCAGTGAAACGCTGCGATATCTCGGAGAGTTCGCCCTGGACTTCAAGGACGCGGTGGACGAGCACCTCATCTAACTGTTCCATGAAAGAGGTCATAAGTGTGAAACCGAAGTGAGATCTGGATAGCTTGTGGATAGCTTCGGGATGGCTCATCTCTTCCACCTTACTTTCTGACGGCCAGGGTGGCCTTTGTGCCATACCATTCCTCGATTAAGTCGACACCACTTTTTAATTGGCCCAGCCATTGGAAGAACTTTCTCACGTTATCTTTGCCTTTTATCACAGCGCCATGCTGCGGGGCGATGGCTTCGATATCCCTGCTCGAAACGATGTTGACCCAAAAACTGGATGCCTCCTGTGAGGCCATGTAGCGGCGGTGAAAACCCTCCATGTAGCGAACGTGTTCATCGAAGCGCTCCACAACAGGGTATCGCTTCCCCGGAGGGAAGATGGCGGCGCCGATATCACCGCTGAACAATATCTTCGAGATAGGATCGTAGAGGGTATGCTGACCCGTGGAGTGGAGGAAGTGCGCGGGTATGAACTCAAGCCTTTGGCCGTTCTTTAGGGTTATAACGCCTCCCCTGTCTGGGATGGGAGCTATACGGCTTTGATCGAAAACGCCGAAGTGCGGCAGAAAGCGTGTCCACAGACCTGATATATGAACAGTCGCTCGCTCGGCCATAGAAAGCCATAGCGTTATGCCGGAGCTCACGTCCGGATCCTGATGGGAATAGAAGATATGGGTGATGTTGTCGATATTGGTCATCTCGGTGACGTTGGCCAACACGCGCGGAAACACGTGGGCTCCGCCCGGGTCGAGGAGTATGACCTCGTCGCCGCTTTGAATCAAATATTGGTTCGTCTGGACGACGCCCCCTTCTTCTTGCTCCTCCCAGCCTAACAGCATAAAGCGCCTGGATGCGTCCTCGTAAAGCGTCAAGCTACCCGTCTTTGCCATAGCAGATTATCCTCCTTTTAGCTCCACTCGCTCCTCAAATGCGGATGACCTTTCGGTGAAGTATGCCAGCGTCTCCTCGAGCCCTTCGGCAAGCGGCGTGATTTTCACTAGTCCCAACTCTGCTCTCATTCTTTTTACATCTGCTGTGCTGTACTCGATGTCGCCCGGGCGTGGAGGCTCAAAGGTCGGAGTCTGAGTTGCACCTGTTATCGAAGAGATGAGCGCATATAGCTCGTTGATGGATACAGCTACGCCCGATGCGACGTTAAAAACCCTTCCTCCGAGCCTGTGCGACCTTTCGGCTGCGGCTATGAAGGCTCGGGCCACATCCCTCACGAATATGAAGTCGCGCATCTGGCGGCCGTCGCCGTAGATCTTGACCTCTTTGCCCAAGGTTAACGCCTCGATGAAGCGCGGGATGACCGCCGCATATTCTCCGTTAGGGTTTTGCCTCGGGCCGTAGACGTTAAAGAGCCTCAAGCCTACTGCGCGCACCTTCCAGGCGCGGTGCGCCATGGTTGCGTATATCTCGTCTATGAGTTTCGTTGCCCCATAAGGAGATTGCGGGGCAGGCAGATCGTCTTCTTTGAGGGGCTTTGCGCCTCCTTCTCCGTAGACGGCGGACGAGCTGGCATATACTATGGAAAAACCTTTTCTTCTGGCGATGTTGAGGATGAAAAGCAGCGGAGTGACGTTTTGTTCGTGGCACAATAGAGGATGCTCCATCGACATGGGGACGGATACCATGGCAGCAAGATGAAAGAGCGCGCCTACGCCATCTGTGAACTCTTCGAGGATAGCGCCGTCCCTCACATCTCCCTCGATGAAAGAAAAGCGTTCCCCCTTAAGGTGTGAAATATTATCGCGACACCCCGTAGAGAGATTATCGAGGCAAGTGACATGCCAACCTCTTTCGACGAGAGCCTCGCACAGGTGCGACCCTATAAACCCAGCTCCCCCAGTGACCAAAGCGTGAGGCATCCTCACAAATCACCTGCCTCCGTGGTATGATACAAAAAATGTGGTGAATAATTGCGTCGAAATTATAACCCACGCAGATGTGCAGTGGCAAGGGGGAAGGGGCTTTGAGGGTTTTGCTTTTGGGTTTTGGCAATGTTGGCCGGCAGTTTTGCGAAATGTTATCCGTTAAAGCCAACTTCCTCAAGGCGAGTTATGGTTTGGAGATGTGCGTCGTAGGCGTGGCTACGCGTCATAGGGGCAGCGTATGTGCCTCAAACGGCCTTCCCGTCGAGAGGCTTTTGAAAACGGAAGAAGAGACAGGGCGCGTGGGCGTCTGGGAGCAGCCATACATCGTAGGGCAAAGCGTGGACGAGCTTTTGGAAAACTGTGACTACGACGTTTTAGTGGAGTGCACCTCGCCGAACGTGGAGACCGGCGAACCCGCAGCGGATTATATCCGAAAAGCCCTAAAGGGTAAACATCACGTAGTCACATCGAACAAAGGCCCATTGCTCTTTTATTTTCATGAATTGACGGAGATCGCCGCCATGCATGGCGTATATTTCCTTTATGAGGGCACTGTTATGGCCGGCACGCCCCTCTTTTCCTTGGCGAGATGTGGCCTTGCTGGCAGCAGAATACGCCGTTTTGAGGGAATTGTAAACAGCACGACCAATTACATGCTCACCCTCATCGCCGCCGGCTCTTCGTTTGATGAGGCCTTGCGCGATGCCCAAAGGCGGGGCTATGCCGAGGCTGACCCGACGCTGGATGTAGATGGATGGGATGCGGCAGCGAAGGTTATCATTGTGGCTCAGGCTATTTTGGGGATGCCAGCCGTCGATTTTCGCTCCGTTGCAGTAGAGGGGATACGCGGCATAACGCCGTATATGATGGACGATGCCCGCCGCAGAGGAGGGCGCATAAAGCTCATCGCAAGGGCTTCGCTCGATGAGGAGCCATCCATTTCTGTCAAGCCTGAGGTTATACCTTTCTCTCATCCGCTCGCGAGCGTTGAAGGAATAACCAACGGGGCCCTCCTTCTCTCTGATACAATTGGAGAAATTAGCATAATCGGTCCAGGCGCCGGAGCCAGGGAGACGGCGAGCGCCATCTTGAGGGATTTGATAGCCATAGAGACTGGGGGAAGGTTGCTTGAAAGGTAGAGTAGCGATCATTGCCGACACCCATGGCAGCGTTACGGCTTGGAGGAAGGCCTGTGCCGTCTGGGGGTATGTAGATGCCATATTTCATGTGGGGGATGTGCTCTATCACGGCCCGAGGAACCCCATGCCTGATGGATACGATCCCAAGGCATTGGCGGAGGAAATCAACGCTTCTCCTGTCCCTGTATTCTTGGTCAGGGGCAATTGCGATGCTCCAATTGACGAAGCGCTCCTGAAATGGCCGGTGAGTGCCTCTCTGCTCGTTTCCTGGTGGAACGAAAGGCTTCTGCTCTTCTCTCACGGCGAGGACCAGGAGGCGTTCAAGGAGAAGGCCATCTTCTGCGGCGCCGCGGCGGCCATATCGGGGCACACCCATTTGACCTCTATTAAGAGAGAAGAAAACGTCATATTCTTGAACCCGGGTTCTGCGGGCCTTCCCAAAGGAGAGCTTCCTCCGTCGGTGGCCCTCTTGAATAATGAAGGCATCGCTATATTCTCTCTCGATGGGATTAGGCTATTATATGAGCCTTGGAGGTGAAAATCCTTGCCAAAAGACGAAGAATACGGTCAAGAAATCGTGATATTGGTTTTCGATCTGCTCGGCGAACAATACGCGTTGGAAGTTGAAGATGTGCGCGAGATTGTGCGGATTTCCGAGCAGATAACGAGGGTCCCAAACGCGCCTCCTTATGTGCGAGGTGTAATCAACCTGCGCGGCACCGTGATACCCATCATGGATGTCTCCCTGAAGTTGGGGGGGGAGGCTTTGGAGTTTGGGACGAGATCGCGAATCGTCGTGGTTGAGCACAGGGATGTCGCTTTTGGCGTCATCGTAGATGGAGTGAGAGAGGTGAGGGTGATAGGAAAAGGGCAAATAGAGCCAGCCGATTCTGTAGATTCAAACATATCAAGGGAATACTTGAAGGGTGTGGCCAAGATCGACGACGGACGGCTGATAGTCCTTTTAGACATCGCCGGCCTTTTCGAGATTGAGTCCTTCTTGGGAGAGCAGGAGGTAGCGGAAGGGGGGACATCGCGCTAAGGCTTTTATGATGCGCGTTGATCTTCACCTCCACAGCAATTGCTCCGATGGCACTCTCTCTCCGGGAGATCTCGTTCGACTGGCGAAGGGTCGCGGTGTGCTTGTCATAAGCCTGACGGATCATGATACCACTGAAGGGCTCGATGAGTTTATGAAAAGCTGCGAGCGCGACTCCGTGCATGGCATAGCAGGCGTGGAATTGTCCGCTGACGCTCCTTACACGATCCACATCTTGGGCTATCATTTCCGCCGCGATGATGTTTTCTTAGAAAAGCATTTGTCATCCCTCCGGGAATACAGGGATAAGCGCAATGCGGCAATCTGCAAGAAGCTCAATCAGCTCGGCGTGGCGATCTCATTGGAAGAGGTGGAGGCTGAGGCTGGAGGTGAGGTGGTGGCGCGGCCCCATTTCGCCCGTGTGCTGGTCAGGAAAGGATATGCGCCGGACCTGCACGGCGCCTTCAGGCGTTTCTTGGCCAAAGGAGGGCTTGCCTATGTGCCGAGGGTCCGCTTTTCGCCCCTCGAGTGCATCGACCTCATTTCGAAGAGCGGGGGTGTATCTGTGTTGGCTCATCCTGGCGAAATCGGTGCCGAAGACGAGGATCTTCTCCGCATCCTTAGTGAACTCAAGGCCGCTGGCTTATGGGGGCTCGAATGCTACTCGGCTCATCACAAGGGGGAGGATGTGTTTCGCTTCCTGCGGTTGGCAGATGGATTGGGGTTGCGCCCCACTGCCGGGAGCGACTTTCATGGAGAGAACCGCCCAGGCGTCGATATCGGCATCACAGTACCCAATGATGCCATTCCGTGGGACGAATTGGGCATAAGGCTATGAAGACTTTAAATTTTGGGAGGCAAGGCTATGTATATAGATCTTAGGAGCGATACGGTTACAAAGCCCACGCAGAGGATGAGGGAGGCCATGGCAAATGCCGAGGTGGGCGACGATGTATACGGCGAAGACCCGACGGTTCGCAAGCTCGAGGAATATGCTGCCGATCTTGCCGGACACGAGGCGGCCCTTTATGCCACGTCTGGGACCATGGGCAACATCGTTTCACTCTTGACGCATTGCAAGAGAGGAGACGGTGCCATAGTTGGGCGGAGGAGCCATATCTATACCCATGAGGGGGGAGGCATGGCTACCTTAGGAGGCGTCGTTCCGCTCGTGGTGAGCGACGACGATGGCATTCCTGCGCAGGATGATATAAAAGCCGCATGTAGGCCAGAGAATATCCACTTTGCCCCTGCCGTCCTTTTGTGCCTTGAAAACACGCACAACAATTGCGGTGGCGTCGCGGTAAGTGTAGAAAATTTTGCCGAGGCGGTGAGCGCAGCCAGAGAGAAAGGTTTGGCCGTGCACCTGGATGGAGCTAGGCTCTTCAACGCTGCTGTCGCTTGGGACGTGGAAATAAAGGCCTATTCCTCCATCGTAGATTCGGTGCAACTGTGCCTCTCAAAGGGGCTCGGTGCGCCGATGGGGTCGCTCATATGCGCCTCGAAGTCGTTTATACATGAGGCAAGGAAGTGGCGAAAGCGAGTGGGAGGAGGCTTGAGACAAGCTGGAGTGGTGGCGGCCGCCGGACTCGTCGCCCTTCAAGAGATGCGTCTGCGCATCAGGGAAGACCACGAGAAGGCCTCGCTTTTGGCGAAAACGCTGGAAGACGGCGGCCTCTATGTCGAACCGGTGATCAGGAGGACGAATATGGTATTTTTGGGCCTTCCCGAGGACGGTCTATCCGCTGATGAGCTGTCTCGGCGTTGTAAAGTGAGGGGCGTTCTCTTTAACGCCTCTTCCGAGAAAAGAGCCCGCTTGGTGACCCATTACGACGTCTCCTTTGAAGATGTGGACAAAGCGGCCCGTATAATACTTGAGGAGGCTTTTCGCTGATGCTGTATGCCTCGCGCCGAGATATAGAATCTTTGGTCGCCTGGACCATCGACGAGGCCAAAAAGCGCGGCGCCTTCGGTGCAGACGCGATATACCTCCGCGGCGAGAGCTCTCATTTGGCCATGCGAGACGGCGATATCGAGGACGACGTTACCGGCAAGACGAGCGCTTTAAGCCTGCGGACACTCGATTCCGCGGGCCGCCAGGGAATAGCATACGGCAATGCCTTCGATCGGGCAGACCTCCTTAGCTTGATAGAGTGGAGCCTATCCAATTGTCGTAATGCCAAGGACGATCCATATGTGGCTCTCTTTTCTGGCACATCCTGCGGATGTGAATGCGGAAACGATGTTCTACGGTTGGAAGACCCTGCCATCTTAAGCGGAGTCCCTCATGATCAGCGCTTGCGCATTTGCAGAGAGATGACGGAACTGGCCTCTTCTTCAGATAAGAGACTTCTCTCGGTTCGAAGCGCGGCCTGGAGCGATGGATGGGAAGAGACGTTTTACGCCAATAGCGTAGGGGTGGCCGCTTGGCGAAGGGAAACCTTTGCTGCCTGCGGCGTGGCTGTATTGCTCCAAGAGGGGGATAGTGTGGAGATGGGAGGCTATGACGATGAGAGTCACTCTTTCTCCGCGCTGGATCATGCTTTTGTGGCGGAGTGTGCTGTTAAAAAAACTGCCTTGGTCTTGGGAGGAAAGCCGGTGCCGACCGGGCGCTACACCCTGCTCTTGGACCCTGAGGCGACGTCTTCGCTACTCGCTATAGTGGGGGAGCTTTTTTGTGCCTCTCAGATTCATAAGAACAGGTCTCTTTTGAAGGGAAAGCTTGGTCAACAGATCGCCTCTCCGTGTCTTTCTCTCGTCGATGATGGCAGGTTACCAGGTGGCATGGGAACAGCCCTCTTTGACGACGAGGGAGTGCCTACGGGGTGCACTTGCCTCATGGAGGGCGGAAAGGTCGGGGGTTTTTTGTATAATATAAGACACGCCAACGAAGATGGAGCGACATCCACGGGCAATGCCTCCAGGGGAATGGCCTCACCCCCCGATGTGGATATTACGAACCTCTATCCGGTGCCGGGCGAGTGCTCTCAGGCGAAGCTTATGAGTGAAATTGGGCGCGGGCTATACGTGACGGAGATGATGGGTTTGCATACCGTGGATTCGGTGAGCGGCGACTTTTCTTTGGGAGTGAAAGGCGCACTGATAGCGGACGGCGAGATCGCATCCCCTGTCGCAGAGACTACTATGGCGGGGAACATCCTCGAATTGCTAAAACATGTCGTCGTTTTGGGAAACGACCTTAAATTCTTCGGAAGCGTAGGCGGATGCTCTATGGTGGTGGAAGGAATTGCGGTGGCGGGCAAGTAGAACAGCCCTCGTGAGCTTGATGTTATTTGCGGCTGCGTTACCTCTCTGGGGAGCCCAAGGTTGGAGGCTCTGGGAGGGGAATCGAATCGTGGGAGACATAGAGGTGCGCGAGCGCGGAAAGGAAACCTTGGCTCCCGTGGATATAATGGGTGAGCTTTTGGGATGTTCCGCAACTTCGGATGAAGATTCGCTCGTGCTCGAAAGCGGCGGCTCGCACCTTGAGTTTGTAAAGAATGCCTCGGCTGCCAGGCTTAACTCTCAGATCGTGCCTCTTTCCTCTGTAGTGCTCGTCGAAGGGGGACATTGGTGGGTGGAGGCGAGGTCTGCCGTTAAGGCCTTTTCTCGCTTTCTTGGCCGAGAATACAGATGGGCCGGCGTCGTAGAGATGCCTTCTGATGGTAAAAGCAAAAGTGCCGTTGAGTCAACGCAGGCCCCGCTCAAAGAGAAGCCTCAAGCGCCGCTATCCGGTGCCCCTCCAAAACTGACCCTCTATGGGTTACGCTGGGGAAAACCGGGCGAGCAGATAAGGGCTGTAGTAGATCTATCCTCGCCGTTGTGGCCACAGGTGAGGGAGTCGAAAGGAAAGATCGAACTCGTCTTCGGCGATGCGGACCTGCAAGGGTTTGACAATCCTGAAAATCCCTATACCTCCTCGATAAAGGTATCTTTTGTTAAGTCCGGAAATAGGGCAGCGCTCTCCTTTATCTATGAAGATGGGGTTGTCAAGCACTTTCCCCTGCTCGACCCGCCGCGATATGTGGTGGATTTTTATTTAAATGAAGCGGATAAGGCCGAGCCATTACCGCCTGCTGCGCCGAGGCCGGTTCAACCTGCACCCGTTCGGGTTGCCCCGCAAGGCAGGCCTGTCGTGGTGTTGGATGCCGGTCATGGAGGCAAGGATCCTGGCGCTACGGCCAACGGCCTTAGAGAAAAGGATATAAACCTATCTGTAGCGAAGAGAGTCGCCTCTATACTTAAGAATAAAGGATTTGAAGTTCGCCTCACGAGGTCCGATGACAGATATCTTAAG
>LDZS01002697.1_pt1 | contig 12095 bp, 11 predicted proteins | sample 615471 | NCBI WGS metagenome assembly LDZS01 (sample SAMN03408295, study PRJNA278302) | terrestrial metagenome | isolation source: oil reservoir sample K3 | place: USA: Alaska, North Slope, Kuparuk formation | collected 2013
CACTTCTAAAGGAAGGCCTCTCTCTCCTTCTCGATATGACCTCCACCTGACCCTATTTGCCCGGAACCATTTTACTCATAGAAACCCTTTGTACTAAAGGAACGGGAAGGGTCTCCCGACGAAGAATACTCAAACGTGGACAACCTGTACGCGCTACTACTAGAAGCCGTGCGCGGCAAGTGGAAACCTGGCCCCCGGGCGGGACCCACGCAAAAGAAAAAATCGCGGGCGGGGCCGCGGAACGTTCTTACCGACGAACAGCGCAAGGTGCTTCGTTCGCTTTATCTTTGACCTTACTTCCGGCTTCTCACAGCTCCGGTAAAAAGACCGCTCTCCAACCTTTCTTCAAGTCGGGCCAGGGCGGCCCGTATCTCGGTGAAGTAGTCCAGGTGCACCTGGCGGGCGTCGAAGAGCGCCTTGATCTTGTCGAAGGCCTCGGACTCCAACCGCAACTCCAATCTGGTGACCTGTTTTTGAAGACCTTCCTGACCCTTCTCCAGGCCATCGAACCGCTGCTCGACGCTCTTCTCCAGGCCATTCAACCGCTGTTCGAGGCCATTCAACCGCTGCTCGACGCGCTCAAGCCTTTCGCCCTGGGCGGCTTGGCCATCCTCAAGCCGCTTCTGGCCTTTCTCCAGGCGTTCAAGCCGCTGCCCCTGGGTTTTTAGCTCTTCGAGTATTTGACGCAGGACTTCCTCCACCTGCACGATCTCCTTTCCGGCTTTACACCGCCATGGTAACACAAGCCGGGTGCAGAGGAAAAGACTTTTATTTCGCCTTTCGCCAACCGGCTGGTGTCATTTTCTACCGCGCCGGGCCTACCGCGCAAGGGTAAAGGCCTGCGGCATATGCTCCGTCGCTGCGCTGCGCTCCGCTCGTCCGCTATTCCTCGGCCCGGCCCTGCGGGCCGCCCTTGCGCTACGGCCCCGGCGCTATCAACAGTGTGGCCAAGCCGGTTGGCGAACAACAACGCGAAAGGGGTGGTACGAAGCAACCGCCGGCTTGCTACCGAGACTCGAAACTCATTGAGGAGGTTGTTACGATGCGAAACGTGCTGACTTTGCTGGTAGTATTTCTACTGCTGGCGCCAGCCACGGCCTGGGCGCAGTTCCGCGACGAGCTGCCTGCACCGGTGCAGGATGAGCCGGGCGTGGGCGGATACTGCGCCACATTCGTGGTCGGGGAAAAACGCTATTGGCACGCGGTGTGCGGTGGATACCCGCGGGAATATGGGATGGACGTGGCCCCGTTTATCGAGAGCGACCGGACGTTCGTTCCGGTGCGGTTTTTGGCCTACGCCATAGGGGTTCCCGAGAACGGTGTCTCCTGGGACGGCGCGACCCGGACCGTGCGGCTCGAGAACAGGGGGGTCGCGGTAATCCTGCGGCTCCGCGAGACGGTGCTGCGGCGCAACGGCAGCCCGGTGCAGATGGACGTCGCCCCGGTGCTGCGGCAGAACCGGGTCTTCCTGCCCGCCAGGTTCGTAGCCGAGGCGTTTGGTTACAGGGTGCAATGGCAGCAGGCGACAAAGACCGTACGCGTGGCACCACCTGCGGTAATACCGGAGCCTGAGCCGCAACAGCCCGCCGGGCAAAAACCACCGCCGCAAGACCCCGGGATTAACGGCGGCGGGATCGATTTAAGTAAACTCTGAAAGGGAGCGGCGTCTGCCGCTCCCACAGGAGGTGAGGAGGATTGCGACGCTTCGCTTTAGCTACATTGCTGCTAATCGTTAGTATGCTTGTGTCCCTACCAGCCTGGGCGGCGCCGACGCGGGCCGTCACCACTTTTGGCTACGACCAACAAAGAAACCGGGAAGGCCAGGTGGATGGCCGGGTCATCGCGCCAGCTTGGTATCACGCCGGCGACAAGAGCTATTCTCAACCGCTTTTGCTATCCGGACGGTACTTTGGCTTACCCGATTGGAGGGGCGGGGAAAAAGTGGTAGCTATGACGGCCGAGGGGGCTAAACTGTATAGTTACATCTTCCCGGAAAGCCCTGCTTTTCCAATCCCGCGCCTGGAACCCATCTGGTCCCGGCAGCTTTCGGCCATAACGAAAAGCCACCCGACCCTTGTTGAGTGGCAGGGGCGAAAACTGGTCTTTATCGGCACGGAGTCGCGGTACTTGGACGTCTTCGATCTCAGCAATTTCCTAGAGCCGGAGGACCTAGGCTCAATCCCCTCGCACTTTGCAAGTGATATAGTTTCCGCGCCAACCGCCTTCAACTGGCGCGGGCACCTGCTCATAGTTTATACGTCAGGCAATACGGGAGATGTATATGTTTTGGCGGACCCGCTGGTCGCGAAGCAGCGGGTACAATACTACCTCACTCTCGGCCCCGGCCGCACATCATCCAGCCCTGCGCCTGTCCTAGACGGGGCGGGCTTCGCGGTTGGCCTGGACCAAGGTCCAGGCGACGGCAAGCTCTATGTGCTTCGGTTCGACGACCTTTTCACCGAGCAAGACGGCCGCGTGGTTCTTAAGAGTAACCCGAGTGTTTACGCCAGAGAGGATCTGCCTTCCGGGCTCTGCGCCAGCTTCGCAGTCAGCGATGAGACCAATACCATCTATTTGGGTGATAGCCGTAGTCACGTCTATGCCTACGACGTCGCAGGCAGGCGCTTCCTCTGGCGGAACGACGCCGCGGCCGGCCTTTTCAGCAACCGCTCCCCGGCCTTAACGGAAGACCTGGTGATATTCCCGGCCGGCACCAGGGGAGCAGGCGGCAAGCTGGTGGCGGTGGACCGTGCCAGTGGCCGCACGGCCTGGGTAAAAACCTTCCAGGCCGCGGCGCAGACCGCGCCGGTCGTGCTGACGGCGCCGGGCGCGCGGGGCATCCTGGAGGGGGGAAGCAACGGGTGGCTGGCGCTCCTGGATATGACCGGGAACATGGTTCAAGCGGTGAAGATCGCCGAAACCGGCCTGCCGGACCCGTATGCCCAGGGCGTTAGCGGCGAGCTTTCCTTCGTCGGCTATGCCGGCGTGACGACCGACGCCCAAGGCGCGAAAGGGTGGTGGATACTGTCGCGGTTGGACTTCGCCGCACTGTCGATCGACCCAGGCGTCCCGCCCGGGCAGGAGGCAAAGCACGGCCAGGCCTACACCGCTACGGTTCGTTTCAAGACCGACTATGAAGCCTGGCATGATCTCCCCGGTGTGCCCGTGGACGCCGACGTCAACGGGAAGCCGGTGCAGCTCCTGGACGTCAGCGGCGGGGAACTCCCGAAGGTGACGACCGGCGGCAAGACGTTTTACCTCCTAACGCCAACGCCGGTCGGCGTGAATGAGTATGAAGTCAGGTTCAACTGGACCGCTATGGCGGGCCCGGACGGTAAAGCCGTCCTCACCGCCTGGATCAACCTGGTGCGGGGCAGGGTAACACAGGCCTGGCCGGAGGCGGACACCACCAACAACCTGGTGCAAGCCGAGGTCCAGGTCGAAGGCGTGGACCTTTACGTCACCAACTTCGGCGTGGTTACGGATCCGGTCCGGCAGTGCTACAGCACGTCGGCCTCGGTGGTGGCCGGCAACAAAAGCGACAGGCAGCTCACCACCCGGGTCAAGTTCTACGGCCCCGACGGGACGCAGACAAGACAGGTTACGTTGCCGCCGAACGGCCAGGTACCGCTGACCTTCTCGTTCGACGCACCCTGCAAAACAGGCACATACTCCCTCCGGGTGACCATTAACGAAGCCAGGGCCGTAGAGGAAATCGACTACACCAATAACGAGGCCCGGTGCACATACCGCGTAATTGGTTTGCCCGAAGGGGAGTGCAAGCGGCCGAGCGATTCCTGGACGGTGGAGTACACCTGCTACGACATCTGCTGCGACGACGAGGGCAACTGCTCGTGCTGCCAGCCGTACAAGGTTCCGGTGAGCTACAGCCAGCGCGTGAAGGTGACGGTCAATCTCGATACGGGCTTCGGTGGATGGAATAGATGGTTCGAAGGTTACCCGTGGGCTGAGCCGTTCGGGAAATACGGCAACGAGATCCGGGACAAGCACCGGACTAAAGCAGGGTACATGGTCTACCTTGATGTGACGACGGATTACTGGACCGATTGGGAGAGGAAGGTTCCAAGTTGCCCTTGCGTGTCCCGGTTCGGGGGTTCTGGTCAGGGTCCCTGTGAGGTGGAAGTACGCTTTCCGTTCGACGTGTACGCAGGCGGCCCCGAGAAGAAGCTCGTGAACCGCATCTTCCTGGTGCCGGAAAAGCCGCGCGGCTCCTGGCAGAACACCTGGAAGCTCCCGCCGTGCGAGGGGTACTTCCGTGAAAAGAATCCGGAAGCCGCCTGGTACCCGGTGTTCGTGCCAGATAAGAACACGCCGGACGGGGACTACGAGATAACCGTGATCGTCCACCCGCACGGTTTTACCGGGCTCGGGGCGGAGCCGGTCTGCCAAACCGTGAAGGTGCCGATCCGGATCCGCGGCGTGGTCTGGGACGACTTCGCTCCCGGAGTGGGTTAGCCGGAGCGGGCTAAGAGGTGGTGGCCGTGATATTTCCCGATTGGTCAGGGCAGTTGTTCTTTTGCGATCACGATCCGCGGCCGCCGGCGGCCCGCGAACTCCACGTGCGCCCCGTGGCGTACCGGGTAGCAAGGCGGTTTGTCGAGATGCACCACTACCTGGGTTATGCGCCCCTTGGGGCCAAGATTTCCCTGGGAGTTTACTACCGGGAACACCTTGTGGGTGTCATGATGTTTACCCACCCTTGCGCGCGGCTTGAGGACCAGGAGCACACTCTTGAACTTTCAAGGATGGTCCTCCTGGATCACTGCCCCCGGAACAGCGAGAGCCGGGCCCTCGGCCTGGCGGCCAGATGGGTGAAAAGGAACATGCCGGAGATCCGCAGGATGGTGGCCTACGCGGACCCGGCGCAGGGGCACCGCGGAACAATCTATCGCGCGGCCGGCTGGCGTTTCCTCGGCCCCACTGAGGGCCGGCCGTGGAGCCACTCCAGGCGGGTCCGCCGGGACGCCGCAGTCGGGCGTAAACTCAAGTTCGAACTGATCCTACATCCCTGAACCCTTCCAGGGTGTTGGTGGCAGACCTGGCACAGGCTGGCAGGAGCCCGGGAGATATTTCGGCCGGAATACCGTAGAGCTACGCGGGGAATTAAGGTCACGGCCCCGGTCAACACCCCGGTCAAAACGTTCTTCAAAAGCGTTTGGCCGATTAGCGTGAACGGAGCCGAGACCACCCGCCCGCCGCCCCAGGATTCCCGCCCGGCGCGACTCCTCCCGCCGCGCGCTTGCCGCCCTCGCTGCGCTCGGTTGGCACCCGAGCCCCCGCCCCCACAACATCCCGCCCTGCGTGCGGGGTGGTGGCGGGGGCTCGGGACGCGCGCTGCGGGTCGCGCCGGGACGGGGCGGCGGCGGGCGGGGGTGGTGGTATCAGTTTCCAGATGTGGGAACAGAGGGGCGGGAAAGGGGGCAGGATGGGACGGAGGCTCTGGGGTTCCAATGGGGGTGTGGTGGTAGGTCGGCAGAACGTTCCTGCTTATGGCGGAAGGTGGTGATTTTTTCTTGAGACGTGCGGTGGTAGATCGGGAAAACGTTCCTGTGTAAGAAGGAGGTGCAGACATGCTCACAGAGAGAGACCTCGAGATCGTCACAATGGTAAACCGGTTTGGCTTCCTCACCGCGGCCCAGGTAGCGCGGGCATTTGCGTTGCACCCGCGGATAGCCTACCGGCGCCTGCAGCGCCTGGTGCAAGCCCGCTGCCTGATCCACAAACGGCTTTTCCCCGGCCAGGCCGGCGTCTACCTGGCCACCCGGCGCGGCACCGAGTTGGCGGGCTGCGTGCTGGGCCCGGCCCGCCTGCGGCTGCAAACGATCGAACACGACCTGAAGGTCGTGGACGTGGCCCTGGCCCTGCTGGCCCGGTACCCGAACGCCGGCTGGATAACCGAGCGCGAGCTCCGGCGCGAAAACGGAGTGAAGTTCGGTGTCGGGAGCGAAGAAAAACCCCCGGATGGCGTCCTGCTCTTTGAGGATGGATCGCGCGTGGCCGTAGAAGTGGAAAACTCGCGCAAATCTCGCCGCCGGCTTGAGGAACGGATGCGCGCCTATGCCCGGAAGACCGCATACAAGCAGGTCTGGTACGTCGTGACCGGCCGCCGGCAGGCGGAGCCGGTACGGGACGTGGCGCGGAAGTTCGACTATGTACGGGTAATGGAAGAAGCCGATATCCTCCCCGCGGCGGCGGAACACCGGAAATATTTCGGCCGAAATAATGCCAATGCCGCGGCCGCCGCCAGGAGCGTGGTCGAAGATGACCTTTAAGCCGAAGACCCTGGCGGTGATCGCCCTGACCCTGGTGCTCTTGTGCGTCCGGCCGCCTTGGACACCTAGTCCAGGCCGGCGGCGAGCGCCTGGCCGCCGCCCGGGCCGGTGTGGCAGAAACGATCAGGACCAGGCTGCCGGCGCCCCTCGCGCAGAGCGCCCTGGCGGACCGGGCTACAGCCTGGATCGCCGGAACCGAGGGGACATACCGCCAGGCGGTAACGGCAACGGCGCAGGATACCCGGCAAATAGAGCAGACGGCCCAGACGCACCAGGCAGCCTTCAACCGCGCGCATTTGCGCCATGTAGTCGCGGCCACGGAGTTCCGCCGGGTGGAAGCCGACCTGCGCGCCCAGGCCCTGGCGAACGGGGTACCCGCGAACCAGGTCGAGCAATGGGTCCGGCTGCAGCCCGCCTACCGGGAACCGCAAGCGCGGGCCGCGGAAACCCTCCAGGCCAGAGACCAGCACTTGGCGGACCTGCAAAAGGCGGAGCTAGCCCGGCTGGACAAGCTCACCGCCTACGAGAGTATGCTCCGGGACTACACCCAGTATGCCCCGGAGCGGGCGGCCGCCTGGGCGCACACAGACCGGGCCCGCCCGGGCGGGGGCCTGCGCAAACGCATCGGCTACCGGCATTAACGTCGCGTAACAATCCTTATGCGACGTTTCAGGACGGCAAACGGCGCATAACAGTGCCTTGACCGGGCCCCAAGTTCCGGAAAAAACGTCGCATAAGAAAACACTTCCGGAGGTGAAGTAAAGGTGAACATCAAGGTTACGAAAACCAGGGTACTAATTGCGTTGCTTCTCCTGTTCCTTCCTTTCGCGCTGCTTTTAGACGTGCGGTTGGTGACGCCGCCGGCTGCCAACTTTTACGCTTCCATTACCGAGATCGGAGCAGTCCTGGCCACCCAGGAGCGCAAGGCCGAGGTGGCCGCCCGGGCCAAAGAGATCCGGGAAGCGGCCGCCTGGTGCGCGGAGCACCCTGCCGCGGCACTCGCTAAGTGGCTCACAGTGCGGCCGCAATACCCTGAGGTCCGCAGCGCCTGGCTGATGGCGAACGTCCTCTTGATTTTAGGCCTTGGGATGGTGGCCGGCGCGGCCAAGTACCACGCGCATAAGAACCCAATTGTGCGGGCGCGCCGACGGATGCGCCAAGAGGACAAGCCCCCTTCGGCCGCGGTTAGGTGGTGGGAGAACCGGCAGTTAGACCGCACCCGGCGAGCGGACCACCCGCCGGGCGGAGTGCTCCTGGGCGTGGAGAAAGCTACCGGCCGGCCGGTGGTCATTACGGACCAGGAAGCGAACCAGCACGTTTTCCTCGTCGGCACCACCGGCAGCGGCAAGACGACGACGCTGATGAACTTCGTCGAGAGCGCGCTGCAGCGCGGGCTGCCGTGCGTTACCGTCGACGGTAAGGGCGACCCGGACCTGGCCGGGAGGATCCGTGCCTTGGCCGCCCGGCACAGCCGGCCCTTTTGGCTGTTCGGGATGCGCGGCGACTCATGCTCGTACAACCCCCTGGCGCACGGCGGGATCACAGAGCTAACGGACAAGCTCCTGTACCTTACAGAATGGTCGGAGCCGCACTATGAAGCCTTGGCGAGGCGGTACCTCCAGGCCGCGTTCCGCGTCCTCAAGGCCACGGGGACGGAGCTTGACCTAACCACCCTTACGCGCCACCTGGATCCTGATGCCCTGGCCGCGCTGGCCAGGAAGATCGCTGATGACGCGGAGCGTGAGGCGGTATTCGGCGTGCTGAGCCTGGCCAAGGCCGAAGAGATAAAGGGCCTGATCGCGCGCCTGGCACTCCTGGCGGAATCGGAAATCGGACACCTTTTCGCCGCGGCGGAAGCCAAGACCCTGGACCTGGCGGAAGTCACTAGTCAACGCGGTGTGGCGGTCTTCTCGCTAAATTCCCTGGCCTTCCCCGAGTATTCGCGGCTCCTCGGGCGGCTGATCGTGACCGACCTCAAGACGGTGGCCGACCGCCTGCCCGGCGGCAGGGCCATCTACACCATCTTCGACGAGTTCTCTGTGTTCGCTTCGCAGGCCGTAGTGGACCTGATAGGCAAGGCCCGGAGTAAGGGGTTTCATACCCTGATCGCCACCCAGAGCCTGGCGGACATCGAGGCGGCCTGCGGGCGGCCCGTTGTGCGCCAGATCCTCGGGAACTGCAACACGCTCATCATCCAGCGGCAGCGGCAACACGAGGATGCTCAGGCCCTGGCTGCCGAGATCGGCACCAGGAGGAGCTACGAGCTCACGCACCAGGTAGAAACCGGTCTGGTAGTAGGGGGCACGGGTTACGGAACCGTAAGGGAAACGCGGGAATTCGTGGTGCACCCGGACGAGATAAAGAGGCTCCCTCAAGGGGAGGCAATATTGGTGCGCAGCGACCCGTTTCGGGTGCAAAGAGTCAGGGTACGGAAGCCGGGGGAACGCTGACGCGATCCCCCGGACCCCCCTGGAGTTGTGAGAGGTGCCGGACCGCAGCGCACCCAAGGTGCTTGCGGCCCGGCGGAATCCGGCCGCGAAAAACCAGGAAGGAGGGAGCCCGTGACGGCAAATGCAACGCCGGCGGCCGCCTTGGTGCCTCGCGGTGGCCCCAGACCAAAAAGCGACGCCGCCATTGTGGTATGTTGCGACGGTGCGTATGACCCCGTCTCTGACGTGGCCGTGTGGGCGTGGGTGGCCTGGTACGGCAACTTTGTAACGCGAGCATACGGACCCGCGGAACTCCGCGACTCCAACGCTGCAGAGTACGCAGCTCTAATGGCCGCGATAAGGTGGCTGCTCAAGAGCGGGTACAGCAACGAGACAATTGAAGTTTTCTCCGACAACGACGTTTGTATATGCCACCTGCTGCGTTCCGAAACAAGAAACAGGTGGCATGATCCGACCCAGGCCAGGGACCTCCTGGGCCGGTTCAGGGCGCTTACCATACGCTGGGTGTCGCGCGCCTGGAATAAGGACGCGGACGCTTTGGCTCGAAAGGCCATTAAAATGGCCCGGGAAGGGGCGTTAACCGGGACGGAGATACATTCATATTGGAGAGGGTGGTAAAAGTGGTTTATACAGCAATTTTTGACGGCATCGAGGAACAGATGAGGGAGGAATACAAAGAGCTGCGACGTATTTTTGGTAGAAATCTAAGACGTTTGAGGGTAGAGCGGGGGTGGAGTATAGAGGATCTAGCGCGGAGAGCCGGGTGGAGCTTTGCGACGATAGCCTGCTACGAACAGGGGAAGTTTTTACCCAGCGCTGTGCGGCTTCATCGCCTCGCCCGTGTTCTAGGTTGTCACATTGACGAGCTCTTTCAAAAAAAATAAAAAATTGTTGACAGCCCTTCGCGAGGCCTGGTATCATATGGCCAGACACCGCTGCGGCCCCTGCGGCCGCGGCGCAACTCGCGAGAAAGCGAGTATCAGCGACATTGCTGGTACTCGCTTTTTCTTTCTCACGGCGCGCGGGAGCGTGCCACGATGGCTCAACGCTCTTTGACAACCGTCACAACGTCCCGCACAAGCTCCGCGCCGCGCGGCCGGCGGCGTGGGGGGAAATGAGGTATGCAACGCAGCGTCGCAGCAGCCTACACGGCCGCGCCCCTCTGGGGCGCGGAGGGCGGCGGCCGCCCGCCTTCAGTTATCAGACAACCAGTTCGGCGCGTAAGTTTGGAAAAGGGAGGTGGCGCCGGGTGGCGAAAAAGAAAAGACAGTTTGGCACGGTATACACCGTCAAGGTGGTATTTACCGGCACGCATGAAGAAAGCCGCAAGGCCCTCGCTGAGGCCCGGCGCTACGCCTTCGCCCGGGGCCTGGAGAGGATGCGGCGCGAAAAGGGTGAGCGTATTTGCTAGCGGTAATCTACGTCCGTGTTTCGACAGAGGACCAGGCGCGCCACGGGTATTCCCTCGAAGCGCAGGAGGATGCCTGCCGGAAAAAGGCGCGGGAACTAGGTGCTGACAAGGTCCAGGTGTACAGGGACGAGGGGGTAACGGGCGCGATCCTTGAGCGGCCTGGTTTGCAAGCCGCCCTCAGCGCCGCGAAAGGGGCGGACTGGTTCATCCTGTACGATCCCGACCGCCTCTCGCGGAAGCTTGCGCACCAGTTGCTGCTGGCGGAAACGATCGAGAAGGCCGGGTGCCGGCTGGAGTTCGTTACGTGCGAGTGGGAAGATACGCCCGAGGGGAGGCTCTTCTACTCGCTGCGGGGCGCGATAGCGGAGTACGAGAAGGAAAAGTTCAAGGCCCGCAGCAAGTTCGGTAAGCAGGCCAAAGCCAGGCGGGGACTTTTGACCCACGATCCCCGCACCTACGGGTACAGGTACTGCGAGGGCACGTACCGGGTGGAGGAAGCCGAGGCGCTCGTTTACCGCCGGATGGTGGACATGGCCCTGTCCGGGATGTCCCCGGAGGCGATTGCCAGGCAGCTCCAGGCGGAAGGGGTGCCCGCGCCGCGGGGCAAGAAGTGGTACCGGGCGACGGTGCGGCGCATCCTGAAAAACCCGGCTTACGCGGGCACGCTTTACCTCAACCGCTACGATGCCGAGGGCGTCAAGGCCGCGCGCCAGCGTGGCCGGAAAGCCGGAAGCCGCATACGCCCCCGCGAAAGCTGGATAGCGGTGCCGGTTCCGCCGATTATCGATCGCGATACCTGGGAGATGCTGCAGGAGCGGCTGCGGGAGATGAAGAGCGGGCGTCGCGGCGGCCGCGTCCACCATTATCCGCTCTCCGGGCTACTACGGTGTGGCGTTTGCGGCGCGCCGTTGCACGGGAACGCGGGCCGTTCCAGGACCGGCAGGACGTACCGGTACTACGTGTGCGCCAACGCCTGGCAGCGGGCTAATACGGACCGGGCCAGGCCGGTGGCGAAGTGCCCCGGCGGGATGCACCGCGCGGATGTCCTCGAACAGGCCGTATGGGCCAGAGTGCGGGCGTGGCTGGAAGATCCCGACGCGCTGGTGCGGGACGTGGCGGATGACGGCGCGGTTCAGCTCGCGGAGAGGGAGCTTGGGCGCGTTCGTCGGCTGCTTGCCCGGCTCGAAGCCGAACACGAGCGGGCCTACAAAGCGTATCGCGAAGGACTGGTAACGGAGGAGATGTTCAAGCGCGCCGTCGAAGACCTCGCCCGCCAGAGGAATTCTTTAACGGCCAGGGTACGCGAGATCGAGGAGGCGCAAAAGGCCGCCGCCGTCGTGGCGCAGGGTATTGAATCGCTGCGTGACCTGGCCAGGAAGGTCTCCGGCCGGCTTGACGATCTGGACTGGGATGATCGTGGTAAACTGATCCGGATGCTCGTCAGGGGCATCCGGGTAGGAGATGACCAAATCATCATAGAGGCGGGGGTTCGCCAGGAGGATGTTGGTTCTCAGATTGGAACCGCCCCATGCGGGGCGGTGCCGTCGATAAGCGCCACGTTCAATGCCGGGATGACCACGCCGTCCAGCGAGCCGTTATCCGAGGAACAGCAGTGAAACTCGACGTCGTACCCGCGCTCCAGCATTTCCTCGCCGATCTTGCGCATGAAGGTCGATTTGCCTACCCCGGGGCCGCCTTTAATAACGAAGATGCGGGTGGCGTCGGGCTCGATTATATAATCGTAAAAAGAGTAAAAACCGTAGGCCGTGTTGCCGCCGGGGAAAACTTTTTTGAGTTTGCCGGTCAAGCTGGCATGCCCCCTCTTGTGCCGATCTAATTCTACTAATATGAGCGGCGTGACAAGGTGTTGATCAAATATTTCTAGCATATTATGGGGAAAAAGTTGTCGAGGGCAGGTTATCCGGGCCTGCGGGTAGAAGT
>LDZS01002698.1_pt1 | contig 12075 bp, 13 predicted proteins | sample 615471 | NCBI WGS metagenome assembly LDZS01 (sample SAMN03408295, study PRJNA278302) | terrestrial metagenome | isolation source: oil reservoir sample K3 | place: USA: Alaska, North Slope, Kuparuk formation | collected 2013
GAACAGAACTTCTTTGCCGGCGTCCAGCAAGGCGTTGGCGATGCAACAGGCGAGAAAGGTTTTGCCGCTACCTACCTGGCCGGTGATCAGGAGCCCGTCGGTATGTCGGCCTGCTTTAATGTGTTCCACCATCTCCTGCGCCGCCTGGTAAGCAAGGCGGGCTGTTTCGTAATACGAGCGCCCCTTAACAGGATCACAGTGGTGACGCGAGTAATACCTGAAGTCAAAGTTGGCGAAGGTGTGAGATCGCATAAGCGGGCTTAAATGTGCTTCGGAAAACCGGTTGGCCAGTGCGCGTTGCTTCGCACACACGCACCGGACCGCAGTTTGTCCCCGCAATATAATACCCCGGTCCTGACAGATGGGACAGCGCATCTGCTTTACAGCCCCTCTTACTGTTTAAAGGTACAGGGTTTTAAGAATGGCTTTGTCCTTTGCTTTGCCCTGGCGAGTTCCCTTCTTGCGGCGTTCAAGGAACGAGCGCTCGTACTCATTCACCTCGTCCAGGGTGCGGATGTTGTTCTTTTGCCACTCGAGCAAGATGCTATCGATATACTTGAAGTTATGTTTGCCCATTAAAACGGCACGGCGGAGTGCCTCCTGGATGAGCGCGCCGTCCATTTCGCTGTGCCACCGGCGGATCTGCTCCACCTCGATCGGCGAGAGCGGGCGTCCGAACTCGCTGGCGAAGAGCTGGTACAGCCTGGCCAGTTCCGGGTCGCTCTCGCCCTCCGCCGGCTTATCGAGGAGTTGCTGCGCCTTTTCGATCTCCTCCAGCTTTGCCAGCGCCCATAATTCGGACAGCTTCTCAAAAAGGGGTTCAAAATCGTACCCCTGAACTACCGCCTGTTTTCCTTCTTGATAGTACTGGGTCACGGTAAGGACTTGCTTTTCAGAAAGGCTTGCGAGATCGCGGGTGGCCTGGTCGGCCCCGCCGGAAAGGTACTCCCCCAACTGGATCTCCGAGGGAAAAAGCTCCCGCTCTTCGATGCGCAGGCGAAGGAGATGGAGAAGGAGCATAACTTCAGGTTCGGTCAAACCCATCTTCTTGTAGAATCTCAGCAACAGGCTTGGTACGGCAACAATCCCTTCGGTGAATAAGTCCGTACCGAAAGCAGCGGTAATTTTCCCTTCCCGGTATTTCTTAAACGCATTCTTGTTATTGTCTGGCACAACGCCTCCCCCATTCCCAAACTCATTCTACGGAGGCAAGAAGGTATTTGTCCAACACCCTGAACAAACAAAGGGCACCGGAACCTATCCTTATCCGGCCGTAGATGACAACGCACGTTCCTTTACAGCCTTTCTTAGACCTGGTTATCGACCAAGGATTTTACAACTGAAATGTCATTAAGTGCCATGTGATACAGCGCCCACAGGTGGTTAGGCTCTGCGGGATGAGGCAACAGCCCTGCGGGCCGGGCCACGTCCACAGGGAGGTCGTAGGTGGTCACCGCATCCTCCGGAACGACCACCTTCACAGGAAGGTTCAGGCTGTTTCCAAGAAGCTTTAACGCCAGCGCGCACTGTAGTATACACAGGTCGGTGCAATTACCCGCAACGACAAACAGATTGACCTTGCCGCCGGCGAGCAGACTGCGAACAAAAGTGAGAAAGTCGAGTTCTTCACCGTCAGGATACCTTCTACCACGTGCTCCGAACACGGCTGTCGTAGCATTTTTGGCAAAAACAAAGCTACCCTGCAGATAGGGCTTTAACTCGTCCACAACTTCACTTTCCGAGGTGCCGGCAAGACAATGAGGCGGAAAAGCGCCAAATTCGGCAGCCCCCTCACTATGGGCGTCATTAACCAAAAGCAGGTATTGTGCCCCGGTGCTGCGGTACTCCCTCACGAGCCGCACGATGGTCGGAATCAGAGCGGCAATGCGCGGGCTGGCAAGGGCGCCCTCGCGGCAGAAGCCGTTTACCATATCGACAATCACCAGTGCCATCCTGTCCCTGTTGCCTGCGTATCGTCCAAGCTCCTCCCAGGTTGTCGTGCGCAGCGAGGCTTTGAAGGAGGCGAGCACCCCCGCCATTTCCTTCACGTAGATCAACTCCTCGAGGTTGGTCTTTACCATATTTCCACCTGGTGATCCATGACCTCTAGTTCGACCGAGGATTGTATGAAACGGAGCACGCCCGCAAGTAAGTCCTGGAGATGGTTGGCGGAGTTGCTGACGCTAGCAATACCGATCGTTGCCACCTGCCAGCGGTCATGCCCGTCTACCTCCGCACAGGCCACATTGTACCGGCCGCGCAAACGGTCAAGCAGGCTTCGCAACACCCGCCGCTTATCCTTTAGCGACATGGCCGCGTGACAGAATAACTCGACTGTTAAAACGCCGACAAATACAGTTTTACTCCGCACGCCCATTGATTGACACGTCAATCCGTTATTGGTATTATGCACCGGAAACTGTAGATGCGGCCGATCGCGTCGCATATCATATACCGAGGGAGGTTCACCGTGACTACCCTGGCGCTGTTTCTGGCCATCATCTGCTTTCTTACCGGTGTCGCCGGCATCATCTTGCCGCTCCTTCCCGGGCCACCCCTTATCTGGCTTGGCATGCTGCTCTACGGGCTTCTGACCGGCTTCGAACGTGTAACCTGGATCTTTCTCATGTTACAGGCAGCACTGGTAATCCTCACCTTCGGCGTGGATTACCTGGCCAATGCCTGGGCCGTGAAGCGCTACGGTGGTTCTCGCACAGCCGTGTGGGGCGCCGGGCTCGGCCTGCTGTTTGGCGCGTTGCTTCTCGGGCCCGTCGGTATCATCCTGGGCCCGTTCGCCGGTGCCTTGCTGGGTGAACTTCTTGCCGGCCGGCACCCGGCGCAGGCTTTGCGCATCGCCTTCGGCACCCTCATCGGCCTGGCCGGCGGGAGCCTGGTTAAGCTGTGCGTGGCCGCCGGCATGATTGCCTGGTTCTTCCTGACTATATATTAGCAACCGCCGCCCCCTCGGCCAGCAGCGCAGCTCCAAGCGCGCCCGTTATTTGCGGTTCCGGCGGGATAAACAGCCGCTCGCCCAGCTTATCCTCTATTGCCTTCACTACGCCGGCGTTTTTAGCAACCCCGCCCGTCATAACCAACTGCCGGTCCAGACCTACGCGGTGCAGAAGATTGGCGATCCGTTCGGCGATGGCATTGCAAAGGCCGCGGGCAATTTGGTCGCGTGGGACGCCCTGGGCGATAAGCGATACCACCTCTGACTCCGCAAAAACGGTGCACATGCTGCTGATATTAGCCGCCTGACCAGCTTTCAATGCCAGCTTTCCTAGTTCTGCGAGTTCGACCTCCAGTGCCCGGGCCATGACTTCCAGGAACCGGCCCGTCCCTGCAGCACACTTGTCGTTCATGGCAAAATCGAGAACTTTGCCAGCCGGTCCGACCCGAATCACCTTGCTGTCCTGGCCACCGATATCGATTATGGTCCGGGCATCTGGAAAAATGTGCGCCACACCGCGCGCGTGGCAGGAAATTTCCGTTATCCTGCGGGTGGCAAACGGTACGTTGATCCGCCCGTAGCCCGTGGCCACCGTAGCGGCAACGTCATCCCTGTCCAGGCCGGCCTTATTGAGTGCTTCTTCCAGGGCCCGCTCGGCAGCCCCACGGCTGTTGGCACCCGTGGGCAAGATACTGTATGCCAGAATGGTGCCGTTGCGGACCAGAACCGCTTCCGCGGAGAGCGAACCCACATCGATGCCGGCAAAAACCAAGCTAAACAACCTCCGTCTGGCTCCCTAACAGTTCAAGAAAGGCGTCCAGCCGCGTCCTTAACTGTTCCGGTGCGTAGTCGCGGCGGTCTATGCAGTCGCCGTGGAGGGCCAGGAACGGCAGCCCTTCCCGCCGCAGTAACCTCATCAATAAGTTTAACGTACCGGATGTAGCCCGGCAACCCCAGTGGACGAACTGAATCACACCGTCCACGCGGTGGGTGCGGGCAAGCCTTGCCAGCACAGCCGCCCGCGCCGAGGTCGTATGGTAGGCATAATGGGCCAGCACCTTTCTGGCCAGGGCATCCAGGGGCGGGGCAGTGTCGAGCGGTGGCCAGTATATGTGGTTCATCTCATCGACAACAATGGCCGCACCTCTGGTTACCTCCAGGTAATCCAAAAGAAACGGGTCAAAATATGGTTTGAGATGAAGCCAGAGGAGGCGGGGCCGCTTATCCTCCTGATGCTTGCACCGGTGCTCCGCCAACTCCCGCGCCAGGGTCGCATATATCCGGCCGGCTTCGGGGTCTCCTTGCCCGACGAACAACAGGTAAACATAATTAAGCATGTCGCCCCCGCGGATGTCGCACACTGCCGTTCGCGCGCGATTCGCAGCTAACGCCGCCTGCCGGAATGCTTCCGAGGCTTTAACGGCGTCAGAGACACGCGCCGGGTCCCATTTTTTGCCGGCAACCGCGGCCATTCTGCGGCCTATGTCTTCGAGCTGGGCGGCGACATACGCATTCGCTTCGGGTGAGTTGTCCCGCGGCACGTCAAGGAAAAACATGGGGGCTCCCGTCACACGGCTGATGGCTTCAAAGGCCTTTGGCGCGCCATCGCACAGGTGCCCGCTGGCCAGAAGCGCAGTGGGAGGTGGAAAGTACCCCATCAGTGTGGCCCCTATGGCACAGCGGTGGAACGAACACAGATCGCGACCGTACCAGGTGCGTTCGGCGGCATCCAGGCATTCCTCGGCCAGTCCAAGAGACGCCAGTAAGGCGGACGCCACCTCCGGCGAAAAGACCACGAACCCAAGCGCGTGTGCGATCTCCGTTGGGAAGAAGGCGCTTGTCCAAACCACGGGGTTGTTGCCTGCAAAGGCCCGCTCGGTTTCGCGGAGTGCATAGAGTACCATTTGCCGGGTAGCCTCGAGCGGAAACTGGCTGCGGCGGGTGGCCGTACGCAATAAACGGTACGTCCAGGGAGATTTAAGAGCACGTGTTTTCAGCCCCTGCCTAACCCTGGTCGTAAGGACTTCCTTTAGATGCACGCGTTTATTCCCCCTGAGTGCTCATCGCTTCCAGAAAGGCTTCTATTCTGGTGCGCAGTTGGCCGGTCGCGGCCTGAAGATACTCCCCTTCGAGCATAATTACGGGTATTCTTCGAGCCTCAAACACGTTCCGAAGGGGCGGGAATTCGTGCATGGCGAAGTCGCAAAACTTCATGGCAAAATATATCACCCCGTCAACACGGTAGCGGGTTGCTAAAGAAAGGACCTCTGCGAGGCGGCTTTCCAGAGACATCCGCGGGCACGGAGCCCGGGACAGGTACCGGCGGGCCAGGGCCAGGAAAGGGTCGTCGCCCCAAGAGTCCACCGTCTCGCCGCTAAAAAGCAGTGGTCGCAGACCCGAACAACTTTCATCAACGGCGACGCGCACCCCGAATTCCTCCACCAGGGACACCACGGCATCCGGAACCATACAGCCGGTCACAAGGACTGACGGCCCGGCCGGGGTGCTGCAACTACCGCCGCTCTTAGGCCGCAGGACGTCGGGCAGCCGGTCGTCCGCGTGCCTTAATGCCAGGCGCAGCAAAGCCCGTCGCTCTCTGGCCGCCATATTGACGGATGGCCCGACAAAGTTCCGTAATGCCCGGCGTACTCTGTTATACGTGCTTATTGCTTTCCACAAAACGTCTTCGCCCTGGCTCCCCGCCGGAAGCCCCAACTCCCGGGCGAGTAGACGCAGCCGCGCCGCAAAAAAAGCGGTGGCGCTCTCCCCGGTTTTGCGCGGCACGTCGAGAAGATATGCCGGCACGGCGCCCCCGCTCTCCAGCCAGGCACTGTACAGGTGCATCATGCCCGTACAGGATGCCGCGACTACCAGTGCACCCAGATCAGCGGCATTGCCCTCCAGGCCGGTGGCGAGGCACGCGCGTACGAAAGAGCAAACATTGGCCGACAGAAGCCCCATTGCGTCGCCGCCTGCTTCCAACCGGGGCTCCAGCCGCACCGGGCAAAAGCCCGCAGCCGCCAGGATTTCCACCGGCGTGTATGTACAGAAATATGCGGCCCGCGGTCGATTGTCACCCGCTGCGACTGCCGCTAATTTCTCCAGGATGTTGACAACCATGGCAAGCTACCCCAAACCTCAAGCTTTTTCGGCGAGAAGCAGTTGGCGCAGATGGATGTGGTGGACGCGGGGTGCACCGAAGCCCGCATTATTAAGCCACGTCGTGTACTGCTCCAGCGTCCACGTCCCGCCTCCGCGCGAGCTGACCAGCATGTTGACGCGCATGAAAGGGGCCCGCGGGCTAAGTCCGTGAACCACGTCCAGAACGGCCACGCGCCCTCCGGGGTCCAGTACCCGAGCCAAGCGCTGGAAGAGGGACTGATTCTCATCGGGGCCGTATATGTGGGTGATGTTGCCTAAGAAGGCCAGGTGATATGGACCCTCGGGCAGTTCCCGTGTAAAATCGCCGGCAACAAGTCGGATGGCCGCGCCGGGCGGAACACACCTCTGCATATAGCTCACTACTTCGGGGGTATCCAGCACGGTCACCCGCGCGCCATACCCGGCGAAAACGGTGGCGTAATTGAGCGGGCCGCCGCCGACGTCAAGTACGTCCGGCGGAGAGGGCATCCCCTCAAGGCACAGGGCCACTACGTCGGGCGCGATCTTACGGGCGTTGTGACGCATGGCTTGCAAGAAGTATTGCAGGCGCTCCGGACTGCGTTCCTTCGACGGAGCCTTGCCCGTACGGAGGATTTCCGGTAGGCGGAGCCAGGTTTGCAGCCGGGTATAGGCGTGCATAAAGGAAAAACCCAGATAAGACGGGTGATTCTCGTCGAAGAATGCCTTCCAGGCCTGCGAAGTAATGGCAACGCGGCCTTCGCGCTCCTGGAGGTAGCCTAACGCCGCAAGCGCGTCCACAACCGCATCCAGGGCGCGCCGGTCGGCACCCAGAACATCCTGGAGCCTTTCCCGCGGCAAGGCGCCCTCTCGAAGGGCGTCAAAAATGCCCGCTTCCACCGCCGCGCCCACAATCAGCAACTCTTCGGGGAGCACCAGCGCGCTGTGGTCCATCTACCGCTCTCCGACCTTCATCAGGCGGTCGATAAGACACCGGGTTTGAAAACGTTTCAATCCGGCGAACAGCGACTCCAGGCCGCCGCCTGCTTCGCCCGTACAGAAGCGTTCGAGGTAATATAAAACAGACTCGATTTCCGCCGCCAGTTCTTTGTCGTCTATGAGCACGACAAACTCGCTCAAACACTCGTAGGCTTCTTCTACGTCTCCGCGCCAGAGGGCGATTAAACCCAGACCGTACCAGGCGGCGCCGCACGCGTCATCAATGGCAATAATCCGGCGAAAGAAGGCGCGGGCAGCGTTATAGTCGTGCAACTCGATTGCACGCCTCGCCATCTCCAGCATATCTACGATTTGTGCCCCCGCTTGCTGGTCCACCATTATGCAATCGCCCTCCCGACTTAGATTCGTGATGCACAGCTTGCGCTCCTTCTGGATGCAGGAAATTGATCCCGACATCCAGAATAAGGCGGCCAAGGAGGCGTCTTCTGATGCGCTATGTCCGCCGGTTTGCGGCCCTGACCATAGCCCTGGCGATGATTGTTGCCGCTTCCCTTTCTTGGCCGGGCCCCGAAACGGATACGGCGCCGACGACGGGCGCCGGCCCTCAGCCGGTGCGCATCTTGCTTGCCGCCGTGGGCGACCTGCTTATGCATATGCCCGTGGTCAACTCCGCGTATGACAGGGACACCGGCGGCTACGACTTCAGCGGGATATTCGCCCCGGTAACATCTTATTTAAGTTGTGCGGATTACACCATTGCCAACCTCGAAACCCGCCTTGCCGGGCCCGCCGGAGGCTACCATGGTTATCCCCTTTTCAATACCCCCGCCGAGTTAGCCCGCGACCTGCGGGAGGCGGGTATAGATCTCCTGGCCACCGCCAACAATCATAGCCTCGATATGGGCTGGGATGGAATCGTGAAAACGCTCGACAATATTGAGGCCGCCGGGCTGGCGCACGTCGGCACCTATCGCACCCCTTCGGAAAAGGCGACCCCGTTTATCGCCGATGTTCGCGGCATTAAACTCGCCTTCCTGAACTACACCGCCACAACCAACGGTTTGCCTGTCCCTCCCGGCAAGGAGTTTGCGGTTAATCTTCTCGACCCGGCGACGGTAATTGCCGAAGCCGACGCGGCGCGCAAGCTGGGTGCCGACCTGGTGGTAGCCGTCCTGCATTTCGGCCTGGAATACCACCGCCTGCCCGGCGAAGACCAGCGGCGGTTGGCCCACGAGTTGTGCGCCAGTGGCGTGGACGTAATCATCGGGTCTCACCCGCACGTTGTGCAGCCCATCGAGCGGGTTACCGTGCAGCGCGGTGGCCAACCATACACGTGCGTAATAGCTTATTCGCTTGGAAACTTTATCTCCAACCAGCGATGGCGCTATTCTGACAGCGGCATCATTCTGTATCTCGAGATCGAAAAGACCGACGAAGGTACATTTGTCCGCGAAGTAAGCTACCTGCCAGTATGGGTACAAAAGAGAATGAACGGGACACGCTGCGAGTACCGCGTTCTGCCGGTACATCCTGACATTCCATCTGCTGCAAGAAATCAACTGTTACCGGAAGATCAGCGGCGCCTGGCGGAGGTCTGGGAGGAAGTCACGACCCATCTGAGCAATCCGGCTGCGGGGATTGTGCCTTACGGGACACCTGCCGCCACAGATTGTCAAGACGGACGTTCTCCAGTGAAGTACGAAACATTTTATAAAAGTCGGGATAACGGTCGGCCAGGAACTTCACAACCTGCCGCACCTCGTCCCGCTTCGTACGGCCGCTGTACGGGCATGGGTTGGGAACAACCGGGAGCTGGTGGTACGAGGTGATTGAAGCTACCACCTTCTGGGGTAAGTAGATGAGCGGCCTTATCAAGATCAACCCGGCGCGGTCCAGGTAGGTACGCGGCATAAAAGTTTTGATCTGGCCGGCGTACAACATGTTCAAGAAAAAGGTTTCAGCGACGTCGTCCAGATGATGCCCGAGCGCCACCTTGGTGGCACCGAGTTTCCTGGCAGTTGTATTAAGGATGCCGTAGCGGAGTTTGGAGCACAGGGAACACGGTCCGCGTCTGGTCTTTTGCTCCACGGCGCGCGCTATCGGGTAGGAGCAGCGGTAAAACGGGATACCGTATTCCCTGCAGATGTCTTCAAGCGGCGCCGTATTCACCTCTCCCCATCCCGGGTCCACGTATACTGCGAGCAACTCGAATCGCAGGTGGGAGTACTTTTGCAGCAGGTTCAGCACGAAAAGGAGAGCGGCACTGTCTTTCCCGCCGGAAAGGCCCACCGCCACCCGGTCGCCCTGGGCGATCATCTCGTAATCCTTTATGGCCTGCTTGACCTTTGTGAGGAACCATGTCCCGTAGTTTTTAGACAAGATGCTGCTTCACCACCTGCATTGACTCCGTTCGACGCCGTTGCTATAATTTTACCACTGAAGGCCGGTCCCTGCACGCGCCGCATCATAGAGCGTTTCCATGGGCATACTGAAAAAGCGCCTTATTGAGAAAGGGAGGTTAAGGATGGGTATTAAGGTTGGTATCAATGGCTTTGGCCGTATCGGCCGGATCTTTTTCCGTTTGGTGCACGGCCACCCGGACATCGACGTTGTGGCGGTCAACGACCTTACCGACGCCCGGACACTGGCCCACCTGTTAAAGTACGACTCCGTGCACAAGGAGTTTGCGGCGGATGTCCGCGCTACCGACGGGACCTTCTGGGTTAACGACCAGGAAATTAAGGTTTTCGCCGAAAAGGACCCGGCGAATATCCCCTGGGGCCAGCTGGGCGTGGAGTTTGTCATCGAGTCCACAGGGAAGTTTACCAAGGCCCCCGACGCACGCAAGCATCTCGATGCGGGGGCGCGGAAAGTGATTATCACCGCGCCGGCAACGGATGAAGATGTGACCATTGTTATCGGGGTTAACGAAGAAAAGTACGATCCGGCACAGCACCACGTTGTGGCCACGGCGTCCTGCACCACGAACGCCCTGGCGCCGATCGTAAAGGTCTTGCACAATAAGTTCGGTGTGCGCAGGGGCTTTATGACAACCGCCCACTCCTACACCAACGACCAGCGCTTGCTGGACCTGCCGCACCGGGACTTGCGGCGTGCCCGGGCCGCCGCCCTATCGATCATCCCCACCACGACAGGAGCCGCCAAAGCTGTGGCCCTGGTGCTTCCCGAAATGCAGGGCAAGCTTACCGGTCTGGCTTTCAGGGTGCCGACCCCCGACGTCTCGGTCATCGATTTCGTCGCCGAATTGGAGCGGTCGACCACCAAGGAAGAACTGAACGACGCCCTGCGTTCCGCGGCCGAAGGCGACCTGGAGGGTATCCTCGCGTATACGGAACTTCCTCTTGTGTCGTGCGACTTTCTGGGCAATCCGCATTCCTCAATTGTTGACGGCCTTTCCACAATGGTCATCGAAGGTAGCCTGGCCAAGGTTATCGCCTGGTATGACAACGAGTGGGGTTTTACCAACCGCGTGGTGGACACCGTGCTCTTCATGCACTGGCGCGAGACCCTGGGGCGGGAATTAGCCTTCGAACGCAGGAAAGAAGCGGCCCGGGGAAGGACCCAGGCCGGCGGAGCAAAGATATCGTAAGCGAAGGCTCCGGCAACGGAGCCTTACCTTTTCATGAGTTCGTGCACCTGGCGGCAGAAGTGGCGGGCGGCGTCCGGGTGCCGGAAAACGAAGACGGACCCGCCGGCTACGGCCAGCACGCTTGCCGTTACCGCCTCCCAGAGTACGGCGCGCCGCGCGTGTTCGCCCCACGCCGTTTTCAGCCGGGCTTCTTTCGTGCGCCAGCACTCCTCTCCCACCATACATAGGACCGGCTGGGCGAGCATCCGGTCACCCGCCAGCGCCGCAGTCCGCATGCGCTCGATAACCGAGTAGGCGTATTCGATCCCGTAGCCCAGGGGACCGATTGACGGATCCATAACGATGCGTTCCGGCGGTAAGTTCATCTCGGTGATCAGGATGTTTAGTTGCTTGGCCAGATTGACATCCAGCGGCGTACGGGCGATGATGTTGTGCCCGTGCGCGACGCAGGCGGCGGCGATGGACTTGTAGTTCTCGTCCGTGGCCGGCCCCAAAAGGCAGTTGCGGCCGGCGAGGGCCGCCGCCACCTCGGGTAAGACCGCGGCGTCCGTGGAGGCGTCACCGCAGCCGAGTATAATAAGCGGCACCGTGACCGCTTCGGCCACCCGGACGGCAATGGCGGCCGCTTCCTCGGGCGCGCGACCCCCCGCGTCGGGATGGGCGCCGGCAAGCCGCAATGCCACGACATCGGCGCCCAGCGAAACGCACCTTGCCGCCCAGGCTGCAACATCTCCCGAAACGCCCGCATACACCTCCTGCAATAACTGCGGCCAGCTATCGTCAAAGAAGTCCGTTACCTCGAAGGCCACGACAGGGCGGTTAGGCGTTTCGCTTTCGAAGTGATGAAACGGCAGCCCCGTATCGCCGCCCGCGCGTACCGTATGCGGCTCGACGCCAAGGCATACCTCAAAAAGGCGCCCGCGCCACTTTTCTCTCACGATGTTCAGACCTATGGTACTCCCTCCTTACCATTTCGGGCTGCGGCACCGCTCAATAAGTTTTTCCACAATGGCCCCGACGGCGGCGGAGGCTGGCGATGTCTCCGGCAGGGTGGTCAAGGGGCTACCCGCAAGGTCCCAGGCGGTTACAGCAGGATCGTAAGGAACGCTGCCCAGAAGGGTAAGGCCGGTGCGGTCGATTTCCCCCTGCAGGGCCTCCGCGGAACCGGGAACCACCTTGTTCACCACCAGGTAATACGACCCGATCGGCAAGTCAAGCTCTCTGGCAAGGTTGGCGATCCGGTGTGCCGAACGAACGCCCCGGACGGTGGAATCGCTCACCACAACCAGCGCGTCCGCGCAGCCCGCCGTGCGCCGGCTGAGGTGCTCGAGCCCGGCCTCATTGTCGAGTACCACGGCTCTATATGCGCCGCTCAACTGGTCAATCAGGCGCCGGAGGATGTTATTGGCATAACAGTAGCACCCCGGCCCCTCCG
>LDZS01000075.1_pt1 | contig 12023 bp, 7 predicted proteins | sample 615471 | NCBI WGS metagenome assembly LDZS01 (sample SAMN03408295, study PRJNA278302) | terrestrial metagenome | isolation source: oil reservoir sample K3 | place: USA: Alaska, North Slope, Kuparuk formation | collected 2013
TTGAGGGCGTTGAGATGGTTCAGTCACCTTTAGAAAGGATATCAAGTTTGCGCAATTTTCTGTAGAGGGAACTACGGGAAATTCCCAGTTCCCGCGCCACCTTGCTAAGATTCCCCTTATTTTTGACCAAAAGAAGGGAAATCTCCTGGCGCTCTTTTTCGGCCAGCAGTCGTTTGATCCTGTTTCGCTCGGCGAGCAAGGTCGTTTCTCGGGGCGCCCCATCCCCCTCTGGTTGCAAACCGGAAGAGTGTGGGCAGACAATTTCTTCGGGCAGGTGTTCCAGACGGATACTCTGCCCGGCGGCCACATTAACCATCCTCTCTATCACATTTTGAAACTCGCGGATATTACCGGGCCAGTGGTACCGCTGGAGGCAAGGAATCACGCGGGGGTCCACATCCCTGATGTCAACATGCATTTTCTTGCAAATCTCTTCGAAGAAGACATCAAAAAGAAGTGGTATATCCTCACGCCGCTCACGCAGGGGCGGTAGGGAGATTGAGATCACGTTTAGCCTGTAAAAGAGGTCCTCGCGGAAATTACCCCTGGCGACCTCCAGTTTCAGGTCTTTATTGGTGGCACAAATCACCCGCACATCCACGGCAATCACCTTTTCTCCGCCGATGCGGGTGATTCTTTTGTCCTGTAGTACCCGTAGCAAGGCTACCTGATGTTCCAAGGGCATATCTCCGATCTCATCCAAGAAAAGGGTGCCCCCCGAGGCCAGCTCGAATTTACCGGGCCTGCCACCCCGCCGTGCCCCTGTAAACGCTCCTTCATCATAGCCGAACAACTCACTTCCGATCAGTTCTCTGGGTATGGCACCGCAATTCACCGCGATAAACGGCCCGTTTCTACGGGAACTAGCATTATGAATCGCCTGGGCAAAGACCTCCTTGCCGGTGCCGCTCTCCCCCCGCAGCAGCACATTGCTGTCGTTGGTGGCAGCCAGTTTGGCCAGTTGCACAGCCTTTAAAAGCTTCTTGTTACGACCAATGATGTCAGCAAAGGTGTAAGTGGCCTGGGCACCACTGAGGCGGTTGACCAGATTTCTGATTTTATTGATGGGGTTAAGAAAGATCACTCCATCGGTGATCGCACCCTTTTCATCCTGAATCGGCTTGCCTGATGAGAGGCAATAGACAATCCCCGTTCTGTTGTTAACAATCACCTCCTTGTCGGTATAGCTTTTACCGGTCGTCAGAAGTTCTTCGATACCCGGGTCCCGCTCAACAAACTCTTTGAACATGGCTCCCCTTATCTCGCTGTCCGGCTTTGACAAGATTTTTTCCGCCGCCGGATTAACCTGTTCGATCAGACCGTTCCTGTCCACCACTACAACCCCGTCTGAAACGGTATGGAAAATATTGCTCAGCCGGTTATTGAGCAGGACAAGCTCGCTGTTCCGCCGCTGAAGACGGAGTTGACTGCGGATTGCCTCCACTGCGGCCACCACCATGCCCAGGGTGTGCGGGTGAGTCTTGAACGAGGGTCCCGACATCTGAAGGGCGCCGATTACCCTGCCGTCATCATCGTAAATTGGCGCCGCTGAGCATGTCCAGCCATGCACCTTCTGACAATAATGCTCTTCTCCCGAAACCTGAATTGGCCTTCTGATGGCCAAGGCGGTGCCCAGACCATTTGTGCCCGTCTCCTCTTCTATCCAACTGGCTCCCCTGATAAGATTCAATTCTGCGGCATTTTTGAGGATATCACTGTCACCCATAACCTCCATGATGAAGCCCTGTTCGTCGGACAGCAAAACGATGAAACCGGAACCGGCTACAAAATGATAGAGATTGGTCATAAAAGGCCTGGCAACGTCGATTAAGCTCCTCTTTTTGTAAAGCAGTGCTTCAAGTTGCTCGGCACTTAAAACCCGGTGGCTGACGCCATCCCATGGGTCAACACCAGCCCGCCTGGAACGCAGCCAGGACTCCGCTATCTCTGAACGCACGGTAGCGGGGATCTTGCCAGTATTCACGAAGATCTTCCACGCTATGGCGATACCACGGGAAACTGTTCCGTTGTTTGGCATCGTCACGCCACCTCCCCCTCTGAAGTCCCGTTTCTCGAAACAGGTCGTATCCCGGCAAACGCCGCCAGTAACAGCTTTAAATAATAAATCCAGGGGGTATCTGTGCAGGAGAGCACAGATACCCCCTGGCGTATAGTGCTCTCCTTTCCGTAATGGGAGGCCCGGCGGTTTCCCGCCAGACCCATTGGCCTGGCAACCATACCTGGCTGGCTTCAGGTCACCAGGCTCGGAGAATTATTCATTCTCTATTCCTTTCAAAAGTTCGTTCGACAATGTTCCCGAAAATCCTTCCACCGACCAATTAATTTCCGGCTTTTCCATTGAGATACCACTTTCGAACCGAATCCACCGGGGAACCGTACCGGCCTGTCAGGGGAATGTAGCACAAATTATACAACACCGCGACAATCAGCTTACATCTATTGGCATTCAAGGCGAAAGTCTCCTTCAGGACTCCAAGCTGGATGTAGGAATTAATGAATGATATCATGTCCGGCCGGAACCATATCCTGGCATGGATATTGCTTAGTTAAGTCAACAGCCAAGGAAATATCATCTCCGAACCTGTCCGCCTGTGGCACTGGCTATGGCAGCAGGTCTGTAGGGTATGTCTGGAAACGGACATACCTCCCGTTATGGAAAGGGGATTTACAACTTGAGTAGCTGGGCCATACCTCTTTCCGGTATGGCCTTTTTGCAGGGGGTTTATCCCGTCTCCCTGGTAGAGTTTCTATCCAAAGGGGGTGATGGTAAAGAGGGGTTAGAGGAGCCAGCGCCGGTTGCAGGTTAATGGAGCGAGGTCAAAAAATTAAAAAGGGGGTTTTTTAAAATGAAAAAACCGATGGATGACAGTTACAAGCTTTACATCAACGGGAAATGGGTTGATGGTAAGGAGGGCAAGACTTTCAACACCTATTGTCCCGCCACTGGTGAGCTGCTGGCCACCTGTGTGGAAGCCGGCATGGAAGATGTTGATGAGGCGGTCAAAGCTGCCTGGAAGGCCTGGGAAACCTGGAAGGACGTTAGCCCCCAGGAGCGTTCCGCCATGTTGCTGAAGATCGCGGATTTGATCGATGAGAACGCCGAAAAGCTGGCCTTGGTTGAAACCATGGACAACGGCAAGCCGATCCGGGAGACCATGACCATCGATGTCCCCTTGAGCTCAGACCACTTCCGCTACTTTGCCGCTGCCATCAGGACCGAGGAAGGCGAAGCGGTGATGATCGACAAGGACACCATGAGCATCATTCTCAGGGAGCCCATCGGTGTTGTAGGTCAGATCATCCCCTGGAACTTTCCTCTGCTGATGGCCGCCTGGAAGATCGCTCCTGTTCTGGCGGCCGGTTGCTGCACGGTGATCAAACCATCCAATGTTACATCCCTGAGCCTGCTGGAACTGGCCAAACTGCTTGATCAGGTTTTGCCTCCGGGGGTCGTCAACGTGGTCACCGGACGGGGTTCCACAACCGGCAGGTACATGCTGGAACACCCCGGCTTCCGGAAACTGGCCTTCACCGGTTCCACCGAAGTGGGTTACAGTATTGCAGAAGCGGCAGCGAAAAAGCTGATCCCGGCCACCCTGGAACTGGGAGGCAAGTCAGCCAACATCTATTTCCCCGATTGCCCCTGGGAGAAGGCCATTGAAGGTTTGCAGATCGGCATTCTCTTCAACCAGGGCCAGGTATGTTGCGCCGGTTCCCGCGTCTTTGTCCACGAGGATATCTATGATAAGTTCCTGGCTGAAGCCGTAGCTGCCTTTAACAAGGTCAAGGTAGGTATCCCGTGGGAGAAGGACACCCAGATGGGTTCCCAGATCAACGAAGGACAGCTCCAGAAGATCCTTTCCTATGTAGAGATCGGCAAACAGGAAGGAGCCAAAGTAGCCTGTGGTGGCACCAGAATTACAGAGAACGGCCTGGACAAAGGAGCCTTCATGCGGCCGACCCTTCTGGTGGATGTGAACAACAAGATGCGAGTGGCCCAGGAGGAGATCTTCGGGCCGGTTGCCGTTGTCATCAAGTTCAAGACCGAGGAAGAGGTCATAGCTATGGCCAATGATAGTGAGTACGGCCTTGGTGGGGCCGTCTGGACGAAGGACATCAACCGTGCCCTCCGGGTAGCCCGGGCAATCGAAACCGGCCGGATGTGGATCAACAACTACAACAACCTGCCGGCACATGCTCCATTCGGCGGCTACAAGAAATCCGGTATCGGGCGGGAAACCCACAAGGTGATCCTGGAACACTATACCCAGATGAAGAACATCTTTATCAGTCTCAGCGAGGAGAAGGTTGGCCTCTACTAAAAACACCCCGCTGGCCGGGGGCCTCCCCGGCCAGCAACAGGTTAATGCGAGGTGTTATGACCTTTGGAAGCAATCACAAGGGAAAGTGTGGTTGAGGACCTGATGGAACAGCACCCAGAAGTTATTTCCTACTTTATCGAACAAGGGATCAACCCCATCTTCTGCGTGGGGGCCTTTCCGGGTTGTCTCGGAAAACTGCTGGAAATCAAGGGGGTGCCGAACCCGGATGCCTTTATCAGGGGATTGAACGATTACCTGTTGGAGCGGACAAAAAAGTCGGAATAGCACCCACCCATTTTTGGACAGGCCGGAAGGGGTTTTTTCCGCTTCGACTTGTCCATTTTTGTTACATCATGGCACCGCCGAGGTCGTTCCATATGCTATCGGCACACCGGGCACGAACCTGACAGGGAAGGGAGGCCTCAGGCATTGAAGATAATAATTGTATACAAGGATGACGCCGGGGCGCAACGGCTTGCCCGGGAGTTGCACAAGAAACTTGAATCCCGTGGAGCATCCGCTGCTTGTATGGGGTTGAGGGAAATGACAAAGAGTGCTCTCTGGCAAGCGGACCTGGTATTGGTGCTGGGAGGGGATGGTACCTTTCTGAAAACCGCCCGGTGTTGTGCAACCCAGGGGATACCGGTGCTGGGAGTAAATCTGGGCACAATTGGCTTCCTGAGCAGCATCGAGCCAGAGCAACTGTTGCAAGAAGTCGACCGGATTCTTAACAGAGATTACCGCATTGAAAGCAGAATGATGCTGGATGTACGCCTGATCCGGGATGGTATGGAGGTTTACCACGGACTTTCCATGAATGATGTGGTGATCAGAGCCTGCGTCTCTCATACAATCACGATCGGTCTCCAGATCGATCGGCTATTTCATACCACCTACACTGGTGACGGTGTGGTTTGTGCCACGCCAACCGGTTCAACGGCCTATTCCTTCTCGGCCGGAGGACCGGTTCTGGATGTGGACCTTCCCGCACTGGTGATTACTCCTATCTGCCCCCAGTTATCATGTTCCAGAGCCCTTGTAGTTAGGTCATCAGCGCGGCTGGTGTTCGAACTCGTTGCGGGCCACCCTACAGCTTTTTCGGTGGACGGGGAAGACGAGCTGCCGCTGGCCAAAGGAGACAGGGTGGAGGTCGTCAGATCTCCTGTTACTGCCAAAATTGCAGAGGTGTTTCCGGTAAGCAGTTTGGACCGTGTCCTCCGCAGGTTCGAAAGGCTTAACAACACGAGGGCGGAGGCAAGTAACGACATGAACATTCTGCTGCAATCCTGTTACGTTTTATAGGATAAGGAGTGATATTTCCGTGGAATGTACTAGTCAGCCTAAGAGCGATCTGGAGGAGCTTTTACGGAACGATTTTAATACCTGGAGCCGGCTGCAGGAAGTGGTAAAAACATATCGGGGGCAACCCGGCAGCCTGGTGACCGTGCTCCAGCGGGTACAGGCCATCTACGGCTACCTGCCGCAACCTGTGATGCGTTACCTGTCCGGGGAATTGCAGATCAAACCGGCCAGAATTTACGGGGTAGCCACATTCTATTCCCAGTTCCGTCTGACCCCAGTAGGAAAGTACCTGATCCTGCTCTGCCAGGGCACTGCCTGCCATGTCAATGGATCAGAGCGGATCCGCTCAGCTGTCTGTGAGGAACTTCGGATCAGACCAGGGGAAACGACGCACGACCGGCTGTTTACCCTGTCGGATGTGGCCTGTCTGGGCTGTTGCAGCTTGGCCCCGGTGATGATGATCAACGGTCAGGCCTACGGGCCGCTGACAACGGACAAAGCCCTGAAGATCATCAGGGAATTGGCCGCCGGCGAGAAAAAGGAGGAAGCGGCGCCATGAAAATCAGAGTCGGTATGGGCAGTTGCGGGATCGCTGCGGGTTCCCTGAAGGTAAGGGAAAGAATAGTCGAGGAAATTGAGAGGCGAGGTCTGGATCTCCAGGTACAACCCACCGGGTGTATCGGGATGTGCCATAACGAACCCCTCCTGGATGTCATCACCGGTGATGGAAGAATATTCACCTACGGGCATGTCACTCCCGAGCTGGTGGGGGAGATCTTTGAGAAGCACATCATAGGTGGGGTCCCCCTAACGCAACACCTAGTATCCACCAGTGAAAACACCAATGACTTCCTGAAGGAACAGGTACGGGTGGCCCTGCGCAACTGTGGGGAGATCAACCCGGAATGCATTGACGATTACCTGGACCGGGGGGGCTATCAGGCTCTGAAGCAGGCATTGAGCTCCACCCCGGAGGAGGTAATTCAAGAGATCCGGGTCTCTGGGCTGCGCGGCCGCGGCGGGGCGGGGTTCCCCACCTGGTTTAAATGGCAGGCGGTCCGCCAGAATCCGGGGTCTGTCAAATACGTTGTCTGCAATGCCGATGAGGGGGACCCGGGGGCTTTCATGGACCGCAGCATCCTGGAGGGGGATCCCCACTCCGTCTTAGAGGGGATGGCCATCGCTGGCTATGCCACTGGGGCAAAGCATGGTTTCATCTATTGCCGGGCGGAATACCCCCTAGCGGTGCGCAGGCTGGAACTGGCAATCGCCCAGGCCAGGGAACGCGGTTTGCTGGGAAGGAACATTTTTGGTTCCGGCTTCACCTTCGAAGTTGCCGTTAAAGAAGGGGCGGGGGCGTTCGTCTGCGGAGAGGAAACTGCCCTGATCGCCTCTCTGGAGGGTGAACGGGGCATGCCGCGCCTAAAACCTCCCTACCCCGCCCAGTACGGCTACTGGGGTAAGCCCACAAATATCAACAATGTGGAAACCTATGCCAATGTGCCCTGGATCATCTCCCACGGTGGGAAAGCCTTTGCTTCCATGGGCACCGAAAAGAGCAAGGGGACTAAGGTCTTCGCCCTGGCGGGTAAGATCCGGCGGGGCGGGCTGGTGGAGGTTCCCATGGGCCTGAGCCTGCGAGATGTGATTTTTAACATCGGAGGCGGAATAAAGGATAACCGCAGGTTCAAGGCGGTACAGCTGGGTGGGCCCTCGGGCGGCTGTATTCCCGAGAGTCTCCTGGATATCCCGGTGGATTATGAATCGATCAATCAGACCGGAGCGATCATGGGATCAGGGGGAATGGTGGTCATGGACGATACTACCTGCATGGTTGACGTGGCCAGATTCTTCCTGGATTTCACCCAGAAGGAGTCATGCGGCAAGTGCGTCCAGTGCCGGATCGGAACAAGGCGGATGCTGGAAATCCTGGAACGAATCTGCACTGGTGAGGGACGCCCCGGTGATGAAGAATTACTCGAGGAAATAGCCATCCAGGTCAAGGAGGGGTCATTATGCGGATTGGGGCAGAGTGCACCCAACCCTGTGCTGACCACTCTTCGCTACTTCCGGGAAGAATACACTGCCCATATCAACGATAAAAACTGCCCCGCCAAACAGTGCAAGGCGCTGATCACCTACCGGATCGACCCGGCTCGCTGCCAGGGCTGCGGTGCCTGTGCCAGGAAATGCCCGGCAAAGTGCATCAGCGGGGAAAAGAAAAAGCCCCATGTGATCGACCGTGAACTCTGCCTGAAGTGCGGCAACTGTCTAGACGTCTGCCATTACAACGCGGTCATCATTGAGTGAAGGGGAGGATAGGAAAAATGTTGAAAATAATCATTGATGGGAAAGAACTCGCTGCCAAACGGGGACAGACCATCCTGGAGGTAGCCAGTGAAAACGGGATCCACATCCCCACCCTGTGCTATGATGAACGGCTCAAACCCTATGGAGGTTGCGGGATCTGCGTGGTGGAAGTACAGGGCAGTTCCAAGCTCTTCCGCTCCTGTGCCACTGAGGTTACCGAGGGCATGGTGGTCTTCACAAACACACCTAGGGTCAGAAAATCACGGAAGCTGACCTTGGAAATGCTGCTGTCTGACCATACGGGTGACTGCCTCGGCCCCTGCACGAGGGCCTGCCCCGCCCATGTGGATGTCCAAGGGTATATCGGCCTGATCGCCAACAGGAGGTACCGAGAAGCGGTAGCCCTGATCAAGGAGCGACTCCCTATTCCTGCCAGCATCGGGCGAATCTGTCCGCATCCCTGCGAAGATGCCTGCCGCAGACAGCTGGTGGAGGCCCCTATCTCCATTGCCCATTTGAAGCGTTTTGTAGCCGACCTGGATCTTAAGAGCGGGGAGCCCTACCGGCCAGAGATCCGGCCGGCCACTGGCAAAAGCGTGGGAATCGTGGGAGCCGGCCCGGCGGGGTTGACCGCCGCCTACCACCTTGCCCGGGACGGTCACGGCGTAACCGTATACGATGCCATGCCCCAGGGAGGGGGAATGCTACGCTACGGCATCCCTGCCTATCGCCTCCCCAAAACTGTGCTGGATGAAGAAATCCGTCTTATTGCAGAGATGGGCGTGCGGTTTTGTTATAACACTAGGCTTGGGTCGGATATCAGTATAGACCTCCTGAGGAAAAGGCATGACGCCATTTTTTTGGCTATCGGAGCCTGGAAAAGCTCCAGCATCAGATGCCCGGGGGAAAACATCCCCGGCGTGCTGGGGGGAATCGACTTCCTCCGGGAGGTCGCCCTGCACGGCAAGGCCGAGATCGGCAACGTCGTTGCAGTTATCGGAGGTGGTAACACCGCCATCGATGCTGCCCGTACGGCGGTGCGCCTGGGAGCGGAGAGGGTACTGATCCTCTACAGGCGGACCAAGGCAGAGATGCCCGCCGAGGATAAGGAGATCGCCGAAGCAGAGGAGGAGGGGGTCGAGTTTAGATTCCTGGTCTCCCCTATGGAAATCTGCGCTAGGAATGGCAGGGTTTGTGCCATTCGCCTGCAAAAGATGCAACTGGGGGAACCTGATGCAACCGGGCGCCGGAGGCCGGTACCCATCCCGGGAGCAGAGGAAACACTTCCGGTGGATACGGTGATCAGGGCCATTGGTCAGAGTGTGCGCCCTGACGGCCTGGCCTGTTTTTCCCTCACCAAGTGGGGCACCATCGCCGTCGATGAGAATACCATGGCCACGGAGATACCGGGTGTCTTCGCCGGAGGTGATGTGGTCACAGGACCCAGCATCGCCATCGAGGCTGTCGCCCAGGGGATAAAGGCTGCTCATGCCATCAGTGCCTACTTGAACGGAAGGATACTTTCCCCGAAAAACCAATATGTGGTGGAGCGGCAGGGTCTAAGTGAAGCGGAATTTATCGATCACCCCCGAATCAACCGTGCCGAGATGCCGCACCTGACACCAGAGGAACGCAGGTACAACTTCCGCGAGGTTAACTTGGGGCTACAGGAACCGGATGCGCAGGTCGAGGCCTCCCGCTGTCTGGAATGCGGCTGCAGGGATTACTTCGAATGCAAGCTGATCAGGTATGCTCGAGAGTACAATGTCCAGCCGGAGCGCCTGTCCGGCAGCAAACACCGGGAGATAACGTCGCAGGACGACCACCCGTTTCTGGAGCTCAACTCCGGAAAATGCATTCTCTGCGGTTTATGTGTGCGTATCTGTGACGAGGTTATGGGTGTCACCGCCCTGGGCCTGGTACACCGCGGCTTTGATACCGTGGTGGCACCGGAATTCGGCCTCCCTCTGAGGGAAAGCGCATGCGTTAGCTGCGGCCAGTGCGCCGCGGTCTGCCCCACCGGAGCGCTGATGGAAAGGCAGGCCATCCCCAAAAATGTCCCCTTGGCCACGCAGGAAAACCCGTCGGTCTGCCCATTCTGTGGTGCCGGTTGCGAACAGGTGGTCAATACCCGGGGGGATCTGGTGCTCCGCTGTCTCCCTGCCCCCGGCGGCATTCTCTGCGTTAAGGGCCGCTTCGGATTCCAGATCTTCGACCAAGAACGTCTCACCGTGCCCCTTGTACGCCACAACGGGAAGCTGGTGGAAGTATCCTGGCAGGAGGCCATGGATGAGATAGCAAAAACAGTCAAACGCATCGGCACCGGACGCAGGGATTCCCCTTTTGCCCTCTTTATCTCACCATTCTGTACCATGGAAGAAGCTCAGGCGGCGATCTGTTTCGGCAGGCAGGCACTGGTGACTGAAAAAATAGGAAGCTTTACGCCCGATGCCGCCCGTGGCCTGATGGATATATTCGGCATTATTCCAGACCCACCAGGTTACCAGGAACTGGAGTCGGCAGACCTGATCCTGCTGGTTGGTTCGCTGAATGAGAGCCAGTCTGTGGCTGTTAAGATCAGAAAGGCGATACAGAGGGGCGCTCGTCTGGCTCTCCTGAGCCCGGAACCCGGACTGGCTGGTGACCTGGCGACCATGTGGGTGAAACCCGGAAATAGCGGAAACAGTACTGCCTTTTTAAAACAGGTTCTGGCAGCAGTGGTCAACAACACCCCGGCCACAGGACGTGTCCTCAAGGGATTTACCGAACTGAGGGATGCGTTGGCCGGAATCACCCCGGGGAGAGATGCGGAGGATCTGGCACACCTATACAGCAGTGCGAAGCAGCCACTGATCGTGGTGGATGGCAGCACCGTGACCACTGCAGCAGTGCAACTGTTGGCGGACCTTTCCCTGGTAACAGGTCAAACCGGGCGCTTCCGCAGCGGGCTGCTCATCATCACACCCGGAAGTAACCAGGTCGGTCTTCGGAAACTGGGCATTGTCACCGGCGATAGCCTGCTGGAGGAAAAACCCCACGGAGTCTTTATCTTTGGTGAGGACCCCGTTGGGGGAGGTAGCCCGGCATCCGGGCAGTTAAAGAATATGGAATTCCTGGTAGTGCTTTCTCCATTCCTGACCCCCACTGCCCGGCTGGCGGATGTTGTCCTACCGGGGGCCACGCCCCTGGAAACCGGCGGCACCTTCATCGGCAGCGATGGCAGGGAAAGATCCTTCTCCGGAGTGCGGGATCCTCTCTCCGGCCGCACAAATCTCCAGATCATCTCCGACTTGGCGGCTGCTCTGGGAGTGGAGCGTCTTCCCGGCAGAGGGGAAAGTGTCCGTTTTTCCGTCAACTCCGTTACACCCCACCAAAGGGAAGGGGAAATCCGCCTGGTACTTCCTGAAGACACGGAGCTCTTCAGACTGCAACCGGAGCTGGACCCCGCCCTGAGGATATTCAAAGCAAGGCTTGTCCGGTCTGGGCTGAAATAAGCTGGCCAACTGGCCGGATATCCATGTCGCAGGCCGGGCAGGAGCCCGGCCTGCTGAGTTTGTGCTACTGATCCGCAGGCTCAACATAGGGATTTCCTCCTGTGCGTTTGTTTTGTTTTCTTCTTCTTATTAAACAATTCGCCACAGGAGCCGGAATCCCTAGATTTATATGCATCTTCAAGGAACTTTTGCTGAGTTTTTCAGCGGATTCTAGGAACCTAGGTAGGCTTGGAAACCTCTATGCCATCGGCGGTTAATATCACATACCCCTGTTTTCTTTTAATACAATGGTAGGGTGTGCGGAAGATGGGCCAAACCTTGGCGCTACCTTTGGGCCTGCTTGAACTCATCACACGACAGCCTCGTCTTTTCATAGAGTAGATGTGGTGGCCAATCTTTTTAACTTGTTTTCCGCCGGGATAAGCTTAGTTTCATATTGTTCGATTTTAAAATTTAGCCTTTCCAGCGCTCTCGCCATTTCTTCAATGCGGGAAAGAAGTTTCTCCCGTTGCTCGATAAGGATTTGTTTTCTGGCCTCTATAGTTTTGTCGCCTTGCTGGAGCAGCGTAACATA
>LDZS01001822.1_pt1 | contig 11945 bp, 15 predicted proteins | sample 615471 | NCBI WGS metagenome assembly LDZS01 (sample SAMN03408295, study PRJNA278302) | terrestrial metagenome | isolation source: oil reservoir sample K3 | place: USA: Alaska, North Slope, Kuparuk formation | collected 2013
TGATCCTGATCCTGATGCTGCTTGCAGATCGTTAAGAAGACCAGGATTCAAGAGGAGGTTGCCGGAGGATTTTTATGAGCCTGTTTGCTCCTTCTCAGAGATTGAAGTCTGCTACTGGGGCCGCCCGGGAACTCCGGGATGGCCTTTTTTCAATCTCGAACATTCAGTCCACTAAAACCAGTGTTGCTTTTGAAGGGAGGGAGTGATATGGGGCAAGCCTTTATAGATGAAAATGTGTTTCAGGTGTTACAGAGTTTTCGTCCATTTTTTGGCCCTCGAGGCAGCAACTGTGTCATGGTTTTAGAGCACCTGCGCGAGCTGATGGCAAGCGAGCAGGCAGAGAAAGCTTTCCAGGCATTGCAGATCTTAAGTTCAGGTAACAACTACACTATGCTCGAAGATCAGAATGAGCTTAACACCAATCCGTATGTCTTGTTCTTGATTCTGATCCTTCTGCTTCTTGCTGACTACCAGAAGTCTGTAGAAACCTATGCTGAAGAAGATGTTTCTCAGGGGTCTTCTGAATAAGAGGAAAAGGAACCTTTTCCCAGCCCTTAACATATGATAAACTGCGAGTTTAAGCTGCTGGAAAGGGGGTTGCCCTGATGGGATGTGGGGGTTTTTTCGATAACAGAATGGTTTTCGCGGTATTTTTGATCCTAATTCTGCTGCTGCTCAGTGATTCTTGAGGAAGAGTCTTTGGCGCGGCTCTCTGAATACTCGGTTTGGAAGGGAGGAAGGAGATTATGGCAGGTTTGGGTTCTTATAGAGAGGTTTTTGCGCTGTTTCTGATATTGATTCTTTTGCTTCTTGCTGATGATTAAGGAGTGTTTTGGCAAAGGCTTGCCACCTGGCCACGCGCCCGGCGTGGCCACTCTGCTTAAGGGGGAATTTGCTTTGAGTGAACAGGTGTTGGGACTTACCGATACTTTTCTTAAGTCAGTAATTGCGAGAGTGAAAAGAAAACTGAAGGAGCAGAAAATTGAGGGAAGTTCTGGAGATGGAACAGTCAGAGTAGTGATGAGTGGCGGGCTTGAGGTCATCCAGGTATTCCTCAAAGATGATGCTGTTCTTAACGATCCGGTCAGACTTCAGGAAATGGTCAAAGAAGCGACAAATGTGGCTCTGCAGAATACACAGTTGCTGATTAAAAAAGAACTGGAAAAGATCTTAGGACAAAAATCTTGGCTTGAGGAACTTCTTTCTTGAAGTCACGAAAACGGAATAGGGGAATAAAATATAGAGACCACAACCTTAATAAGGGGGATGATTTTTTGGCTCCAGGGCAAGATCAGAGTTCCCGGGATTCTGGCCTTTTTTCTCTGGTTACCGCTGTTCTTAGTGATTTAGGTGAAAAGAGGATCGAAGTAGCAGAGTTGTTGGCCCTGTTTTCTCTCTTCAACCTTCTCGGGATCTTAAACTTGTTGGCTGGTGGTGTTAATGGAGTTTCCAGGGCGGGAGGTAAAGATGTTTCTGGTGTTCTTTTGAACATGTTGCAGAAGCAAGGCAAAAAGCTCGATCCTCAGATGCTCGGTTCACTGTTGTCCCTCATTGGTGAAAAAGGAGGGGGGCTCCCGGAGGTGGGGAAGGCCGGGAAAGTCAAAAAGGATTGATGAACCTGCCTGACTGGTCATATGCTGGCAGTTGCTAAAAACAGCAGAGGAGGTAGGACCCAGTGAATAAGAGGGTCAGGGAACACTTTCCGGACGACCTCTACGGAGAGGGTTATGACCAGGGTTATGCCAATGGGCACACTGATGGCTTTGCGAGGGCCTACAAGATGGGTGTCGCCGAGGGATATGAGATGGGGCTTGAACAGGGTCGCAGGCTGGGCTACCTTGTGGGGTTTGAAGCCGGGTATCGGGAAGGAAAAAAGGATGCTGAAGAACTCTTCAACCAGGGCTGGGAGCAGGGGTATGCACTGGGGTATGATGCAGGTTTGGAGTCAGGATCGAAATCTGGTGAATCCAGGAAGGTGGTTCCAAAAGATGACTGAGGTATCCAGAACAACCCATAAGAGCGGAAAAATGAGACCTAAACCTGAAAAAGACAGATACCCCATTTATTTTTAAATGAACAAGGTTTTTGTAAGAAAAGCATTTTTGTTCAGGCATGTCCACTGCAGGTATAATGTGAGGAGCAGTCTACCAAGAAAGGAGTTTGGAGTGTAATGAGAAGAAGCACGCGCCGAATTTTCTCACTGCTCCTCTTAGGTGTTTTTTTAGCATTGGTATTGCCCTTTCCGGCAGCAGCAGCTACCAGGGTGGTCTATCAGATTAGTGTCAATGATTTTTCTGGATTGAAGGCTTTCAGTAAATTGCTGGGGAGTTTTCAGCAGTCAGAAGACTGGTTCTGGAATTTCAGCTCTGCACCAAAGCTCTTTCTCAAGATTCGGATTCAGCAGCCCCAGGAAGATTTTAAATATGAAGAGCAACCAGCACAGGAGGCAGGAGATGCTGTTCCTACTCAAGAGAAAGAGACCACACCTGGATTGCATGTGCTCACTCTTGAGGAAAAGCAGATGCTAGACCTGGTCAACAGAGAACGCTTGCGTGCAGGTCTCCAGCCTTTAGTTGTCGACCCCAAGTTAGTGCAACTCGCTCGGCTCAAGAGCAAGGATATGGTTGAGAAGGGCTACTTCGGCCACTACTCACCTACATATGGTTCGCCTTTCGCAATGATGGACAGCTTTGGAGTAAGTTATCGGTATGCCGGGGAAAACCTTGCCGGCGCTCCTACAGTCGAAATTGCCCACAGATCGCTGATGAACTCCCCGGGTCACAGGGCGAACATCCTCAACCCGAACTTCCAAAGAATCGGAATCGGAATCATCACCGGTGGGCCTTACGGCAAGATGTTTACCCAGATGTTTGCCGGGTAACTGTTTCGAAACTGAGCCGTTTTTTCGATGCGTTCGAGGGCCGCAAAAATCCTGCTTCCATTTTCTCTTGTCTTTCTTCGATGTTTCCGAGGCGGCCCTCTACTTTTTCCTACCGCTCTCCAATGTTTGCGAGTCTGCCTCCCACCTTTTCCTGCCTTTCTTCTTCCCAAATCCCATCTTGCAGCAAGGGATTGCTGAGGCACATCTCAGTGACAGAAGCATATATTATTATAGAATTCGCCCTAACAGGAGGGGAGCTAGATGGATGGCCGGTATGAGAGACTAAAGGTGGAGCATGTAGTCGGGGAAAGATCAGTTCAGGTCGTTGTCAAAGACGAGTTTACCGTTCCTGAACCAAAGCCTGATCCTGAGAAAATCATTTCCATCGATAAAACAGTGAAAATCACCAATGTCGAGGTTATCAAAGATAAAGTGATCATCGATGGCCAGCTTAACCTGCAGGTCGTTTACGTGGCTGCCCTGCCAGACCAGCCCGTTCACCACACCCATGCGCTGCTGGAGTTTACCCAGTTTGTAGAAATCCCTGGCGCCGAGCCTGGGATGACCGCCCGTGCCAGTGTTAAAGTCGAGGATATCCAGGCAACTGTTGACCCTGGATGTGTGGGAGGTTTTGAAGTAACCGCGGTTCTCCAGATTACCGTGAAAGTCACCGAAACGAAGGAAATCAACGTTCTCGTGGAGCCACCCGCCGGTGTTGTTGCCGAGGTGGAGAAACTTCGGGTTGAAGAAGTGATCGGGGAAGGGAAGATGCAGTCAGTTGTTTCCGGGAGGTCGAAGGTTCCTCCAGAAAAACCGCCTGTCGATAAAGTGCTCGATGTCGATGCCAGCGTCACCATTACTGAAAAGAAGATCCTTGACGGTAAGGTCATCGTTGAGGGGGATATTGACCTCCAGTACATCTACGTTGCTCTTGAAGAGACACAACCTGTCCACCACATGCACGATAAGCTCCATTTTACCCAGTTCGTGGAAGTCCCTGGTGCTGAAGAGGGAATGCACGTCCAGGTGGAGGAAACGATCACCTACATCGGCTGGGATGTGATCAATCCGGAAACGGTCAGTGTCGAAGTGATCATCGATAAGGTCGTCAAGGTCACCCAGACGCGTGAGCTTGATGTGGTCACTGATATCGAAGGAGTTGCTGTTGAGAAGAAGAGCCTTCGGGTCGAGCACGTTGTGGGTGAAGACCACGTTCAGGTTGTTGTCCGCGACCAGTTGGAGGTGCCTCCGGAAAAACCGGGAGTAGTCAAAGTGCTCGATGTCAAGGTGCACAAGGTGGAAGTTCCCGAGGAAGAAATTGTCGTCATTAAGGATAAGGTGGTTTTGAGTGGTCAGATCGATGTCCAGGTCCTTTACGTGAGTGAAGACCCTGACCAGGCAGTCCACCACACCGAAGGGGTTCTCAAGTTCCGCAACTTTATTCCCATTCCAGGTGCCGAACCCGACCAGACTGTCCTCGTCAACACTACTGTCGAGCACGTATCAGCGAGGGTTAGCGATTCTTGTGGAAAACTGACCATCGAGGTGGTTTTGAAGCTCACCGCCCGTGTTGTTGAGACAATTGAGATTGAGGTGGTTGTTGGTCTAGTGCCTCCCGAGGAGCCCTGTGAACCAGGTGATTATCTGGATTATGTTGTGCAACCAGGAGATACTTTCTACAAGTTGGCGAAAAAGTACAACACTACTGTTGAGGCGATCATCAGGGCTAATCCTTGTGTTGACCCTTATAATCTCCAGATAGGCACGACCATTAAAATCCCTTGTGGTGACCCTGCTTGAGTTCGTGATTCAAGAAAAAAGGAGGTTTTTCGAATGTATGCGCATTATGGTTGCAACCAAAATCAAGAGACATGTGTTTACATCAAGTTTCCCGCGGTTGTCGGAGAGACAACTGTCCAGCATATTGTCCAGAGTGTCACTTGTATCACAGGCGGAGCCCTGAAGATCGACCACATCGAAGCCAGTGTCAAGGAAATTGACTGGGACATCCTTGATGGAAAAGTTGTTTTCCATGGTGTTATTCACAAGCAGATCTTCTATGTAAGCAAAGACAACTATGTCAGACACCAGTCTGAGGACGTCCAGTTCAGCGGTCACGCCGAGATTCCCGGGGCAGAACCTGATATGAAGGCCGAGGTTACTGCTACGATCAGGGGGCCTGTGACTTACCAACTTCTGTCGCGCGGCCGTCTTGAGCAACACGTTCTCGTCGACGTTACCGTCAGGGTAACCAAGACCGAAGAACTGCCTGTTCCTCTTCTGGGATCTGTTTCCGGGACAGTGATCTCTAACGGGGCCGCCCAATCACTAGCAGTTGTGGCCATCTGTGATTCCATGTGGAGGCTGATCGGGTTCACCTATACCAATGACAGTGGTAATTATCGCCTTGTATCTCTACCACCGGGGAAATACTATGTCGTTGCTGCCAGGGCGGGGCTGTACGAAGTGAAAGAAGTCACTGTCGAAGCCTGCAAAGAGGCCAATGTGAACTTCTTCCAGTCTCCGAGTACTGACTGCGCGGCAGCAGGAATTCCTAGCTACCTTTGCTCATTGCTTGCAGGACTCCTGGGGATTGTTACCGTTTGATTCTTAAAAGCTGTTGCCTCTCCGCCACCCGGCCCGTTCCTCTCAAGGAGGGCGGGCTTTTTTGTTTAAGAAACCATCCCTCTGGTAATAATAGGAACTAAAGTCTGTGCATCTTCAGGTTTGCCGAAGAAAGGGGTGGTTGTTGTGAAGAAAATCACCGTAGTGCTGTTGGTTTTCTTGATGGGGATGGGAATTTTGACGTCCCTTGTCCTGGGCGCTGTCTCCCGATCGGGGGCTTCGCTGGCTGGAATCAATTGGATGAATAATCAGGAAGTGATCAGGTTTCACGTGATCGCCAAAGACGACAGTGAGGAACAGCAAGAACTCAAGCTCCGCGTCCGTGATGCTGTTCTCACCTACCTGAAGCCTCAACTGAAAAAGGCTGCTGACAGGGAAGAAGCCTCGGAATTTATTGAAAACCATCTTTCCGAGATCAGGGAAGTGGCTGCTGAGACCGTGAGTTCGGAGGGCTATTCGGAAAAGGTGGGGGTTGTCTGGGGGCTGCTGCCTTTTCCGGCAAAGTCTTATGGGCCCTATGTTTTTTCTGCTGGTACCTACCAGGCGCTAGAAGTCGTCATCGGGGAAGGAGCGGGGAAAAACTGGTGGTGTGTTCTCTTTCCCCCTCTCTGCTATCTTGATTTCGGAGAGGCAATGACCTCTGAGCAGGGTGGGACTGCTTCCAAACGTATTCCTGAAGAACGTGAGATTGTGTGGAGGATTCAAGAGATCATTGAAAGAGAGAGGCCCCATTCGTTGTTTACCTGGATCTGGAAGCGCAAGCCGCATAGTTAGTCCTCAACCTGCATTTTCTTTCACTACGAAAAAAGGAATTTCGCTTTTCTTAATTAATTTTATATCTTTGAGCGGTTTGTTTTATTTCGTAACATAATGTAGAAAATGTAGAAAGAGGGGTCTCATTGGAGAGACTGGTTCTTCCAGCATTCGCCAAGGTCAATTTGACGCTTGATGTCGGGATCAAGCGCCCAGACGGCTACCATGAGGTCCTTTCCGTGATGCAGACGATCGACCTTTGGGATACCCTTTATTTCGAAAAGGTCCCCCAGGGGATAACTGTGTCCTGCCCTTCTCCCGGGGTTCCTTCAGGCCCTGGGAACCTTGTCTATCGTGCTCTCGAACTTCTTGCATCGAGCTTTCCCGGAGGTCTGAGGGTAGAGGTCAGGAAGCGGATTCCTGTTGCTGCAGGTCTCGGCGGGGGGAGCAGTGATGCTGCTGCTGCCCTCAAGGCGGCTTCTTTTCTCTACGGCCTGGAACTTAGTGAGGAAGATTTGGTTTCTTATGCTGCCAGGATCGGTTCAGATGTCCCTTTCTTTATCATTGGGGGAACCGCTCTGGCACGTGGACGCGGGGAGATCATTACTCCTCTTCCTGAAGCATTTCAATTGTGGTTGGTGCTGGTGAACCCAGGGTTCGGTGTGTCCACAAAGGAGGTTTATTCCAGGTATCGACTCCGGGGAAGAAAGAAAAAGCGGACACCTGCCTTGCTCACAGCCATCGAGCAGGGAGACCGCCGGGGTTTCCTTGATGCTCTTGGGAATGACCTGGAAGAGGTTGTGCTCTCCCTCTACCCCGAGGTTGGGTTCTGGAAGCAGCGGTTGATCGACCTGGGGGCGGAAAAGGCTGTCGTCAGTGGCAGCGGGCCGACGGTGTTCGGGGTTTTCCCAGGTGAAGAGGAGGCCGAAAAAGCCAGAGCAGAACTTTCAAGGGAGAACAAGCTGGAGGTTTTTCTCTGCAAAACGGTTACCAGAGAGGGTATCGAGCAGAAAACGAAGCAACTAATGAATACTTATCAGGAGAACATCAAGGGAAGGGGTGGTTGTTCTGAAGGAGTCTGAGAGGAGACTGGTTCCGGTCAAGCTGGACAGTTACAAGCCACTGAGAGAAGTGGTGTTCGAGGCCCTTAGAGAGGCGATCATCAAAGGGGTCTTGAAACCTGGGGAGAGGCTGATGGAGATCCAGTTGGCCGAGGAGTTGGGGGTGAGCAGGACCCCGGTTCGGGAAGCCTTTCGGAAACTGGAGCTCGAGGGTTTCGTGGTCATGGTCCCCCGCAAAGGGGCTTATGTTGCTGGGATTTCTCTCAAGGACATTGCTGCTGTCTTTGAAGTCAGGGCTGCCCTCGAGGGCCTGGCAGCAGGCCTGGCTGCTGAGCGGATTACTGAGGAGGAGTTGGAAGAGTTGGAGCGCATTCTTGTGCAGATGGCGGAGATCATCGAAAAGGGCGACCTCTCGGGTTTTGTGGAGTCAGATACCCGCTTCCACGATGTTCTTTATCAAACCAGCAGAAACCAGCGCTTGATTCAGATTTTGAGCACCCTCAGGGATGAGATCCAGCGCTTCCGCTCCGTTTCCCTTGCCTACCCGGGCCGGATGAAGGAGGCCCTCGAGGAGCACCGGAAGATCGTTGAAGCGATCGCCGCCCGTGATGAGGACCTCGCCAAAAAGGTGGCTATCGAGCACATCGAAAATGCGGAAACCAGTCTTCTTAACTCAGTGCGCGGTCGTCTGGAATCTGGGGGAGAAATTCCTGGGGAGGCCTAAAGATGATCGATCAAGTAGATGTGGTGGTGCTGGCTGGCAACGGTGGTCTCGGTGGTTTTCCACACAAGGCCCTTCTTCCGCTCGGCGATAAGGTGATGGTTGACCATGTTGTTACAGCTCTGAAAAACTGCCCTGAGGTCCGGAAGATCGTCCTTGTGGGCCCTCGTGAGGACTTGGAAAAGTTCTACACCCCTGAAGGCGCCGGTGGAGGCCGGTTTTTCTTTGCCGAGGCAGGGGAATCCCTCCTCGACAGTTTCCGCTCTGGGGTCAGGACTTTGGAGGAAACCGGGGAGTTTCAGTGGGTTCTTGCCTGCACAGGTGACATCCCGTTTCTGACGACCGAGGCCCTGACTGACTTTTTTGAGAGGTGCCGCTCTCTCGAGGCTGACTTCTACTACCCGGTGATCCCTAAAGAAAAAGCTGAAGAAAAGTTTCCAGGGGTGAGGCGCACCTATGCCCGCTTGCAGGACGGAACCTTTACCGGGGGCAACATCTTCCTGATCAAGAGGAACGCCCTCGAACACTGTTTGCCGATTGCGCAGGAAGTGGTCAGCCTGCGGAAGAAGCCGGTTGCTCTCGCCCGACTCGTTGGTATTGATATTTTCTGGAAGTACCTGCTGGGTAAACTCAAGATCAGTGATGTGGAAAAGCGTGCCTATGAGCTTCTGGGCTGTCGGGGGAGGGCGATTATCACACCCTATCCGGAGATCGGGGTTGACATTGACAAGGAGTCGGACCTGGAGTTGGCGAACCGCCTTTTCTCAGGAAACCGGAGAAAGGAGGGCTGATGGGGTGGAAGGAGTATGCGCGGTGATCCTGGCCGCAGGAAAAGGGAAGAGGATGAAGTCAGATGTTCCGAAGGTTCTCCACAAGGTTGCCGGAGCCCCTCTCGTTTCCCATGTTATTGATGCCGCCAGAGAGGCCGGGATCAGGGAAATCGTTGTTGTTGTCGGAGAGAAGACCGAGAACCTTCAGGAAATCCTGGGGGATGGCTGCAGGTATGTGCTTCAGGAGAGGCCCCTGGGAACCGGAGATGCCGTGCGGAGGGCACTGCCAGCACTCACTGAAGGTGCTCGGGAGGTGGTGATCCTCTGTGGAGACACTCCTTTGCTGCGGGGAGCCACGATCAGGAAACTAGTCGAGGAGCGGCGTGCCGCCTCTGCCGCGGTGGCCGTTCTCACGAGTATTGTTGACGACCCATCAGGTTATGGCCGCATCCTCAGGGATGAAAAGGGGATGGTGGTGGGAATAATCGAAGAAAGTGATGCCACTCCTGAGCAGAGACTGATCAGAGAGATCAACACCGGAACCTATGTCTTTCTCAAAGAGGCCCTCGAGGCAACCCTTGCTCGACTACGCCCGGAAAATCAGCAAGGGGAGTACTATCTGACCGATTGCATCGGGTTTTTAAAAGAGGCCCAAGAGCGGATTTGCGCTGTCTCCGCACCTGTTGAGGAGACAGCGGGTGTCAACACCAGGAAAGACCTGGTTTTTGCGGAGAAAATCTTAAGAGAGCGCCAATGTCAGCGCCTTCTCGACTCTGGGGTGACCATTATTGACCCTGGCAACACTTATATCGATAAGGGGGTCGAGGTCGGCCGGGACACGGTCATCTATCCCTTCACCATCCTCGAAGGGAAGACGAAGGTTGGAGAAGGGTGTGTTCTCGGACCGGGAACACGGCTCATCGACTGCACTATTGGTAACCAGGTGACAATCCAGTACTCGGTAGTGGTGGGGAGCTCTCTTGGTGACTGCTGCCAGGTTGGTCCCTTTTCCTACATCCGGCCGGGGACGGTGCTTGCCGAAGGGGTTAAAGTGGGAGACTTCGTCGAACTGAAAAAGGCGGTCATCGGTGCTGGGAGCAAGGTCCCTCACCTGAGTTATGTAGGAGATGCTGTTGTCGGAGAAGGCGTCAACATCGGGGCGGGAACGATTACCTGCAACTATGATGGCGTCAGCAAGCACGAGACCCGGATCGGGAACCGGGCCTTCATCGGGAGCAACACCAACCTGGTGGCGCCTGTTACCATTGGTGAAGGCGCGGTCACAGGTGCTGGTTCGACAATTACCAAGGACGTCCCTCCTGGGGCCCTGGCTGTCGAAAGGGCGCGCCAGGTGGTTGTGCCCAACTGGAGAAAGAAAAAAGAAAAATGATGAAGTAAGATAGAGAGGGGTCGGAGATGCCGCTTTATGCCAAAAAGCTGAAGATTTTCACCGGAAACGCCAACCGCAGCCTTGCCGAGGAGATTTCCGAGTACCTGGGCATTTCCCTTGGTGATGCCCAGGTGAGCCGCTTCAGTGATGGGGAGATCTGTGTCAGTATCAACGAAAGCGTCCGGGGTGCGGACATCTTCCTGATCCAGCCCACCTGTCCCCCGGTGAACGAAAATGTTATGGAGCTTTTGATCATGATCGATGCCCTCAAGCGTGCTTCGGCACGGAGGATCTGCGCTGTTCTTCCCTACTACGGTTATGCCCGGCAGGACCGCAAGCTGAAGGCACGTGATCCGATTACCGCTAAGCTTGTTGCCAACCTGATCACCGCTGCTGGCGCTGACCGTGTGGTGACGATGGACCTCCATGCCGGCCAGATCCAGGGCTTTTTCGACATTCCTGTTGACCACCTGACCGGTATTCCGATTCTGGCGGAATACCTTTCCAGCCTGGAGCTGACCGATGTGGTCGTCGTTTCCCCGGACGTCGGTGGGGTGACGCGGGCGCGCGACCTTGCCAGCAGACTGGGTGCCTCGATCGCCATCATCGATAAGCGGAGGCCACGGCCCAATGTTTCCGAAGTTCTCCACGTCATCGGGGAGGTCAAAGGAAAGACCGCGGTGATCGTCGATGACCTTATTGATACAGCAGGAACGATTACCAAGGGGGCTGTCGCCCTCCTCGAGCACGGAGCACGCAGGGTTTACGCCTGCTGTACTCACCCTGTCCTCTCAGGACCGGCGCGGGAGAGGCTGGAGAATTCGCCGATCGAGGAAGTTGTGGTCACCAATACCATTCCTGTTCCTCCCGAAAAGCATTTTTCCAAACTGAAGGTCCTTTCGGTAGCACCTCTTCTCGGAGAGGTGATGATCAGGATCCATGAGGACCTTTCTGTGAGCAAGCTCTTCGACTGAACTATTCGTCTTGGTCATCTTTTTTCTGGGGAATACCCCGGAACTGGCGGGCTTTCTGGGCGAGTTTGGTAATCGCCCCTTCGTTCCAGGTGAGGGTTTCTTCAGTTCCGTTTCTGACGACTAAAACGTCTTTACCAATTGTGCGCACCTCACCTGCGGGGAGCAAGGCCTTGCCTTTAAAGAACTTTTCTCCGAATTTTCCGCTGATCTCGAAGCTGGTGATCTTTCCCGTTTCCGTGTCGATGAGGTACTCGTCAACATAGCCAAGGGCAGCCCCTCCCTCGGTGATTACTCTTGCTCCCCGAAGGTTGATTTTATCTTTCATCAGTTTGACGAGATGGGGGAGGCTGCCTACTTTTTCCACACTCGTCGCTTTTTGAATGGTGATGGCATTGTCGCCAACACTGACGACTCTGGAGTAAGGGATTGCCTTCTGTTCAGAAAAGGGGCCACTTTTTTGGATGATCAGGGCGACTACTGCCGCTTCTTCGGGATCAATAACGATCCCTTTGATGTGGCCGATTTCTTTCCCTTCCTCAAGAGTGACCACGGGAAGGGAATAGAAGTGTCTGCTTTTGCGCAAGCTTTTCACCTCCCAGAGGCATTCTTTTTTTAAAAATATATTGGTCCATGTTCGAGCTTATTCCTGACCACAACTTTCAGCCTCGGCTCGTAAACCAGGGCTGTGTAAAATTTCGGTAGGTAAAAGAAGGGGATTAGCTCCTAAAAAAAGAATGAGACCTCGGCGAAAAAACCAACCAAACCAAACA
>LDZS01000076.1_pt1 | contig 11887 bp, 14 predicted proteins | sample 615471 | NCBI WGS metagenome assembly LDZS01 (sample SAMN03408295, study PRJNA278302) | terrestrial metagenome | isolation source: oil reservoir sample K3 | place: USA: Alaska, North Slope, Kuparuk formation | collected 2013
ATACTTATAGTAATAATACATTTCATTCTCAGAACTTTTATCAAAATAGTTTTTCCCATCCTGAATACTATTTTTTAATTTTTTTAAATTTTCCACTTCACTAATCTTATCAGCAAGTTGTTTTTCTAATATGGATTTTTGTAATTCTAAGTTTTTATGCTCTATTACGTATAAAGCATCTCCTTTTTTCACTTTTTGACCATCTGTAACATATATTCTCTCCACATTGCCTGTCACTTTGTTTGAGATGATAAATTCATCTTTGTAAGGTCTTATAATTCCGTTTGCTTTAACAACTATTTCTTTCTCGCTAAAATAAGACCATATCAAGAAAGATATAATGAGAAGTAATAAAATATAAACAGAAACACTCGCAATAGGATGCGGTTTGGATTCTAAAAGTTCTCTGCTGTCTGTAAGTTCTTCTATATTTTGTACTATCTCTCTCACAAAAGTCACGCTCCTATCAAATTAGAGGCTGCTGCTTCTCCATCTCCAAGTTCGTAATTAGATATTGGAATTTGATCCTTCCATAATTCATAATACTTTCCTCCTAATCTCATTAATTCTTCATGACTACCACTCTCTACAATCTTTCCTTTATCCATAACATATATGGTATCACTTCTCATGATAGTACTTAATCTATGAGCAATTATTATAGCAGTAATATCTTTACTAAATTCATGTATCATATCATGTATTGTTTTTTCGGTAGTACTATCCAAATTACTAGTAGCTTCATCCATTATTAATATATCAGGCTTTTTCAAGATTGCTCTTGCTATTGCAAGTCTTTGTTTTTGCCCACCAGATAAATTTGCACCATTTTCTTCTATCATAGTTTCATATCGTAAAGGTAGACTGTTAATAAAATCATGAATCTGGGCTTTTTTACAAGCCTCTATTATTTCTTCTAATTCTATATTATCTGCTCCAAGAGTAAGATTTTCTCTGATAGTGCCATTAAAGAAAAAAGCATTCTGGGATATGTATGCAATTTTTTCTCTTAAAACTTCTAAATTTATATCTCTTATGTTATATCCATTTATAAGTATTTCGCCTTTCTCCGGTTGATAAAAACTCATTAGGAGCTTTACTAGAGTTGTTTTCCCCGAACCACTTTCACCAACAAGTGCTACTTTTTCCCCTGAAGAGATGTGTAAAGTTATATCCTCTAAAACCCTCTGCCTTGTTCCATACCTAAAAGTTACATTTATGAAATCTATATCTCCTTTTAATGATACGGGATTGATCTTTTTATCTTCATTTTTGCTCTTTTCTATTTCTAAATCTAGTATTTCACCTAATCGGTCTGCTGCAACTAAGGCTGTCTGTATTTGGGGCTGAAGATTTATAAGATTTTCTATAGGCTCTAAAAAGTAAGCAAGTAAAGCATTAAAGGTTAAAAGTTCACCTATGGACAACCTGCCATGTATTACTTCATTGGCTCCAACCCATAGCAAAACAATTCCAAATACACTTTTTACTCCACTTTTTAACGAGGATTGTAAATTATTTATCCATCCATTTTTAAAAGCACTTTTTATAAATTTTATAAACCTTTTTTCCGTTTCAAAATTTACCTTTTTCTCTGCATTGAATGCTTTTACAGTTTCAATTCCGTTGAATGATTCTACAAGATAAGACGTTAGGTTTGCGTTATTTTCCATCATTGTTCTATTTATGTTTTTTAAAGGATTGTTAAATATCCAGACAATAATAGCATATAAAACAACAGGAATAAGAGTTATACCGAATAACATATGATTTTGACTATATAATATAGCACCACCTACTATAACCATTAATGTATCTATCATTATGGTAAGCGTCGCTCCTGATATAGCCTCCCTTATTCTTGCCGCATCATTAAAACGAGATATTATTTCTCCTACTTCCCGCGTATCAAAGAAATTCATAGGCAGTTCAATGACATGATTGTAGTATCCAAGCATCAATGGTATATCAATATTTTGGCTTAAATATAGAAGTAACTGCGTTCTAAAGGCGTTTAATAAAACTTTAAAAACATATAATACAATGATTCCTATTGAGAACATATTGAGAGTTTTCACTAATCCATTTGGAAGTATAGAATCCATTAAGAATTTAAAATAAAATGAACCTATAATTCCTAAGACAGTAAATATTAGGGACACAAAAAATATGTGTACTATCAGTCTTTTTTGAGGTTTTAATAATGCAAAGAATCTTGAAAATAGTCCTTGCGTCTCATCCCCCTTTTTAAATTGAACCGTTGGCACCATAAGAATGAGTACGCCCGTCCATATTTTAAAAAATTCTTCAGGAGTATATCTTACGATTCCCTTTGCAGGATCAGCAATAACTAATTCTTTTTTTGTTATCTTATGTATTACCACATAATGAAGTAATCTCCCGTCAATAATCACATGGGCTATTGCAGGAAGCGGAAATTCATTAAAAATATCTTCGGGTTTGTTTGCTCTAACTCCTTTAGCTGTAAAACCAAGTTTTTCTGCTGCTTTTATTAAACCGTATGCACTTGTTCCCTGTTTATCTGTTCCTGCAACTTCTCTTATTTTCGATATTGGTATTTTTAATCCATACTGTTTCGATATCGTCGCAAGACAAGCAGCACCACAATCTTTTATGTCATGTTGTTTAATGCATACATAGCGCTTAAATATGTTCATAATATCTCACCTTTTATAAAATTATCACTAACATCATTAAATCAATCATAAGATTACAAGTTAAATATTAACGTATTTCTATTGGTAATTATGAAGAGCAGTACATCTATTATATTGTGAATACTAGGAATAGATAAAACAATCGCAAATGAACTTAACGTTTTATTTCTATAAATCAAATATGAATAATTTAAAATTACTACCGCTAAAAAAGTTGAAATCATGTAAAATAAGCTATAGCTATGTAATATCCCAAAGATTATTGAAGCCACAATTATAAGTAAGGCCTTGTGATTATTTAAACTCTGCCTGCCCTATAAAGCATCATAAATATTTTAATGGCAAAAAGCATAGAGGCTGTACTAAGTATGTTATTATATCTTCTGATTATAGGTCTTCTATTAATAGAGACTCCATATATTTTAAGGCTGTCTATAGACTAAGAGTAGAATCAGAAAGATAAATTTAGATTTAAAGCTCTGGATTTTGAAAAGGCTTATGTTAGAAATATTAATTCTGTCAGCAGCCTTAATACTTTTGGCCATATTACTTTGCTTACTGTCGCTATTGTAGCTATTAAACTGGGTAAATTTGATGAGTTTAAATCTCTTAGTGGTCTGATGCAATCGGCTTAATTTTCACTGAATCTAGTTCAGGCCATTTTTTAACATTTGACTTCTACAGGATATTTATGTCCTTCTTTGGCACCTCTTTCGTTCTTTTCTTTTCACTTGTCACTTTCTTTCTGCTTGATTGGTCATTCCAATTACTATATATTGTATGTTATACATATTTTAGCTTTTGGTCGTAATTATTTTTATTAATTTTTCACATCCCTACACAATTATTATAGATTTAACTCTGTCTTTCTTTATATCATTCATTCTGGATATTTATATAGCCTATAACTGGCTAAAATCTTTTTTGGGCGGATTCTTAAAATCTATATATGATCCGTAAAAAATCAAAAATAAACTAACACTTAATAAAATAATATATATTGTACTAATAAAAGAATATCTCTCAAATATTACTGGAAATACATATGACATAATATGAGTTATATTAATTATAGAAGCAAAAATTGTACCTGCAGTTGAAGAAAACTTCATTTTAAATTTATACCGTAAAACATAAGAAGCAAAAAGTATCCAAAGTGATACAATATAAGGAAACAAATCATTTTTCTTTAAAATGCTTTTATAAATATTTATTATAATTAAAATAAATACCAGTAATAGTATGATATTAAAAATATAATTTTTGTTTAATTTTAACATGAAATATCTCTCCTTTGCATTAATAGAAGGGGGGTAAAAAATCCCCCTCTTTTGAATTATCTAAAAAGATCTACGACACCATATCCCATTAAATAAACACCAGACAATATTGCACCAATGCCACCTACAACTTCTCCAACTCTTCTAACCCCATTTTTTTCTTTTACTGAAGCCCCAATCATCTCTACACCTAATGCTACTCCAGCAAGGCCTTCAAGATAGTGTTCAGCTGCAGCTTTTATATCTCCACCATCAACAACTATTAAATCATCTTCTGTCAATTCCATAAATTCATTCATTGGTATTACGGCTTCCATTCCTTTCCCTCCTCTCCTTTCTTACTCCAATCGCACGATTTTTATCTATTTTAACCTGCCATGCATGGCAAATTTTTTATCAACTATACGATATGTAAAAAACTCGCTTTTCTTTTTTGCTTTTCCTAAACCTACTACTACGTTTTTCTATAGTTTTTATATTTTTTTCCTCCAAACTATAGAAAAATATAAGGTGGCTTTTTATTTTTCTTGAAACTCAAATTTGCAATATAGTAAGAACTATTGTTAGTAAAACTACTATTGAAATTGCCCAGATAAATCCTATAATTATTTTTTCTTTCACTTCATCAGGTTGTTTCAATGGGGAATACTTGTAATTCTTAGTGTATACTATATAATTAAGTATTAAAATTACACATGGGTCAAATATCAAAGCTATTACCACTATAATATTTGTATTAGCAATATTACCTGAAATCAATAAGTTCATTAAAAATATCAAAGAAGACAAAACTGCAATTACAGAAATTAAAAAAGTCAAAAAAAACAACAGTTTTTCCATTTTCTTGGAACCCATTTTATCGTACCTCATTTCTTTAGTTACGAGTTATCAGCAAGTAAACTTGCTGATAACTCGAAGTTCAATTAGATTAATGGCTAAACCCATAGCCAATTGTTGCACCGCCTATACCTGCTGCAGCAACTGTCAAACCCGCAAGTGCAATTTCACCTGCCGTTCCAGCTCCTAAGATAACGGCTACAGGTACAAAAGCAAGTCCAGCACTAACCGCTAAACCTGCAGCCCCTAATACAATGCCTGTACCTGCTGCAACAACAGCCCAATTAACTCCACCATCAATAACCATTAAGTCTTCTTCTGTCAATTCCATAAATTCATCCATTGGTATTAAGGTTTCCATTTCTTTTCCTCCTCTCCTTTCTGACTCCAATCGGCCGATTTTCATCTATTTTAACCTGCCATGCATGGCAAATTTTTTATCACTCACGATATATGTAAGAGACTCGCTTTTCTTTCTTGATTTTTTCTAAACTTACATCCATTTCTATATCCTCCTTTAATTTAGCATAAAATTTTTTCCGTTGTCTACTACATTTTTCTGTAGTTTCACGTTCTTTTAATCTAAGCTAAAAAAGTAGGATTCTCTCTCCCATCTCTCCTGTTTAATTCATATATGCTACATGAAAATATTTTTTAAGGAAGGATGTTATTTTTATCATACAATGTTAAAGTTTTTATTGTTATGAAAGCTTTAAGATTCGTTACAATTTCTGACCTTTAAATATATCTCCAATTACATGTTATCTACTAATAAAAAATTTTTGTAATTTAAGGCCTCCTATAAATTGATTGAATCAGAAAGATAAATTTAGATTTAAATGTTTGGATTTTGAAAAGCTATTGTTTAATTGCCGATGTTAATTACTATGTCTTGTATAACATATTTACACAATTATATAGGTTTAACTAATCGATCCTATACCTATTAATTTTGTTGATTATAAGTATAAATAGTTATAACTAAAAACCCCAAATAAATGGAGCGAAAAGTTTTAATTAAAAATTATCAATAATAATGCATTTATTATATTGTGAATACTATGAATAGATAAAACAATTTTAAATGGTGTCAAAGTTTCATTTTTATAGAATACATATGAATAATTTAAAATCAATCCTGCTAAAGATGTTGAAAAAATATAAATATAACTATAACAGTGCGATATACCAAAAATTATTGAAGCTACAATTATAAGTAATATTTTATGATTATTTAAATAATTTATTTTTTTAATAAATAAATCAAAACAACCTGATACAAGTACGTTTCAAATACTGGACTAATAATTCCAACTAAAATCAGCACTAATATTGGTGACATGTCAAATTTGGGACCATTAAAATTTATATTTGAAATGTTCGTATATATTGCTATTACATTATCTATTAGAAAGGAAAATACCACCATTGTTAAGATATAACCAAAGTCAGAAATATTATTTATGTAATTATAAAATATTTTATTAATCTTCATTAAGATACTCCTTATCTTTGTTGTATACTATTTAAATGAAAAAATTTAATTTTTCAATAAAAATTGTTATTACAGATAATAAATTGGTTAACATATTTTTATAATTTTATAGAAAAAGACTACATAGTAGTATAGGATATACTATGCAACAATTTGAGGATTTAATTAAAAAGTCAGCATAAAAATTTCGAGTTTTTGTGTCTACTATATTGACATAAATCCACATGATTCACTGTATCATACTTTTATTAGTCCTTTCGCCTATAAATTTTGCTAATTATAATATAAATAGTTACAACCAGGAAACCTGTAATAAATGGTATGAAAAGTTTCAAGTAAATCACCTCCAAAAATATTAATCATCACGAATAATTATTCACATGTAAAATATCGCAAGCAAAAAAGCTATTACATTAATTTCTAAGCTTTTTATCTATAATCTCTTCTGATACTCTTTTGAGATACTCTATACGTTTATCAATAGGCGGATGTGATTGTAGCTTTTCTCCTAATTTGCTCATGCGTTTTACAGTATTATTTAATTCAGCGATTTTTAATAGTGCTGAAATATAAATTGTTACATTTATTCCGCTTCTAATTACATATTCGTCTGCAGATTGCTCTTGATTACGAATAATTGCAAGAATTAAATACATATATAAAATCAATCCAGAAAATGCTACCAAAATTCCAAAAGGGATTGAAATATGAATATACTTTTCTATATAATCCATTATACTCCCTAATAAAACCATAAGTGGATATATAAATAAAATTAATATTATTCTTATTAAAAGATGCCATTTCTTCCAATGTCCAATTTCATGAGCAAGGACAGCTTTAATCTCATCAACATTCAAATTCTTAATTAAATAATCTGAAATGAAAATATACTTCCCTCTTAAACCAGTAACAAATGCATTTGCTTCTCTACCTTTCATAGCCGGCCATTCATAAATTTTTACTTTGTGTATACTATATTCAGCCAAAAATTTACTTAGCTCCCTATTTAATTCATGATCTTTTAAAGGTTTTGCTTTTAACAGAAGTTTAACAATGTATGGATAAAACATACCCGCCAATATAACAAAACCCACCCATACAAAATACTGCAACAATTCACTTTCTTTATATTCTCCTATAATAATAGCTCTACCAATAATAACTATAGAGGCCGGAATAAAAATCGTTAATAATTGTCTTATTGTACTATCAACTTCATCCCAATAAGTCAACTGAACATCCCTTATCTTTTTATATGTATTATGTGAAATAATTTGATCTAATATTACCAGCAAAGCAATTAATGCCCATACCAATATTAGTGATAATATTCTGTTTTTATGAACACCTATATATCCCATTATCTTTGCGATAGCAAATGCTGATATAAGCAAAGATATTATTACAATTACTCCCTGTAAATATTGGTGTAAAAAATTAAATTTATAAAGTACATATTCTCGTAACATTTTTTTGTTATAATACATATCTAATATTCTTTTGTTTATCCATATAGAAGTTATTATATTTAATAAAATTGCAGCACATATTAGCAATATATATATAATCATAATATGCCTCCACAGAATCTTTGTTTTATTTCACTTAATTAAAAAAATATAGCATATGGCGGAATTAAATAATTCCGCCATATTTCATTATGTTTACCACCAGCCAAAAAGTGCATATGATGCAGCTCCGCCAAGTGCACCAAGAATTCCTCCACCTACAACGCCAGATACAGTTCCAACAACTGGAAGAGTCACGCTCCCTCCAGCAGCACCCGCTATTGCACCTGAAACTGCGCCTGTACCAATAGATTTTCCAAATTCCTTCCAAGACCAAGCTCCACCATCAATCATCATCAAACTTTCATCTGTCAATTCTAGAAACCCATTCATTGGCAATACTGCTTCCATTCTTTTTCCCTCCTCTCCTTTCTGACTACAATCGCGCGATTTTCATCTATTTTAATCTGCCATGCATGGCAAATTTTTTATCACTTACGATATATGTAAGAAACTCGCTTTCCTTTCTTAATTTTTCCTAAACTCACATCCATTTCTACATCCCACCTTAAATTTAGCATAAAATTTTTTTCGTTGTCTACTACATTTTTCTGTAGTCTCTCGTTCTTTTAATCTAAATTAAAGAAAATGTAGGATTATTGTTTATCTTCTTTTCAGACAATATACTTACCATTCTTAACTATTATAGGAATTACTTCCTCTCTCCATAATTTCTATTATTAGACTCGTGCAAAATCCAAAAGCCTTCATTTAAGCCATTCTACAGACATACTTTTCCCTATCACTCTTGAATTTTTTATCTTTTATGTAGAATTTTCTCTCCCATCTGTCTTGTCGAATTATTATATATGCCGTATGAAAATATTTTTTAAGGAGGGGGAAATCCTACATGTACCAGCTTCAATTCAAGATATTTATGCCTTTTTAGCTCCTCTTTTTGTCTTTTCTTTTCTCCTATCCCTTACTTTATGTTTGATTGTCAGTCTTGAATACTATATATTATATGTTATACATATTCTAGCTTTTGGTTGTAACTATTTTAATTAATTTTGCACATCCCTATTAAAATTAAGTAGCTTTCATGATTGATCTTTTTTACAAAATATAATATCTTAAAATCACTATACATACAGCTTACTCATGTAGAAAATTCATTCTCTACTTGAGCATATCAGTCAAAACTCCCAGAATAAGAGCGTTAACCTTCATCTCGTCTATCTGCTAGATTTACTGTATTATCTTTATACTCATCTTTTGTTCAAAAAGTACTTTACAACTTTGAGTATACCATAAATTGATATTGCTAAAAAAACTAACAAAACGACAATGAGTAATGTCGCTCCTATTTTCTTTGACAAAAATGAATATATAGGTAAAGCCACCAAAAATTCAAAAACTATAGCAATAATAAAAAACAGAGAAATCTTAGGGATTTTTTTGTCTTGAATATTAAATACTTTTATAAAGAATCCCTCTAACCCATCTTTATTGTTCTTTTTCATACCTAAACCTCCTAAAGTCACATACTGCCAATACTAGTTGAAAATAACTAACATTGGCAGTATGCAAAAATTGATTTATTAAATACCCCAATATGTTGCTAATGCTGCACCAGTACCTGCTCCTGCTAAAGCACCAGCACATGTACCTGACCATGCACCTGCAGCTGCACCAGAAACAGTACCAATTATCGGAAACGTCACGGTACCTACAGCTGCACCTGCAACACCTCCTCCAAGGAACCCACCAACAGCTCCAAGAACCGTACAACCACCAATAAGTACATTACCCCATAAGGCGCCTGCATCAATAATTTCTAATTCATTTTGGTTCAATTCAATAAATCCATTCATAGGTACATTATTTTAAAAACACATTATTTTAAAAACTTTAAAAGCTATTATAAGAGATATTATCTGAACAACTGGTACAAAAAAATATTTCTTTGCATTTTTTAGACATTTTCACTATTCCTCTTAAAGTAATTTATATGCAATAATTCCTTTAAGAGGAATTATTGCATATTTAAAAATTACCACCCTTCTATTTCTTTTTATCTTTAAAATAAATTACAGTCGCTATTATTGCCGCAAGAATTTCTACTATCTCTGTAATGAAAGAAATATTAAAAAGAGTTTTATTATTCATATTTATACTATTAATTATTAATGACAATCCAATAAAAGCATTTGCCCATAAAAGGATAGGTAAATATATAAATTTTTTCATTTGCATTCCACATCCTTTATATTGCTAGTATAAACTACTACACTTATTACTTACAATAAGTGTAGTAGTTTACGTAAGATATTATTTATTCTTTCCAGCTTACATATATTGTAGCAATTCCTGTACCAATCGCAGAAACTCCACTAATAATTCCAGCATATCCCGCTACTTTTGTTAATAAAGTCGGTTCTGGAACAGCTAAAGCTGCAGCTCCACCAAGAATACCTGCTACTCCGCCTAAAACTCCTGAAGCTCCACTAACAACACCTAACCAATTAACTCCACCATCAACACCCATCAAATCATCTTCTGTCAATTCTACAAACCTATTCATTGGTAATACTACTTCCATCTCTTTCCCTACTCTCCTTTTTTACTATAATCGCGCGATTTTCATCTATTTTTAACATACCATGCATGGCCAATTTTTTATTACTTGCGTTATATGTAATAAACTCCCTTTTCTTTATTGATTTTTCCTAAACTCACATCCATTTCTATATCCTGCCTTTAATTTAGCATAAAATTTTTTTCGTTGTCTACTACATTTTTCTGTAGTTTTTACGTCCTTTAATCTAAATTACAGAAAAATGTAACTAGAGCATTGGCTGTACAGACATAAATATTGTACAAAATTAAGCCTTTATCAGCTAAGGCTGCTATAGTTAAAAATCTTTCTCCTAACAAGCCAAAACCCGTCATTAATTTAAACTAAAAAAATGTAATAAACACAATTTACTCTATTAGACCCATTCGAATTGCTTTAGCAATTGCCTCTCTTGTACTCCGAACATCTAATTTTCTGAAAATATTTCTTTTATGGTAATTTATGGTATTTATGCTTATTCCAAGTTCTTCTGCAATTGCGATATCTTTGTATCCTTTCGTAACTAATTTTAGAACCTCTAACTGTTCCTCTGTAAGCTTAACTTTACTATTGTTTACTTTATTTCCAACCATACTTACATAGTCACTAACAATTTTATATGCTAATAATTCAACAACCACCATCATTTCATCAACCATACTATCTTTTATTGTTGATAAATCTAAATATCCTATTATCTCATCATCAACAATAAGAGGTATAGCAATGCAATACCACTCTTTAAAAATATTGCAATAATGTTGTTCAGGTTTTAAATAAACTAGTTGGTTCAGTCTCATCGCTAATGAAATAGCATTTGTACCCCAGCTCTCTTCCTTAAAAGAAGTTCCTATTTTAAATCCTGATTTATTAAGATTATTATAGATTTCCTTTTCATATACCATTTCCAAAAGGTATCCATCCGCATCGGTTAATAAAAATATGTATCTCTCTTTGATTTGCTTGAAAATACTATTAACGTTTTTTCTAAAAACATTTATAAGTTCGTTATTTTCTCTTATTTTTAACTGCAACTCCTGTTTTCCCAAAAATATCAAAGGATTATCTAAGGTCTGTCCTAGTCCCATTTCTAAACATCTTTTATGAGAATAAAGCACTTCATCAAATATTAATTTATTCATAAGGCATCACCTTATTAATTCTCATTATTTGTAATTTTATAGATTTTGCAAACACCTTACCACACCTAATATTTTCTAACTTAAAGCAAAATTTAACATACTTTTCGACCATTTTTTATATTATATCACTTAATTTATAAAATTTGTTGATTTTGGAACGAAAGTGTCGATTTTGGGAACGAAAATGCATTTTTCACCTAATATTTCCCAATTTACATTGAGTTCTCGGACTGTGTAAAAACAATCAGATTAAATTTGCATAAGTATGATATAATGATAATAAGAAGATGTTTTAAATCGAGGTGTAAAAAATGTTAAAATTTCATG
>LDZS01003222.1_pt1 | contig 11882 bp, 8 predicted proteins | sample 615471 | NCBI WGS metagenome assembly LDZS01 (sample SAMN03408295, study PRJNA278302) | terrestrial metagenome | isolation source: oil reservoir sample K3 | place: USA: Alaska, North Slope, Kuparuk formation | collected 2013
AACATCGACACGACGAAGCTCTACGGGGTGAGCAGATTGGTATCGCGCCTGACTGGGGTGGCCGTGCCGCCCAACAAGGCCGTCGTGGGAGATAACGCCTTTTCCCACGAGGCCGGGATCCATCAGCACGGCATCCTATGCAACCGCGCCACTTACGAAATAATGAAACCAGAGGATGTGGGCGCTCCCGGAACGCGCCTAGTGCTGGGCAAACACTCCGGGCACCACGCCTTCCGCCAGCGCCTGGAAGAGCTGGGTTATTCTCTCTCCGAAGAAGAACTGCGCAAGGCCTTTGCTGCTTTCAAAGAACTGTGCGACCGCAAGGAAGTGGTGACCGACGGCGATCTGGAGGCGCTCGTGGTGGACGAGATCTTGGGAGTTGCTACGAACCACGATTACGAGCTGCGCCATTTCGAGGTGCACGTGGGAAGTCGCGGAGCCACGGCTACCGTCACTCTATGGGACGGCGAGCAAGAGAGATACGACGCGGCCACGGGCAACGGCCCCATAAACGCCGCCTACAGCGCTATCCGTCGCATCACGGGCCTTTCGCCGGAGCTGGTGAGCTTTCGCCTGCAGGCCGTCAGCGAGCGCTCCGACGCGTTAGGGGAGGCCGTGGTTGTCCTGAAAGATGGGGAATTCACCGCCCAGGGACGAGGGGCCAGCACCGACGTCATAGAAGCGAGCATAAAAGCGTACGTGAATGCGCTGAACCGCCTGCGCCACAGGACAGCCCAAAAGGAGGTCGTCGTAAGATGAAACGCACGCTTGCAAGCGCCATCATAGCTTCACACAGCGGCGAGTCGGCCAAAGAAGGGGATATCTGCAACGTCAAGGTCGATTTCGCCTTCGCCAACGACATTACTGCCCCTCCAGCCATAAAGGCCCTCAAAGAGATGGGAGCTTCTCGCGTATTCGACCCCAAGAGATGCGCTGTCCTGCCCGACCATTTCACGCCCAACAAAGACATAGCCTCCGCCCAGCAGGTAAAGCTTTCGCGCGTCTTCGCCAAGGAGCAAGGGATGCTCTACTGGGAGGTGGGGCGCGTAGGCGTCGAACACGCCTTTCTCCCAGAACAAGGGCAAATCCTGCCGGGGGAAATCGTCTTGGGGGCCGACAGCCACACGTGCACCGGCGGCGCTTTGGGGGCCTTCGCCACGGGCATGGGCTCTACGGATTTAGCCGCTGCGTGGGCACTCGGCGAGACGTGGCTGAGGGTACCCCCTACTATAAAGGTGAACTTCGAGGGTACGCCTCCGCCGTGGATCGTCGGCAAAGACCTGATACTCGCCCTCTTAGGGATCGTGGGCACCCAGGGAGCCCGATACCAGGCGTTCGAGTTTCACGGAGCTGCCGTAAAGGCCTTGACAATGGACGATCGCTTTACGATCTCCAACATGGCCGTGGAGGGCGGAGCGAAGGCGGGGATTTTTGTGCCCGACGAGACGATGCTAAAGTATGCCAAAGAGCGGGCCGTAAGGCCTTTTAACCCCGTCTACCCCGACGAAGGGGCTAACTACGCCAGAAAGGTGGATATAGACACCTCCGTTCTCAAACCGCTCGTGGCGGCCCCATCCTCACCTGCCAACGCCCGTCCCGCTGAGGAGTGTTCAGACGTAAAAATCGACCAGGTCTTCATCGGCTCGTGCACGAACGGGAGGCTCACCGACATAGAGATGGCAGCGAAGGTTTTAAAGGGAAGATCGGTGCACGACGACGTGCGCCTGATCGTTATCCCCGCGTCGTATGAGGTTTACAACGCTGCCCTCGAGAGGGGGCATATCGCCACGTTCGTAAAGGCAGGAGCTGTGGTATGCACGCCCAGCTGCGGCCCGTGCCTCGGCGGGCACCTCGGGATATTGGCCGAAGGGGAGGTGTGCGTCTCGACGAGCAACAGGAACTTCGTCGGACGCATGGGGCATCCGAAAAGCGCCCTTTACCTGGCCGGGCCGCTCGTAGCGGCAGCAAGCGCCGTCACCGGAAGGGTTACGGATCCGCGGGAAGTGCTGTCCTCGGATGAGCTTCAAAGTTTGAAGGGGTGAGGTTCGATGAGCGAGAAACTGCGTGGCAGGGCATGGGTATACGGCAACGATGTCGACACAGACGTCATAATCCCCGCGAGATACCTGGTGACGAGCGATCCTGAAGAGTTGGGGCGCCACTGTATGGAGGACTTAGATTCGGAGTTCATCAAAAAGATGAAGCCGGGCGATGTGGTCGTGGGAGGCGAAAACTTCGGCTGCGGCTCCAGCCGCGAGCATGCCCCCTTGGCGCTAAAGAGCGCGGGCGTCTCCTGCGTCATAGCGGCATCGTTCGCCCGCATATTCTTCCGCAATGCCATAAACGTTGGACTGCCCATATTCGAGTCGAGCGAGGCAGTTAATGGGATATCCGCCGGCGACGAGGTCGAAGTGGACCCCTCCACCGGCATCATCAGAAATTTGAGTAAGGGTGAGACATACCGCGCCACCTCTTATCCGCCGTTTCTGCAGCACCTGATAGAGGTGGGCGGACTCGTGCCTTACGTGCGAGAGAGGCTCAAAGAGAAGGAGGTTTGAGGAGCTTGAAGATGAAGGGTGCGCAGATGGTAGTAAGGGCTTTGGAGCTCGAGGGAGTGGAGGTGGCATTCGGCATCCCAGGAGGCGCCGTGATCCCTCTATACGACGCCCTCTATGATTCTTCCATTGCTCACATCTTAGCCCGCCATGAGCAGGCGGCTTGCCACGCCGCCGACGGTTACGCCAGGGTCACCGGCAAGCCCGGCGTATGCATCGTCACCTCCGGGCCAGGGGCCATGAACGCCCTCACGGGCTTGGCCACGGCATATATGGATTCGATCCCGCTCATCGTGATAGCGGGCCAAGTGGCGAGACATCTCATAGGAAGCGACGCCTTCCAGGAAGCCGACATATACGGCTCTTCCATGCCCGTGACGAAGCACAACTTTCTGGTGCGCTCGGCCGGCGAGCTTCCGTCCGTATTGAGGGCATCGTTTTACATAGCCACGACGGGAAGGCGGGGACCGGTGCTCATAACGCTCCCCTCCGACGTCCAACAAGAGGAGGCCGACTTCCTCTACCCTCCAAAAATAGATCTGCCAGGCTACCGGCCAAACGCCGAAGAGCTGAGCACCCTTCAGGGCGCAAGGGATGCCCTATCCCGCGCGGAGCGCCCGCTGATACTGGCCGGGGGCGGCGTCATCGCCTCCGGCGCCGCCGGTGAACTGATCACGTTCGCCGAAGCCGGAGAGATCCCAGTGTCGTGCACGCTCATGGGGAAGGGGGCATTCCCCGAGAGTCACCGCCTCTTTTTGGGGATGATGGGGATGCACGGCAGGCCGGAGGCAAATCTGGCCGCATCGCGGGCCGACCTGCTCGTGGCCGTAGGGACCAAGTTTTCGGACCGCACCACCGGCTTCGCCACAACGTTCGCCCCGCTCGCCAAGGTAATACACGTGGATCTGGACCCCGCCGAGATAGACAAAAACATCCGCGCCCACTTCCCGCTCGTGGGAGACGCGCGAAAAGTCCTAAGGCTTTTGACCGAGGATTTGAGGCCGCACCCGAGCCGCAGGCATTGGTTTGAGGAGATCGAATCTTGGAGAGAGGCTTACCCGTTAGATGAAGATCTGCTGCCGGCCTTCGCCCTCAAGACGCTGCGCAGCCGCGTGAGCGCCGAAACAGTAGTTACGACGGAGGTGGGACAGCACCAAATGTGGGCAGCCCTCTACTGGCAGGTAGAGGCCCCACGCACCTTCATAACCTCCGGCGGCTTAGGGACCATGGGCTTCGGATTGCCCGCTGCGGTGGGGGCAAGCTTAGCGCGCCCGGGCGAGCGCGTTATATGCATAGCCGGCGACGGGAGTATATTGATGAACGCTCAAGAGCTCGAGACGTGCGCCAGATACAACCTGCCGGTCAAGGTATTCGTCTTCAACAACAGCTCCTTGGGCATGGTGAGGCAGTGGCAAGAGCTCTTCTGGGACCGCCGATATGCGGAGACGCTCACCGACTCCCCTTGCGATTTCGCGAAGCTCGCCCAGGGGTATGGGGTCAAAGGATGGAGGGCGGAGATCTCATCGGAAGTAGAGAGCGCCATCGACGCAGCGCTCTCCTGCGGGGGGCCGGCCTTGGTGGACATCCTCGTACCGAGAGAAGAGCTCGTCATGCCGATGGTGCCGCCGGGGCGCAGCCTCACGGACTTCATCCACGGCCTCGCGGTCAAATCTTGAGCGCCGACCCCGGATAACGCGCTACACGAAGAGACGAGTTGCACCTCTTTCCGAGGTCCGTCAATGGGATTTGAGGTCGAAACTGCGGGGGCAAGCTTCTGCCCCCGTTTTTTCTTTTCCTTATGCTCGTTCACATAAATCGGCGCACTATAAAGGCACCGCGAAATGACAATTCCATTGGACGCAGAGGGCGCGGTTGAGGTATTATGTTTTAAAAGCAACCGTCCTGCGCCGCTTTGTTCTTGTTTATCTCGAGGGCGTAGTGATGTGGTGTGTTTTTCGGTGCTTTATCTGCTCCTATGATCACGAGGGTAAGGATGGTGGAGAGAGTGTTTCCGAGAGCATATGAACTCTTAAGGGAGATAGACCCGGCTATCGCCGACGTGTTAGACGCCGAACTGAAGCGAGAGCGCGAAGGGATCGAGTTGATCGCCTCCGAAAACGTGGTCTCGCCTGCTGTGCTGGCTGCCATGGGGTCGGTGCTGACTAACAAATATGCCGAAGGCTACCCCGGCAGGCGCTATTACGGCGGATGCGAGGCCGTGGATCGAGCTGAAGATCTCGCCCGCGACAGGGCGAAGGAGCTCTTCGGCTGCGATCACGCTAACGTCCAACCCCATTCCGGATCCCAGGCGAACATGGCAGTGTATTTCTCGGTGCTCAAGCCGGGGGATACGATACTGGCCATGGATCTCGCCCATGGAGGGCACCTGACCCACGGAAGCCCCGTCAATTTCTCAGGCCAGCTCTACAACGTGGTCCACTACGGCGTGACGAGGGAGACGGAAACCATCGACTTCGACCAGGTGGCGAGGCTGGCTGCCGAACACAAGCCCAAGATGATCGTCTGCGGCGCAAGCGCGTATCCGAGAGAGATAGACGCCGAACGCTTCCGCAGGATAGCCGACGAGGTCGGCGCCTACCTCATGTTCGATATAGCCCACATCGCTGGGTTGATAGCGACCGGCCTCCACAAAGACCCTATCCCCTTTTGCGACTTCGTCACCACCACGACGCACAAAACTTTGCGCGGCCCCAGAGGCGGCATGATAATGTGCCGGCAGGAGCACGCCAAGGCCGTAGACAAAACCGTCTTTCCGGGCATGCAGGGCGGTCCGCTGATGCACATCATAGCAGCCAAGGCCGTAGCCTTCCAGGAGGCCTTAAAGCCTGACTTCAAGGATTATCAGAAAAAAATCGTCAAGAATGCGAAGGCCCTCGCTGAGGCGCTATTGCAAAAGGGCTTCCGCCTCGTCTCCGGCGGCACGGACAATCATCTGATAGTAGTCGATCTTACGGAGCGCGGCATAACGGGCAAGGATTTCGAGGCCGCCCTGGACAAAGCCGGCATAACCGTGAACAAAGAGACCATTCCCTTCGATACCCAAAGCCCCTTCGTCACGAGCGGCATCCGCGTCGGAACGCCAGCGGTCACTACGAGAGGCTTTGGAGAGAGCGCGATGAAGGTCATAGCGGATTGGATGGATAGGGTGGCAAACGCCGTCGACGACGAAAAGGCACTTTCAAAGGTGAGGGAAGAGGTGAAAGAGTTTTGCCGGGCATTTCCCATCTACGAAGGTCTCGGCATATGACACAGCTCTCGACGGTCGCTGGGTTCGATTTGACCGTGAACGAAGAAGGCCTTCGCCGTGCCGTCGAGCGGGCGAAGGAAAGAGGCGTCGTCCTGCCGACCTTCGAGCAGATGAAGGACCCGAGCAGGGTCCCGCAAAAGGTAAAGGAGCGGCTGAAAGGCGTCGGGCTTTGGGACGTAGACCCGGCAAACCTCTTCAGGATCACCTGGAAAAATGAGCCCATGGAACGAGGTGGCCTCTACGGTGGCGTGAACTTCGTGGAGTTGCCGCCTCTTTTAACGGGCGTGAAGGCGAAGATCGTGGCGCTGGTGGGAAAGTGGTTTCCCACGGGTTGTCACAAGGTGGGAGCTGCATACGCATGCCTGGTCCCGCGCCTCGTTACTGGTCAATTCGACCCTGCTACGCAAAAGGCGGTCTGGCCTTCCACGGGAAACTACTGCCGTGGTGGCGCTTACACCGCACAGCTTTTGGGGTGCGACTCTATAGCCATACTGCCCGAGGGGATGAGCCGCGAGCGCTTCGATTGGCTCAAAAGCGTCGCGGGAGAGGTCATTACCACCCCCGGCGGCGAGAGCAACGTGAAGGAGATATTCGACAAGGCCAAGGAACTTCGCCGCAACAGGGACGACGCAGTCGTATTTAATCAATTCGAGGAGTTCGGGAATTACCTGTGGCACTACGAAGTTACGGGGCACGCCATGGAAGAGGTCTTAAACCAGCTTGCGGACGGCAAGAGCCGCTTCTGCGGCGTAGCGCTCACGTCGGGATCGGCGGGCACGCTCGGCTGCGGAGACTATCTAAAAAGACTCTACCCTGCAAGCTCGCTGGCCGTCGGCGAGGCGCTGCAGTGCCCCACACTCCTCCTAAACGGCTTCGGCGCCCACCGGATCGAGGGGATCGGCGACAAGCACGTCCCGTGGATCCACAACGTGAAAAACACCGACATGGTGATAGCCGCAGACGACGCGGACTGCATGGCCGCGATCAGGCTCTTCAACGCTCCCGCTGGGAAGGCCTATCTCAGAAAGTGCGGCCTTTCACCGCAAACCGTGGAAAATCTATCGCTTATGGGCATCTCCGGCGCCGCCAACCTCATCGCCGCGGTGAAGATGGCAAAATACTACGAACTCACCGAGAGAGACATAATCCTCACGGTCTTCACCGATTCGATGGAGCTCTACGGATCGCGCTTGAAAGAGATGGAAGAAGAGCACGGACCTTACAGCGAAACGGAGGCCGCTGTCGATCACAACAGGCATATACTGGGCCTTTCTGTAGATTGGGTCAAAGAGCTCACGTATTACGATCGCAAGGCCATCCACAACCTGAAGTATTACACGTGGGTCGAACAACAGGGCAAGGACCCTGATGAGCTAAACGCCCAATGGTATGACGCCGACGAATACTGGGACAGCATCCGCGGGATGGTCCCGATCATTGACGAGAAAATCACAGCCTTCAATGAAATGGCCGCCGTTTAGGCTGACTCGCTCGCTGCGGCCTACAAAAACATATCAGGAAGGACGATGATTAAATGAGGATTTTATTGATCTCGCCAGGCAAAGATGTCTATTACGCAAAGAGATTGGGGCGGGCCTTCAAATTGCCGCCGCTGGGCCTAAGCACAATAGCGGCTTTGGTCAAGCCGGGCATAGAGGTCTCCATTTTGGACGAGCATGTGGAGCCTCTCAATTACGATGACACAGCTGACTTGGTCGGCATAAGCGTGATGACCGCCGTCGCACCTCGGGCCTATGAGATCGCTGAAAAGTTCATGGCTCGGGGGGCCAAGGTCGTATTAGGAGGACCCCACCCCTCCGCTTTGCCCGAGGAAGCGATTCAACACTGCGACGCCGTCGTGATCGGGGAGGCTGAGGGCTCCTGGCAGAGGCTCATAGACGATTTTGAGAGAGGACGCTTAGAGAAATTCTACTTCAATGAAAGCAGGCCCGATCTGGCCAACTTGCCGGAGCCGAGGCGGGACTTGTACAAGAAAAAGGCGTATTTTGTAGAAAGCACCATACAGACCAGCAGGGGTTGCCCCTACGACTGCTCATTTTGCTCCGTCTCCAACGTCTTCGGCAAGGCATATCGCCACCGGCCCGTAGAAGACGTCGTCCGCTCGATCGAGCATATGGGCAAGCGGTTGGTGGGCTTCATGGACGATAACGTCGCCGGCAACAGGAGGTATAGCAAGGAGCTATTCAAGGCTCTATCTCCGCTCAAAATCAAGTGGGCCGGGCAAGCCTCCGTCAATATAGCGGAAGACCAGGAGCTGTTGAAACTCGCAGAAAAGAGCGGTTGCGTAGGCCTGTTTATGGGTTTTGAAACGGTTTCGAAGGAGAGCATGGGGGAGATCGGCAAGTCGCACAACAAGATCGAGGAGTTCAAGGCCAACGTGAGGCGCCTCCACGACCACGGCATTTTGGTGTTAGGCGCCTTCATATTCGGCTTCGACAGCGACGACAGAGACGTCTTTAAGAGGACTGTGGATTTCGTATACGACGCGAAGATGGACCTCGCCCAATTCAGCATCCTAACCCCCTTGCCCGGCACTAAGTTTTACGAAAAGCTCTATTCGGAAAATCGCATCATAGACACTGACTGGTCGAAATACGACATGGGGCACGTGGTCTTCAAACCTGCCCAGATGTCGCCGGAAGAGCTGGACGCAGGGGCTACGTGGGCGTGGAAGGAGTTCTACTCTCGCGGCTCGATCGCGAGGAGAGTCTTCGGCATGAAGTTCGACCTATTCAAGATCGCGCTCTATTTCTTGCCGGTCTTGACCATAAACTTGAGTTTCAAAAAGGCCATCGATTTCGGACAAAAACTCTCTCAAAATTCAAATTCTTGAATAAATTTTATTTTAACTTTAAAAATTTAAACTTGTCTCATGCCCTTGACAAATATTTTTTCGTTATATAACAAGCATTGAAGATTAACTATAGCCAATCTTAAGGTTTGAGCTTTTTATTTAAAAACTTAATTTATTTAAGTGGTAATTTTTTAAGATTTCTATAAATAACAGGAGGTGTGTGTGATGGCACTGAGCGGCCCCAAGGTGGTCACTGAGCTTCCAGGACCTAAGTCGAGGGAGCTTCTCAAGGTAATGGAAGAAAACGTGCCTAAGGCTATTACTTCTGCTGCTCCTGTTTTTATCAAGCGCGGCGAAGGAGCGCTATTTGAGGATGTCGATGGGAATGTGTTCATCGATTTCGCCGGTGGGATATCCATATTGAATGTAGGTTATAGCCATCCAGAAGTAGTCCAGGCTGTCAAGGAGCAGGCCGACAAGTTCTTCCACTCTCAAATAAACTGCGTGCCCAATGAACCGTATATACGCCTTGCAGAAAAGTTAAACGCCGTTATTCCAGGGAATTTTAAAAAGAAAACGCTCTTCGTCAATTCCGGCGCGGAAGCGGTCGAAAACGCCGTTAAAATCGCTCGCAGGTTTACCAAGAGGACAGAGATAATAACCTTTACTGGCGCTTTCCACGGACGCACGCTTCTTACTATGACGCTGACCAGCAAAGTTAAGCCGTATAAGTTTGGCTTCGGTCCCTTTGCCCCTGGCATTCATCGCATCCCCTTCCCCTACTGTTATCGTTGCCCCTACGGCCAAGAAAGGCAAAGCTGCGACCTCTTTTGCGTCAAGTGCTTCGAGGATTTCTTCATCGAAGAGGTAGCTCCAGAAGAGGTAGCTGCTATACTCATTGAGCCCATCCAAGGAGAAGCTGGGTTTGTAATCCCTCCTGATGAGTTCTGCAAAGAGCTCAGGAATATATGCGATAAGTACGGGATATTGCTCATTGCCGATGAGATTCAGACGGGCTTTTGCAGGACAGGCAAGATGTTCGCTACCAACTACTGGGATGTATACCCCGACATCGTAACGACTGCCAAATCAATAGCTGCTGGGATACCCCTTGCTGCCATAACGGCACGCGCCGATATAGCTGATTCCGTTCATGGCGGTGGCATAGGCGGAACGTTTGGAGGAAGCCCATTGGCTGCAGTTGCAGGCTTGAAGGTTATAGAAATCATGCAGAGGGACAATTTCGCCGACAAGGCCAACCAAATTGGCAAGATATGTATGGGGCGCATGGACCAGTGGAAGGAAAAATATTCCATAGTCGGTGATGTGCGCGGCAGAGGGGCGATGGTGGCCGTAGAGTTCGTAAAGGACAAAAAGACCAAAGAGCCAGCCAAAGAAGAGGTATCTAAGATTCAAAGGTTCTGCTGGGAACACGGCTTGGTGGTCCTAAAAACCGGCATTAGAGATAACGTTATCCGCCTGCTCACGCCTTTGGTGATAGCTGAATCACAGCTTCAGGCAGGATTAGACATCTTAGAAAAAGCTATAGCTCAAGCATAAATAAACTTGTTGTCCCCTGGGAGAGACGTTACACCGAGCTTTATTCCCTCACGTAAAGTAGGCCTCTCGGGGGACACAATTATGGCAAATTTACCGCAAATACAAACTCCATAAAGTAAAGGGGGCAGTTTGCATGAGAGAAGAAAGAGCCGTATTGAAAAAGGCACTTTCGTCCATGGATGTATTGGCAACTGGCCTTGGCGCTTTAATAGGATGGGGCTGGATAGTAGCTTTCGGGAGTATGATTCAAAAAGCGGGCGTGCTGGGGCTTATCTTAGGCTTTGCAATAGGCGGCACGTTAATGTTAACCATAGGCTTAACTTGTGGAGAATTGTCCTCCAGTATGCCAGTGACGGCAGGAGGATTTGCGTTTACTCTAAAAGCTTTAGGAGTAAAACACGCATATTGGTGCGGATGTTTTATGGCTATTAGTTACATCGCACTGTTAATGTTTGAGGCGGTCTCTATCCCTGTAATTTTTGCGACTTTGTGGCCACGCGTCTTCGAAGTGATGCCGCTATACACAGTGGCAGGCTTTAAAGTTTACTTACCACAAGTGATATTGGGCATTCTTGTATCATTTTTATGGTATGGCATAAATTATGTAGGAGCAAAGCTTTATGGCATTGTGCAAACTGTAATGATCGTCATCTTCATAGTATTAGGGTTTTGCACTGTAGGTTTAAGCCTTTATAAAGGCAACCCTGCATTTTTTATAGAAAATATGTGGGGTAATCTCAGTCCTATAAAAGGAATAGTATCAATTTTAGCCTTAGCCGGATTTTTCTATATAGGATTTGATATGATTCCACAAGCGGCCGAAGAATATAAAGCTGAACCTAAAAAGCTAGCACGTTTAATTCAAGGATCAATTATCGTCGGCACGATATGGTATATGCTGATCGGATGCATGATAGCTTTTCAAATACCTAAAAGCGAACTGCCAAATTTGAGCTTACCTGCTGCTTCTGCAGTAGCCAGAACATGGGGCCAAGCTGGTTTTTACATAGTTTTGTTCTTAGGCATCATAGGAATAGTAACCACATATTCAGCCTCTTTTTACTCTGCCTCGAGGGTTTTGTTTGGATTGGCAAGAGGGAAGCTTTTCCCCAAGGGCTTCGCTAAGCTTCATCCGAAATACGGAACACCGACTTTTCCAATAACAATCGCAGCCATGGCTTCTATAATAGCTGTTTTTTTAGGCAGAGCGGCTGTAATGTGGTTCCTTGACGCAACTTCTGCCTTTGTAGTGCTCTTCTATTTGTATATAGCATGTAGCTACATTACCCTGCGCAAGCAAGAACCCGAAATGAATCGTCCTTACAGGGCACCAGGAGGCATATTAACTGGCATCGTTGCAGTTTGTGCATCAATATTCTTCTTTTTGAGTCTTATTCTGCCATTTTCCCCGGGAGCGTTAATATGGCCCTATGAATACGCCATCTTTATAATATTCTTAATAATAGCAACGATCATTTATGTTCTTATGGCTCCAACACTAAAAGAGACACCTGTCGAAGAATATGAGTGGCTCGTTTTAGGGATAGAAGGTGACAAAGAAAGATAAATTTTATGTAATATTAGTATTTTAAATCAAATAAACCTCTTGAAATAAACTCGTTGTTGAATAATACTGTGGCCAAAGAGCCTTGGAGAGAAACACCAAGGTTTATTTGTGCCACCA
>LDZS01000077.1_pt1 | contig 11870 bp, 12 predicted proteins | sample 615471 | NCBI WGS metagenome assembly LDZS01 (sample SAMN03408295, study PRJNA278302) | terrestrial metagenome | isolation source: oil reservoir sample K3 | place: USA: Alaska, North Slope, Kuparuk formation | collected 2013
GGTAAAGGTGGCGGTCCGGCACTACGGTCTGACCGTTATCGGCTTTGAAGACGGTTTTGGAGGTCTCATTGAAAACCGGGCGCGTCGTCTCGGTCTTAAAGATGTTGTGGGCATTCTCCCCAAGGGCGGCACCATTTTGGGAACCACCAACCGCGACAACCCCTTCTATTACCCTGTCTACGAGGAAGGGAAAAAGGTATTCCGGGATGTTTCCGACCGTGTTATGGAGAACATTGCGAACCACGGGATTGACGCGCTGATTGTAATCGGCGGGGACGGCAGCCTGAAAATCGCGAGGGAATTGTACGAGACGAAAGGCCTCCCGGTGGTTGGTGTACCGAAAACCATCGACAACGATCTTTCGGCCACAGATCAGACCTTTGGTTTTGATACCGCGCTTGCCACGGCAACCGATGCCCTGGACAAGTTGCATACCACGGCGGAATCGCACGGCAGGATAATGGTGCTTGAGGTTATGGGACGTTACGCGGGGTGGATTGCCTTGCATGCCGGCGTAGCGGGTGGGGCCGACGTAATTCTCATTCCTGAAATTCCTTTCACTTTTGAAGCGGTTTATGAGAAGGTCGTGGAACGCCGGCGGGAAGGCAAAAAGTTCAGTATCATCGTGGTCGCAGAAGGCGCCAAGCCGGTGGGCGGCGAAGTGGTGGTCAAGAAGGTGGTAGAGGATAGCTTCGAAAAGCTGCGGCTCGGCGGGATTGGCAACCTGGTTGGCGACAAAGTAGAAGAAATGACCGGTATCGAGACGCGGGTAATCGTTTTGGGTCACCTGCAACGCGGCGGCTCCCCGACGCCTTTTGACCGTATCCTGGCCAGCAGGTTCGGAGCCGCCGCCGTCAACCTGGTCATGGAGGGCCGTTTTGGTGAGATGGTTTGTTTGAGGACACCCCACATAACGTCTGTCCCTTTGGCCGAAGCAGTCGGGGAGATGCGCCGTGTTCCCTTGGGCAGCGATATTATCCGTATGGCACGGCAAATGGGTATTTCTTTCGGGGATTAATATTTGCGATATTTACGCCACCAGGTTGTTCACAGAGTTGTGAAAAGTTTTGCGATAAAGGAGGATTTTCACTACGGGTGGCGAATTATTTTAAACTCGGGTTATGCTGGTGAAAGCATGACGCGACGCCGGTCCAGAGGAAAGAGAGTAGTTGTTCTTGGCGTAGGCAACCTTCTCCTGCGCGATGAAGGCGTGGGTATTCACGCCGTGCGCGAGTTGGCGTCCTTAGAGTGGCCGCCGGGGGTGGCAGTGGTCGATGGCGGGACGGCCGGGTTAGACCTGTTACCTTACTTTGAAGAAGCCGACATGGTGGTCGTCGTCGACTGTCTGGATGCGGATACTGCGCCGGGGACGATTTACCGCATACCGGTTGCGGAACTCGATCTTGATGATGAAACCCGGGATGCGGTCTCCCTGCACGAAATGCGTCTGAAAGACGTACTGGTTCTGGCCAGGAGAATGGGAAAGTTGCCCCCCACGGTGGTTTACGGGGTCCAGCCGGCGGCCATTGCGTGGGGGTTGGAACTTTCTCCCGAGGTGGCCAACGTTCTGCCGCGGCTTACAGAGTTAATAAAGCGCGACGTGTCCGTATGGCTCGCCGAAGAGAGGCTATCTTGATATGTAAGAGTTTGTGAAGACATACGCTTGAAGGCGGGAAGGAAAGGAGGGGGTAATACGGCCGCCCTCTCAACTGGAACTGGTGCAGGCCTTACCTTTTGTCATCACGTTTGAGCACTGTGGGAAGTTTTCAAAGGGGGCGGGACTTAAAGGAAAAGGCACCCACACCGGCATTTTTGTGAGAATGAAGGAGGGAGGAACTGGTGCGCACCCTTACGCGGCGAGAATTCATTCAACTGTGCGCGGCCTCGACAGCAGGATTGAGCCTGGTATCGCTTTTGGGACCGGACTTTATAACCGGAAGCCTGGCGCGGGCTGCCGAAGGCAGGCCCACCGTCGTATGGTTGCAGGGCGCCGCCTGCTCGGGCTGCTCGGTGTCCGTGTTGAACAGTGTAGATCCCCCGATTGCCGACGTTCTCTTAAAGGTCATCAGTCTCAAGTACCACCCGACGATCATGGCCGGCGCAGGCGAACTGTGCGCAGAGATTCTCGAAGAGGTAGCAGCCAAGGAGAAAGACAACTTCTTCCTCGTCATTGAGGGCGGCATTCCCGTTAACGAGAACGGTATCTACTGCACGATCGCGGAAAAAGAGGGTAAAGAACTCACCTTGCTGGACGCGGCTCGGATCCTCGGCAAAGCCGCGATTGCTACGATAGCTCTCGGTCAGTGTGCATCTTTCGGCGGCATTCCCGGTGGCAGGCCTAACCCAACGGGCGTGGTGGGTGTAGACCAGGTTATTACCGAAAAGCCGGTTATTAACCTCGGCCTTTGCCCGGCGCACCCCGATCACTTCCTGGGCACCGTTGTTTACGTCCTCAACTACGGCCTCCCGAAGCCGGAGGAATTGGACAGCCTGAAGCGGCCCAAGATGTTCTACCCCGAACCGATTCACGAAAACTGCCCGCGGCGGCCGTTCTTTGAACAAGGTAAGTTTGCGGACAGCATCGGCGAAGAAGGATGTCTGGCCAAACTCGGGTGCAAGGGGTTCATTGCATATGCCGACTGCCCGAAGCGGGGCTGGAACAATAATGTCAGCTGGTGTATTAAGGCCGGCGCGCCGTGCTATGCGTGTTCGGAGCCTCATTTCCCCGATTACACGGGTCCCTTCTACGGGCTCTTCCCGCTGAATAATAAGTCAACTACCTAGTGGGAGGTGATTATGAGTGGCCCAGCGTATCATCGTTGACCCGGTAACCAGAATTGAAGGACACCTCAAGATTGAGGTCGAGGTCGAGGACGGCAAGGTTGTTGACGCTAAGTCGAGCGGTACCCTCTTCCGCGGCCTTGAGATTATCTTGCAGGGGAGAGACCCGCGCGACGCGCAACACATTACCCAGCGCATCTGCGGCGTCTGACCCATCGAGCACGGCATCAGTTCGGTGCTATGCCTTGAGAATGCCTTCGGAACCAAACCGGCGAGTAACGGACGCATTATCAGAAATCTGATCGGCGGCATGAATATCGTCATGTCCCACATTCTCCACTTCTACCATCTGGCGGCCCTGGACTACGTCAAGGGTCCCGAAACGCCGCCGTTTATCCCGCGGTACGAGGGCGATTACCGCCTTCCCAAGGCGGTCAACGACAAGGCGGTAGAACACTACGTTCAGGCTTTGGATATCCGCCGCAAGTGCCACGAGGCCAACGCTGTGCTCGGCGCGAAGTTTCCCCACACCACGGTTCTCACCCCGGGCGGGGTCACCGAGGTGATCACGGCGGAGAAGGTCGCCCAGTTTAAGAGCTATCTCGACGAGATTATCGCCTTCATTGACAACGTCTACATCCCGGACGCCTTGGCGGTAGCTGATGCTTACAGCGACTACTTTGAGATTGGTATCGGCCACAAAAATGTGCTCGCGTACGGTGTTTTCCCGTTGACCGACGAAGACGATCCTGATGGACAAAAACAATTTATCAAACGCGGCCGCTATACGAAGGGGAAGTTCGGGAGTGTCGACCCGCAAAAAATCCTCGAGGACGTTAAGTTCTCCTGGTTTGACAACAAAGGGACGCACAGGCACCCCAGTGAGGGCATGACCATCCCGCTGCCGGGCAAAACGGGGGCCTATTCCTGGCTCAAGGCACCGCGGTATGATGGTCAGCCGCACGAGGTAGGGCCGCTGGCGCGCATGTGGGTCAACCAGGTCAAGGCAGTTGCCGACCTTGGACAGAAGGCCTTTTCGGTCCTGGGACGGCACTTCGCGCGCGCTGTGGAATGCTCGTTGATCGCCCACGAAATTCCCAAGTGGGCTGATCAACTGATTCCTGGTGAGCCCACTTTCGCCCCCTTTGATATCCCTAAAGAGGGCAAAGGAATGGGCCTTACCGAAGCAGCACGTGGAGCGCTCGGGCACTTCATTGAGATCAGGGATTACCGAATTCACAACTACCAGTGCGTGGTGCCGACCACCTGGAACTGCAGCCCGCGCGACGATAACGGTATCCGTGGCGCGGTAGAGGAGGCCCTTGTGGGTACGCCGGTGAAGGACCCGAAACAGCCGATCGAACTCGTGCGTGTGGTTCGTTCCTTCGACCCGTGCCTTGCCTGTGCTGTGCACGTTCTGGAAATTAAAGGAGGTAGTAAGCGTATTCACCAGTTCCGTGTTTTGTAGTGGTCATCACGCCCCGCACAGCGGGGCTTTTTTATTTGGGCAGGAGTTTTCTTTTCTGTGACGAACTAAATAAGAAAAGCGAAGCTTCAAGGAGGGGGCTTAAGTTAAAATGTTTCCCAGTATTGGCGTACCAGAGCTGATATTGATTCTGGTTGTGGCACTTATCATTTTTGGTCCGGGCAAACTGCCGGAAGTCGGAAAGTCCCTGGGCAAGACGATCAGGGAGTTCCGGCGCTCATCGCGGGATATCGTGGAGGACGTTACGGAAAGCGCCAAGGAAATAAAGGAAGAAGTGCAGGAGGCCAGCAAGGCGTTAAAAGAAGATAGCAAGGCATTAAAAGAAGAAAGCAAGGCATGAAAGAATCCCGGCGTAAGTAACGGTAACCATGCGGGCGAAGGTTAGCGGTTATGGAGGCCAGAGGTGTGAGTAAAAAGCCAGATGAAATGACCGTTCTAGAGCACCTTGGCGAATTGCGGCGCGTTCTTATCGTATCGATCGTAGCTACCGTTATCCTGGCCGGTGTGGCCTATTATTTTTGCGACCGGCTCTTGACCGTATTACTTGAGCCGGTAACAAGTCTTGGTCACAGAATTGTATTTACCACCGTTACGGAGGCTTTTTTCACCAAAATCAAGTTCTCCCTGTTCCTTGGTTTTTTTGCCGCTCTACCTGTCATCTTATGGCAGGTCTGGAGCTTTATTATGCCGGCCCTAAAAAAGAACGAGAAGCCCTATTTCACCGCTTTTGTTTTTATTTCCTACATTTCTTTTGTAGGCGGGGTTGCTTTTGCCTTCTTCGGTGTATATCGTTTTGCCATAAGTTTCCTTCTCCAGTTTGCCGGCTCTGAACTGGTACCTATGCTGACGATCGGAAGGTATATCTCGTTCACCATATGGTTTTTGTTGCCTTTCGGGCTTATCTTTGAACTTCCGTTGGCCAGCTTCTTCCTGGCCAAGCTGGGTATAGTTACACATCGCTTTTTGGCGAAGAGCCGCAAGTATGCCTTTCTGATAGTGATCGTGTTGGCTGCCGCCTTAACCCCAACACCTGATTTGCTTACCTGTCTTCTGATGGCAGGCCCGATGTATTTGTTGTTTGAGCTCAGTATATGGATTACCCGGATAGTGGAAAAAGGCAAGGAGCGAAGGGCGCGGCAGCAAGAGCTTGCGGAACTCGCCGATGCGCAGGTAGCAACCAAGCAGTAGGAACAAAATACCGGCGACTTGCGCCGTTCTGCGTCTACCTAAGTGACACACGGCGACCCAACGGTAAATCGATAAATAAAGCGATATATGAATTAGGAGAGGGGAGAAGGTGGGCAGGAAAAAGATAAGCATTATCGGTGCCGGGAACGTCGGTGCCACATGTGCGCACTGGGCAATGATCAGAGGACTGGGCGATATCGTCCTCGTGGATGTAGTCGAGGGTGTGCCACAGGGTAAAGCACTCGACCTTATGGAGGCGGCACCGATATACGGGGTAGATTGCCTGGTCACGGGGACCAACGACTATGCCTCTACCGCCGGCTCCGACGTGGCGATTATTACCGCCGGCGTGGCCCGGAAACCGGGAATGAGCCGCGACGACTTGTTAAACGTTAACGCCGGTATTGTGCGTGAGGTGGCGGCCGAGGTAGCCCGTTATTCCCCCGGGTGCTGCATTATTGTGGTAACGAATCCTCTGGATGTGATGTGCTACGTGGCATGGAAAGCCAGCGGGTTTCCGCCGCAACGGGTCATGGGGCAGTCGGGCATTCTGGACTCAACTCGTTTTCGCACGTTTCTTGCTTTAGAACTGGGCGTTTCGTTTACGAGTGTCGCGACGATGGTACTGGGCGGGCACGGGGATCACATGGTTCCCCTGGTCGGCTATACGTATGTGGGGGGTGTCCCCGTGACGAAGCTGCTTCCCCGGGAGAGGATTGAAGCTCTTGTCGAAAGGACAAGAAAGGGCGGCGGCGAGATAGTTGAACTGCTCAAGACGGGCAGCGCGTACTACGCTCCTGCAGCGGCGACCATCGAAATGGCGGAGGCCATTCTTAAGGACCAAAAGAAAATCGTCCCTGTGGCGGCGTATCTGAACGGCGAATACTACGAGCGGGATATCTACGCCGGTGTGCCGGCCGTCTTGGGGGCCGGCGGTGTCGAGAAGGTTGTGGAACTCGATCTGGCGCCCGACGAATGGGAGGCCTTCAAGCGGTCTGTAGCCAGCGTGCGCGAGGTGCTGGCACGGCTAGATCTCAAGTAAGGAAGGCCCGCAAGGGCCTTTTTCAGTTAATCCGTCAAATCCGTGTGGATGGGATGGAATAAAGTGCGGAAGGCAGAGAGGGGAAAGAACTTCTTCATATGTGCCAGGTGACGATCACGATCGGCTATGCGCCGCACCGGGTCGAAGTGCTGGGGCAAATGGCCCGGGAAATGGAAGGGCACGACCTGATTATCCTGGAGGAGCCACCGGACCCGTCGTTTAGGGAAATGCTTGCCGGTAGAATGACGGTAGACGCCTACGTGGAGGAGCTGGTGCCTGCTTTTCCGGAGTTTACCCGGAACGCCTGTCCGTTGCTGCAGCGTCTGTATCGGGCCGGCAGGCGGCTGATACAGGTGGAGCCCTACCTGGAGACCATGGAGCGGATCTATGACCTGCTGGACAACCAGGGAGTGCCGGCTGCTAGAGTCCGCGCAATGTCCGGAGTGGTGGGGGCCGTGTACATGGCCGAGAGCAGGGCCACCGAAGCCCTGTTCAACTTCTACCGGAAAATGGGCGGCCGTGACTTCCACGCCGCGGTAACAGCCTGCCGGGAGTTTGCCCGCGCGGACGCTGCGCGGCTGCGCTTGCGGGCGCGCCTCCGGGCAGAAGCGATTGCCGCGAGGGTGCACGCCGGAGATTACCGGGGCAGAATCTATGTGGAGGCCGGGTATATCCACCTGGCTCTCTCTGTCTTTCTCAGACGGGAGTTAAAGGAGAAAGGAATCCGGGTGCGTCCGCGGTTTCTGCTAGCCGAACCGCTGGCCCATCTGGCGGGTCCGCGTGCGCCGCGGCAGTTGCTGGCGCCCGGTGACGTACTCACCCTGCGCGCCGTTTTCCACGCGCCGACAAGCAGGCAAAGGGAGGAATTGTTGGCCGCCCGGGCGATCATCTACAGTGCGCTGCTGGGCAAGGCATCAGCCAGGCTATAGTGGATGCCGGGTACGAGGTCCGAGACGTTGTGTAATGCTTGGAGGCCAATTCGCCCTTGTCTTAAGAAGGCTTTTGTGTTATACTTACCTAGGTTTAACGAAGGTGCGGCTTCGATGTCGAACCGATGTCGAACCAAGGAGTGGGTCAAAACCCACTCTTTCGTTTATTGTAAAATGACCTACGGGCGGCAAAGGGGGATGTACGTGACCCACCGTGAAAGCGTGAAAGACAAACTTCAGAATCTTGCCGAAGGAATCGCCACACGGCACGGCTACGAAGTGGTAGACGTAGAATATACGAAAGAAAAGGGTCGATGGTTTGTCCGCATTTTTATTGACAAGCCGTCAGGGATTACCCTTGACGATTGCGAACGGATGTCCAGGGATCTCGGTGACGAACTCGATCAAAACGATTTCATACCACACGCCTATATCCTGGAGGTCTCCTCGCCCGGGCTGGAACGCCCCCTGAAACGCCCCGAGGATTACCGCCGGTTCCAAGGCCGACTGATAGAAGTCAAGTGCTACGCCCCGGTTGGCGGCTCGCGCAACCTCCGGGGGCGCTTGGCCGGCAGCAATCAGGAGGGCATAATCATCGAAACCGACGGCGAACTTCTGCGCGTGGCGTGGCCCAACATTGCGAAGGCCCATTTGGCCGTGGAATGGTAGGAGGTTACGGCGTTAATGAACGAGGAGTTTTTGAGCGCACTTCGAGATCTGGAAAAGGAGCGTGGCATAAGTACCGACGTGTTGTTGGAGGCAATTGAAGCCGCTCTCTTATCGGCTTACCGTCGGAATTTCGGCTCCACGCAGAATGCACGCGTTTATATTGATCGCGAGAGCGGTGACTGCCGCGTTTACACCAAGCTGGAAGTGGTTGACGAGATCACCGAACCCCAAACGCAGATCTCGCTGGACGAGGCTCAGCGTATCGATCCGCGGTACCGGGTTGGCGATATCATCGAGATTGAGAACACGCCGCGCAATTTCGGCCGCATAGCTGCCCAGACGGCCAAGCAGGTCGTGATCCAGCGGATACGGGAAGCCGAGCGCAACATGATTTATGAAGAGTTCACCAGCCGGGAAGGCGATATCGTAACAGGAACCGTGCAGCGATTCGAACAGAAAACGGTATACGTCGATCTGGGTAAGGCGGAGGGAGTACTTACCCCGGCCGAACAAATTCCGGGTGAACACTATTATCAGGGGCAGCGGCTGAAGGCGTATATCGCTGAGGTAAAAAAGACAACCAAGGGACCGCTGATTGTTTTATCCCGGACCCACCCGGGGTTGTTGAAAAGGTTATTCGAACTCGAGGTACCGGAACTCCAGGATGGCACGGTGGAGCTAAAAGCCGTGGCCCGGGAAGCCGGAATCCGCTCAAAAATCGCCGTGGATTCCAGGGATCAAAACGTCGATCCCGTCGGCGCCTGTGTTGGACCGAAGGGGATGCGTGTGCAGGCCGTGGTTAACGAACTGCACGGTGAAAAGATAGACGTGGTCCGGTGGGACGCCGATCCGTCTAAATTCATCGCCAATGCTTTGAGTCCGGCGCGCGTGATAGCCGTGGAAATCTGGGAAGAAGAAAAGGTAGCCAGGGCGATTGTGCCCGATTATCAACTTTCCCTAGCCATCGGCAAAGAAGGCCAAAACGCGCGTCTGGCAGCCAAGCTAACTGGCTGGAAAATAGACATCAAGAGTGAGTCACAAATGATGGAAATCTATCGCGAATATGAAGAATCCTTAGGCGATTACGAGGAAGCGCAATAGGGTGGTACTGGCATGGCAGGCCGGAAAAAGGTACCTTTGCGGATGTGTGTCGGTTGCGCGGAAATGAAACCCAAGAGGGAACTCATCCGCATTGTGCGCACTGTCGAGGACACGATAGAAATCGATAGGACCGGAAAGAAGGCGGGACGAGGTGCGTACATCTGCCCGCTGGAAACGTGTCTCGAGCAGGCCGTCAAGGGGCGGCGCCTCGAGAAGGCACTGCGGCACAAGATAGATGAAGACCTCGTCACTCATTTAAGGGAGGAACTTAGAAAGCGTGCTTCCGATACTAAGACTTCTGGGTCTGGCCCAACGAGCGGGTAACGTTGTATCGGGCGATGAGTCAGTACGTGCCAAGCTGCAGAGACGCCAGGTGAAGCTGGTGATCATCGCCGAAGACGCCGCCGCAACAACACGCCAGGATTTCGTTTCGCTGGCGCGAAAATACGGGGTGCCACATGTTTTTTGCGGCACCAAAGAGAAGTTAGGTGCGGCAATTGGCAAGTCGCCACGCGCTGTACTGGCCCTGCTGGATGAAAACCTGGCACATCGCGTGGCAGGGTACCTCAATCAAGAGACCGATCAATAGCCGTTCCCAAGAATTCTGGAGGTGGTTGAATGGGCAAAAAAAGGGTACACGAGGTAGCAAAAGAGCTCAACCTGGAAACTAGAGAATTAATGCGCAGACTTGCAGGCCTGGGTATAGAAGTCAAGTCGCACATGAGTACACTGACCGACCACGAAATTAATAAAGTACGGCAGTTGTTGGCCGGAAAACAGGGCGAGACCAAGCAATCCACCGCCGAGGCCGAAGGTAAACCCAAAACGGTTCGCCTCAGCCAGTACGGTCCTGGCTTGGTAGACAGAGTACCGCAGCGCCCACCCGACAGAACATTTGTTGAACGCCCGTTTGCTTTTCCTATACGGCCAACTCCGCCCAAGCCCGAGAAAAAAGAGCCGGAGCCCAGGGCCCAGCAACCAGGAGCGGAAGGCGCTCCTTCGCTTGCGAAGACGGCAGAACCCGCTCCGCCACCTCCGGTGTCCCATATTCATGCTCCGAAAGAGAAACAACCAAAGCCCGTTGCGCCAACCCCGCCACGGGAGACGGCCAGGCAAACTGAGAAACCGGTACCGCCAAAAGCCGGGGCACGGGGACCAAGGCCCGGTCGTGACAGAGGGGATTCGCGGCCTGCGCCGCCCAGGGGCCGTCCAGCCGAGCGGCGGCACGCCCGCATGCCCGAAATAGGCGAACCTCGCATACCAGAACGCCCCAAGGAAGTGCGGCCGGTAGAAAAAAAGGAAAGGCCCAGGGCCTTTGATACGAAGGAGCGGAAGCGGTCGCCGTGGGAATACGAAAAAGAAACCAAGTCGAAGCTACAACCTCCTCGCCGTCCGCGTCAGGAAATCCAGCCGCAGACCGTTGTCAGCGAGCGTAAGCCCCTGGTTTTGCCGGAAGCCCTGACGGTAAAAGAACTTGCCGAAAAGATGCACATTAAGGCCGCAGACTTGATTAAGAAGCTAATGGAACTCGGGGTACTGGCGACGATAAACCAGGAAATTGACGCCGATACTGTGGCGATTATCGCCAGCGAATACGGATACGAGGTCGAGTTCAAAAAAGAGCTGCAGATCGAGGATCTGATTGCCCAAAACGGCGAGTTTGCGGAACTGCCCTGGGAACCGCGTCCGTGCGTGGTTACCGTTATGGGCCACGTCGACCACGGGAAGACATCACTCCTTGACGCCATAAGGAAAACGAACGTTACGGCAACCGAAGCAGGTGGTATTACCCAACATATCGGCGCCTACCAGGTTGAGCACAATAATAGGAAAATAACGTTCCTTGACACGCCCGGCCACGAAGCGTTTACCGCTATGCGCGCGCGCGGCGCCCGCGCTACCGACATTGCCGTGCTCGTGGTGGCCGCCGACGACGGCGTCAAGCCTCAAACGGTGGAAGCCATTAACCACGCCCGGGCGGCCCAGGTGCCGATCATTGTCGCCATCAATAAGATCGACAAGCCTGAAGCCAACCCCGATCGGGTCAAGCAGCAGCTGGCCGAATTAGGCCTGGTGCCGGAGGAATGGGGCGGAGACACCATTTGCGTTCCCGTTTCCGCGCTGAAAAAGGAAGGCATAAAGGACCTTCTGGAAATGATTCTGCTGGTTGCCGAGATGAGCGACTTAAAGGCGCAACCCGGGCGGCCGGCACGGGGTACCATCATCGAATCGCGTCTTGACAAAGGACGCGGTCCTGTGGCTACAGTGCTGGTACAGGACGGAACGCTCAAGGTAGGGAACGCCCTGGTGGCAGGGCACACCTTTGCCCGCGTGCGCGCCATGATGGACGACAAGGGTCGCCGGTTGAAAGCAGCGGCGCCATCCACGCCGGTGGAGGTGCTCGGTTTTTCCGAGGTGCCCCAAGCGGGCGACCAGTTCTACGTCGTGACCGATGAAAAGCTGGCCAAGCATCTCATCGCCAAGCGCCAGGCCAGAAGGCGCCATGAAGAACTCAAGGGAGAGCGGCTTACGCTGGAGGACGTTTTCAAGCGCATCCAGGAAGGGAAGGTCAAGGAACTGCCCCTTATTATCAAAGCGGACGTACAGGGTTCGGTGGAAGCGCTCTGTCAGGCCCTTGAAAATATCGGCAGCGAAGAAGTGCGGGTACGTCTGA
>LDZS01003223.1_pt1 | contig 11847 bp, 8 predicted proteins | sample 615471 | NCBI WGS metagenome assembly LDZS01 (sample SAMN03408295, study PRJNA278302) | terrestrial metagenome | isolation source: oil reservoir sample K3 | place: USA: Alaska, North Slope, Kuparuk formation | collected 2013
TCCTTGAGGTCAGAGATAACCGGCGTTGAAATCGTGGCCCTCTCCTTTTACGAAACGGCGACGCTCGGGGCGGCCATGCTGGGCGGAGTGGCCTCCGGCGCATACAAAGACTGCCACGAAGCGGTCAGAAGAGCCGCACAAAGGGACGGAAAGGCGCACAGGCCGAGCGGGGAAGATAAAGCCACCTATGATGCCACCTACTCTATCTACAAAAGCCTTTACCCAGCCCTCAAGGGCCATTTCAAGGAGCTGAGGGACCTCGACTTCGACGGCCAGGAAGGGGAAGGTGCCGGCCGGCGAAGTAAACCCGGGCATGGTTGACCAATGCAGAAGAACAGCAGGGAGCACACGAGGAGCAGGTGACCAGTCAGAGGCGGCAGAAAATAAGAGATGCTCGGCACGTTGACCGGCGAGCTTGAAATGAGTATTATTTAAAATGCAAACATCACGAGAAAGGTGGGATAGAGGATGACCGAACGCAAGGGCGTAGTTACCATGGGAGGTAATCCCATAACGCTGGTCGGGCCGGAGCTCAAGGTAGACGACAAGGCTCCTGATTTCGTGGTTTTAGATCAAAGCCTCAAGCCAGTGACGCTTAAGGACTTCGCGGGTAAAGTCAAACTCATTTCCACCACCCCATCGCTCGATACGTCAGTGTGCGACCTCCAGGTCCACCGCTTCAACGACGAAGCCGCCTCTCTCCCCGGCGATGTGGTGGTGCTCAACATCTCTATGGATCTTCCCTTCGCAATAAGGCGCTTCTGCACGACTGGCAAGATAGACAAGGTTATAACGCTTTCAGACCATCGTGACGCCTCTTTCGGCCAAAACTGGGGCGTCCTGATGAAAGAGCTGCGCTTGTTAGCCAGGTCGGTCTTCGTAGTGGATAAGGACGATGTAATCCGCTACGTACAGGTAGTCCCGGAGGCTACCAACCATCCCGACTACGACGCCGCGCTAAAAGCGCTTAAAGAATTGCTGTAGCTGTAAACGAAACCGCAGGGAGGGTCCGTTCTTGAACCCTCCCGCATCATGCCATCCATTGAGAAACTGCGTAAACGATCGCCACCATCAGGAAAGAGGCGATTATCCCATAAACGAGGTTATTGCGCGGCCCCACCACAAACGATGAAAGGTGCGCCATAGCGGACGTGACAAGCGCAGTGGCGGAAAGAGGAGATATGAGAAACCCTATTGAACTGGCGCTCAAGAGCGTAAGGGCCACTACGGTAATGGGCAATACCGACTCCAACGTCTCCAAGCTTTTACCTACCACCACTATTGTGATAAAAGGATGTATGCCGATCACGGCGCCCCCCACGATGAGGACCACCAGGGCAGCAATGATGACCAATACGCCTCTGCTGCAGAAAAATGCCAAAAGGCTTCCTATCCACCCCTCTATCGGCGTTAACGACATTGCAGTGCCAAAAAACCCTGCCGTGAGCAGAAGGGCAACTTGAGAGCCTATGCCCGGCAGAGTATTCTTTGCAAAACCCAGGAGCAACATGGGTATGCGCCTCGTCCTTTTGAGGACAACCAACCAAAGCAGCGTTATGCAGAGCGCAGCAAGCGGAACGACGACGTAGTAATTGAAACCGTAGGGGCCCGTGAGCAACGCTACGGAGACCACAAACGCCACCAAGAAAAACATCATTTGAATCAAAGCCTTCCGCCGTGCCGCGATGAGGCCCTCGTTGCCGGGCGATAGCCTTGCATCCGAATAGGAAAGGTCGGCTTTTTCTTCTTTAAAGCGCTGATAACCACTGAGCAAAGCCAATGCCAGATAGACAAAGCTCACCCCTATGGCGTAAGGCAACACGTCGAGCCATTGAGCTTGTGAGGCGGCAAGACATACGGCCACCGTGGGGGCAGCCGGAGCCCATACGAGCGCTGCGCTATAACCCCTCGGTATCGAAATGACCAGCAGCCTGTCGGGGTCCTTCATGAGGCGCGAAAGCGCGGCAGAACTTATGACCCACAAGAGCGGTATCGTGGTGACCAGGATCAGCGAGCCCACTACAAAGGCCGCGATAGCAATGACGGCGTAGCACCCCCACATGCTTTTTACGTGCGTCCCCAAAAAGTCCCCCAAAACGTTGAGAGACTCCCCCTCTGTGACGCCCAGCGTCAAAAGCGGCACAAAGCTAACCACCACGACCACATCGAGCATGTCCGTAAGGGCCTTAGCCCAGAGCGAAAGCCCGGCACCATTGCTCAACATAAAAAGACAACTTACCGACATCAAAAAGATCACCAATATCCTGCTTCCCCTGCTCGTATAAGGCAAAGAAACCGCCATGGCCACGGCACACGCCGCAGCGGCCGGCAATTCAAGCCAGGGAAATATTTGCAACAACAGGCCCAGGATGGCCAATGCGAGATATACAGCAGGTCGAATCCACTTCATCTCAGCGCATCCCACTTTTTAGAGGGGCTGTCGCCAGCCCCTCTAAGCGATATTTTTGTAGTTTTGACGATAAAATATCTGCCCTTTTTAAGCATTCTCCCGAACGGCATCCAACGAGGCGGTCAAGTCCGCAGCGAATCCCATGGAACGCAATGTGCTCCCCAAAGCGGCCAGCAGAAGGATTATGTTCCTGCTGTTGGAGGAGCTGCCCATCAATCCTATGCGGAGGATCTTGCCTTTCAGTTCTCCCAGGCCAGAACCGACCTCGATTCCATAGACGGACATGAGCTGCTTCCTCAACGCAGCCTCATCTATTCCCTCGGGGACTTTCACGGTTATGAGAGAAGGCAGCCTGTACGGCTCATCCACCAAGAGCTTCAACCCCATCGCCTCGAGCCCAACCGCCAGGGCCTTCGCGTTTTTAAGGTGGCGCTCCCATCTCTTCTCTATCCCCTCTTCGGCCACGATCCTCAACGACTCGTTCAGCGCATAAATCATGTTGGCCGGAGCGGTGTGATGATAGAGCCTTTCGTCTCCCCAATAGCGGGCGAGCAGTGTAAGGTCAAAATACCAGCTCTGCACCGGCACCTTCCTCTTCCTTATGGCCTCCATGGCACGGCTGTTTGCTGTGAGAGGCGCCAAGCCTGGAGGTGATCCCAAACACTTCTGCGAACCGCTATACACAACATCGAGGCTGAACTTGTCGACGGGCACCTCAACGCCGCCGAGCGATGTGACGGCATCCACTATCATGAAAAGGCCGGCGTCGTGGGCTATTTTGGCGACATCTCCCAGAGGCTGAAGCACGCCCGTCGACGTCTCGGCGTGGACAATGCCGAGGGCCTTAGCCCCAGGCGTAGCTTTGACCACCTTCCTTACGTCCTCTGGATCCACAGGACGGCCCCAAGGAGACGATATTGTGACCACATCAGCGCCACATCGTTCGGCCACCTGGGCCAGGCGTTGGCCGAAGTAGCCATGGACACAGACGATGACCTTGTCTCCTGGTTCTATCATATTTACACATGCGGTCTCCATACCGGCGCTCCCCGTGCCGGAGACGGCTATCGCGAGGTCGTTTTCCGTCTGGAAGACGTACTTCAGCAAATTCTTCGTCTCGTCCATGATGGCGAGGAAATCCGAATCCAGATAGCCCATGGTAGGTTCGGAAAGCGCCCTCAGGACCCGAGATTCTACAGTGCTGGGGCCAGGGCCGAGAAGAATCTTGTCAAATGTGCCCCTCCTAAGTTGCCCTGTACCGCTATAATTTTTAACCATGGTGCAATCATCCTCCTGCAAGATAATCTTGATTTCGATGAACCACTCTTCCCTCGACGAGAAAGGGCTTCCTGGTTAGTATTCCTTGGCCGCCTCAACGCCGCGCAAGACGCGCAAGGCCCCTTGGACCAAGGCTTGCATCTCTTCTTCACCCGGACGGACGTAGACCGGGGCTATAAAGCTAACCCTGTCTTTGATGAGTTCGACGAACGCCTCGCTGTGGGCGATGCCGCCCGTGAGTAATATGGCATCTACCTCGCCGTTGACAACGGTAGCCGATGCACCTATGGTCCTGACGATCTGATATGCCATGGCCTCATAGACGAGGCGCGCCCTCTCGTCGCCGGACCTGATTTGACGCTCTACTTCTCTCAGGTCGTTGGTCCCCAAGTGGGCCACCATACCCCCATCGCCCGCTATCTTGCGCTGTACCTGCTCAAAGGTATAGCTGCCACTGTAGCACATATCGACAAAACCACAGTTCGGAAGGATGCCTGCCCTCTCAGGAGTAAAAGGGCCGTCGCCTTCGAGAGCATTGTTCACGTCTATGATGCGCCCCCTATCGTGAACACCCACGGAGACGCCCCCGCCCATGTGGGTTACTATGATCTTAGCATTTTCGTAATCCAGCCCGAGCTCTGCGGCAAGGCGCCTGGCCATAAACTTCTGGTTCAGCGCATGAAAGATGGACCTGCGAGGGACCTCGGGGAGCCCTGAGACGCGCGCTATGTCGGCGAGTTCGTCCACAACGACCGGATCGACGATAAAAGAAGGCTTGCCACCGGATTCGCTTGCGAGCCTCCAGGCGATGGGCGCACCCAAGTTGCTCGCATGCGCTCCGTAACGACAGCTTCGCAAGTCATCGAGCATCTTTTCGTTTACGGCGTAGGTGCCACCAGGAATGGGCCTCAAAACGCCACCCCTTCCCACAAAGGCATCGACCTCCTCGAGGGCGGTGTTCTGCTGCTTTAGAACGAGCTCGATCTCGCTAAGGCGAAAATCCTCCTGAGCCATGACGTTAGGGAAGGCTTTGAGCGTGTTGACATCGTAGCGTTGAGTGATGTTCCATAACTCTCGCTCTCCCTCAAAGAGAGCCACCTTGGTGCTCGTCGAACCCGGATTGATGGCGAGAACTTTGAAATCGCCGCTCATGCCTTATAGGAGGACAAGACCACGGCCGAGGCGATGGAGAGCAGCTTCGTCTCAGGAGAGTCTGTCCTGCTCGTCAGCACCACAGGCGCTTTGGCACCCAAGACCAAGCCGGCCGTCTTATTCGGCGCGAAGTAAACGATGGACTTAGCCAGGAGGTTACCGGCCTCTATGTCGGGAACGAGAAGTATATCGGCCTGCCCTGCCACCTCCGAGATGATCCCCTTGTGCCTTGCGGCCTCCACGTTTACCGCATTGTCGAGAGCGAGCGGGCCGTCGACGACGCATCCCTTTATTTGGCCCCGGCGGTTCATCTGGACCAAAGCAGCGGCCTCCAAGGTGCACGGCATATCGGGATTCACCACTTCCACGGCAGCGAGCACCGCCACCTTGGGGTTGTCTATGCCGAAAGAATGGGCCAAGTTTACAGTATTGTTCAATATCTTAACCTTGGCATTGAGGTCAGGAGCAACGTTGAAGGCCGGATCGCAGATGAAGAAAATCCTGTCGTAACCCTCAATCTGATGTATGTAGGCGTGAGAAAGGAGGGAGCCTGTGCGCAATCCCCTCTCCTTGTCTAACACACCCCTCAAGAAATTCGCCGTCTGAATCATGCCCTTCATCAGGATGTCCGCTTGGCCGGACGAGACGAGCTCGACGGCTGCGAGGCCCACCTCGACCTCGCCCCCTCTCGCGTCTACGAGGCGAAAGCGAGAAAGGTCGATGCCGAGGCTTCGTGCGGTTTCTGCGATCTTGTCGGCGTTGCCCACCAGGATGACCTCAGCTATCCCCTCCTTTTGTGCCCTATCGACCGCCTCCAAGACGTCGGCATCCTCCGCCCTGGCCACGCTGACCCTTTTAGGGCCTACCTCTTTGGCGTATTCCAACAGCTCGACAAGGGAGTGCAATTTCTTCATCTAAAATCCTCCTATCTAAACTAATATATTCGAAGAGACCAAAGCCTTATAGATCAAGGGGCTATACGGTCGCCGAATTCCCCAACTGGCTCCACGCCGGTTAAAGCGCGCAAGGCTCCCTCGGCGAGGGCCAACAGTTCCCGCTTCCCCGGATAGCAAAGGACTGGAGCGATCCACCGCACCCTATCCTGAATCTGGGCGACAAAACTGGCATCGCGCGCCACTTCACCGGAGATGATAACGGCATTCACTTCACCATTCAGGACAGCCGCACAAGAACCTATCTCCTTGGCGACATTATATGCCATGGCCTCGTAGACGAGGCGCGCCCTCTCGTCGCCGGCCTCTATGCGCCTTCTAACCGAAGCCAAATCGGCGGTCCCCAAATGAGCCACCATGCCCCCCTCCGCCGTAAGCCTCTTCATCAACTGATCTTTAGAATATTGACCACCGTAGGCCATACGGGCCAGATCGAGCGCTACAATACCGCCCGCCTTCTTTGTAGAGAAGGGACCGCTGTCGTCAGGGTTGTTGACATACGCCATGCGCCCTCCTCTGAAGGCGCAGACGCTCGAGGCCGAGTTCAGGTATGCCACTACGAGGTTCACATTTGGCCATTCTTTGCCCAGGTCTGAAGCTGCACGGCGCGCCAAAGCTCTGCAGGCCAAGGCGTGGTCGTACGGCAATCGCGCGAGCTCGGGCAAGCCGGTCACCCTTGCGACTTCGTCCATCTCATCCACCGAAACAGGATCGACCACAAAGGCAGGGATGCCAAAGGGCTGCGAAATGGCATAAGCCAATACCCCACCCATGCTCGACGGGTGGGGGTCTTTCAGCAACGCCTCGAATAGCCGTTCTCCAACCGCGTAAATGCCGGCCGACACCGGACCGACCACACCGGCGCTCCCCACGACAGCCGAAAGGCCCTCCACCTCGCTGCTGCGATGGCGGAGAACCCTCCTTGTGAGCTCCAACCAGCGTTCGTACCCAACCTCTGAAGGCGACGCACCTTCCAAAGGCGGGATAAAATCTCGCCACATCTCTTCTTCGTCGATGAAGCGACCGATCGTAATGCCGTCAAGATCTGCGTTTATTGCAAGGATTTGGAATGCCATTACACCACCCTTTGTAAAGTCAAGATTGACCCGCTCTGTTCAATTTCGAGCGAAGGTCGCCCATCAAAAACGGGACAACCTTCGCTTTAGGTCAGATGCCGGAAGCTTCGCTCTGATCTTGCCAAAGACCCCCGCAGTATTCGTCAAGAAACCTCATCAACATAACAATTATACACTCTACGCGCTCTCCTCGAGCCATTTGGCATACCGCCGCCGCAGAAAAATTTTCGTGATCTCGGCTGCCACGGGAGCCACAAAGGCAAAGGGCAGTATGGACAACCAGTGACTCGCTCCCAATGGGACGGTGCTAAAAACTGGCTGCAAGAAAGGCACGTACATGACGGCCAAGAGCAGAAGAAGGGAGCTCCCTACAGCGAGAACCATCCAGCGATTGGAGGCCACTCCTATAGAAAAGACCGAGTAATGCTCGGACCTGGAGGTGAAGGCTCGAAGCAGTTCGGACAAGACGAGGGCAGCGAAGGCCACGGTCTGCGCACCTTCCAGGTGTCCTGGAAAAGCCCTAAGGCCATAAACGAAGGAGGCCAAAATTGCGGCCGTCATGGCTATACCCTGAACAGCTATCCCTAAACGCATATCTTTGTTTATTACGGGCTCCTTCGGAGGACGCGGAGGGCGCTTCATGATGTCCGGTTCGCCCTTCTCGAGGCCCAAAGCGAGGGCTGGGGCACCGTCAGTGACCAAATTCAACCACAGAAGCTGTATGGGCTGCAGTGGGATGGGCAGGCCGGTGAGCATCGCCAGGAAGATGATCAATATCTCTCCTACATTGCAGGAGACGAGGAAAAATACGAACTTCCTGATGTTGGAGTAGATAATGCGCCCTTCTTCCACGGCGGCCACGATGCTGGCATAGTTGTCGTCCGTCAAGACCATATCAGCTGTCTCCTTGGTCACATCTGTGCCCGTTATCCCCATTGCTACGCCGATGTCTGCGCGCTTCAGGGCAGGGGCATCGTTGACGCCGTCGCCGGTCATGGCTACAACGTGCTCCTGAGCCTTCAACGCATCTACAATCTTGACCTTGTGCTGCGGAGAAACCCTCGCACAAACGTCTATCTGATTTGCTATAGCTACAAATTCGTCATCGCTTAAGCGATCTATCTCCTGACCAGACAACACCTTCCCATTGGGCGATAGGAGGCCTATCTCCCTGGCGATAGCAGTGGCCGTATCCTTGTAGTCGCCCGTAACCATCACGGTCTTGAGGCCAGCTTCTTTAGCCACCTTTATGGCCTCTTTGACCTCAGGGCGCGCCGGATCTATCATGCCCAACAGACCGACGAAGACGAGATCTCTTTCGACGGCATCCGGCGTACACGGCTCAGGCACCGACTCCAAGGGGCGATAGGCCACCGCCAACACCCGCAAGGCCTGATTGGCCATTTCCTTGTTGACCCCCAATATATGGCTTTTGACATCTTCTGTAACGGGAGAAACCCGCCCGTCGGCTCCCAAAACACCATTGCACAGATCGAGCACGATGTCCGGAGCACCCTTCACTAACGCGATATAGGAGTTCGGAAGGTGCCCCCAAAGGACATGGTCTTTTAAGCTTTGCGGCACTTCTTCACTGGGCTTATGGATTGTGGTCATGCGCTTCCGCTCGGAGTCGAAGGGTATTTCGGCAACTCTCGGAAGAATTTTTTCGACCTCGTCGCGCCATAATCCAGATTTTGCAGCGGCCACGACCAAAGCCCCCTCCGTCGGATCGCCTACCATACGCCAGGTGCGCTTCCCATCCGGACTTTCTGTCTCTTCCAGCTTGGCGTCATTGCACAATAACGAACCATAAAGCAAAAACGACGACGCGACATGCCGATGAGGGTCTTGTGGGGAATTTTCGTTCAAGAATTCGCCCTTCGGATTATATCCTTCGCCAGTGACCTGAAGCCAGCCATCGCCGGTCCACGTCTTCACGACTGTCATCTCGTTTTGAGTGAGCGTTCCGGTCTTATCAGAGCATATCACCGTCGTACAACCTAAGGTCTCGACTGCGGGGAGCCTCCTTATGAGGGCGTGCCTTTTCACCATGCGCTGCATGCCGAGCGCCAAGCATATCGTGACGACAGCGGGCAGTCCCTCAGGCACGGCCGCTATGGCGAGGCTGACGGCGGTCATGAACAACAGGACGACTTGATGCTCGTAGGTGCCTAAATACGTCCTGATGCCCTCGCCCAACAGCGCTAAGTCCGTATCCCTAAAGAGGCCGATAAGGAAAATAACCGCGCATATGACCAAACATGCCGTCCCAAGCCATTTACCTAACTGATCCAGCCTCTGCTGCAGCGGAGTCGGTTCCTCCTCGTAAGACTGAAGCATCTCAGCTATGAGGCCTATCTGAGTCTCCATGCCGGTCGCCACGACGACCCCTTTGCCCCTGCCATAAGTGATCATGGTGCCCATGAAGGCGCAGTTTTTCCTGTCTCCCAAGGGAGAATCCTCATCGAGCACAAGCGATGCCGCCTTATCGACCGGCACCGACTCTCCCGTGAGAGACGCTTCGTCGATCTTCAGGTTCACGGTCTCCACTAAGCGAAGGTCGGCCGGAACGTAATTGCCGGCTTCCAGCACAATCACATCTCCGGGGACGAGCTCACTGGCGGGGACGGTTATTTGATGGCCGTCGCGGATGACGCTGGCGACCGGAGCCGCCATTTTCTTTAGCGCCGCCAAAGCTTGCTCCGCTTTGGACTCTTGTGTCACGCCCAAGATCGCATTCAGGGCAATGATCGCGATTATAGCCAAGGCGTCGATGGTTTCGCCCAAGAGCATAGAAACCGCTGCTGCTACTATCAATATAATTATCAAAAAGTTGTTGAACTGATCGAAGAGCAACTTTAAAAAACCAGGACGAGGTTTTTCCATCAATTCGTTTGGCCCAAACTCCTCCAGCCTGCGTCGAGCCTCGTCGCTGCTCAGGCCTCTTTGAACGTCGGTCTCAAGTTCCTTAACTGCCCCGTCCACGGAAAGGGTGTGTGCCTTAGATGCGATCTTCATTTGCCTCGCCTCCGAAAAATTGGTGTTTGTCGCAACTGAAAATACCCCTTCGACCACGGATAAGAAACCCAATGTCTCTTTAGATCGAAAGAGGGCAAAATTCATAACCGCTGACTAAACAATAATAATAACACAAGGATCGACTATAGACACCAAATCGGCTTGCTACAAAAATGTCAGCTTCATCTAAACTACTCACAACCATCTTTATTTTCATAACAAGAAAGAATCGCAGTTAATAAAATTTATCATTAAAATCACAACTAATACAAGGCCAAAGAGCAGAACCAAGCTATACTACAACGGCATCCACCAAATAGCATTACGTTCAACCTAAATTAGCAATCCCGACACGTTATAAAGACATGCGCTCAACATCGAAACGTAATCTTTCCCTTTCGCTATCAAACTTGCCACTTATGTGAACACAAAGTTCTTTTGTGTTTCCATAAATCTACCTCCTTGAGTGCATAAGGCGAGGCCGGTACTCGAATACACCTTTGGCCTCGCCTTGGTTTTGCCTCTATTTGCGCGCTAATTCCTTGAGCATCTGCTCGTATTCCTGCGCCCTCTCTGGCAGGATGTGGTAGCAATGCTCATCGGCGGGGAATTTGCCGCTCTTCACATCCGATATATATTCCTTGAAGGCGTTCGTCTCGATCTCCGCCACGGCAGCATATTTCTTGACGAACTTCGGGGTGAAGGCCTGGAACATGCCGAGCATGTCGCCACAGATCAACACCTGTCCATCGCAGGGAGCACCTGCGCCTATGCCGTACACGGGAATGGAGAGGTCCTTCGTTATGAAGGCCGTGAGCTCCGGCGGCACAGCCTCGAGCAGTATCGCAAAGGCTCCAGCCTCCTCGACCGCCCTGGCGTCGAGTATGAGTTCCCGCGCGCTCTCCGGGTCTCTGCCCTGCGCTTTGAAGCCCCCGAGCGCCCCGGAGCTCTGGGGGGTGAGGCCGATGTGCCCCATGACCAATATTCCGGCGTCGGCTATGGCCTTTATCTTGCTCTGGACCCTCCTGCCGCCTTCGAGCTTGACGGCGTCCATGTCTGCCTCCTTCAAGAAGCGCCCAGCGTTCAGGACGGCATCGGCATCGGTGGTCTGATACGAGAGGAACGGCATATCTCCGATGCAGAAGGTGTTCGGAGCGCCGCGGCGGACGGCCTTGCAGCAGATGAGGCACTCCTCCATCGTCACTGGCACAGTGCCGGGATAGCCCAAGAGCACCATCCCTAAGCTGTCGCCCACCAAGATCATGTCCATGCCGGCCTGCTCCGCGAAAGAGGCCATAGGAAAGTCATAGGCGGTAACCCACGCCACCTTCTCGCCCTTTTGCTTCATCTGGATAAAATCCAACCTGCCCTTCTTCTTTGCCACAATAACCCCTCCTTTTTATTTAGCCACCGATTCCTGAAGCCTCGAGCCCTTGTTTCTTTATCGACGCATAGAACTCGAGGCGCAGGCTTCGGCAGCCTTCAACGCGTTTAAAAGCAACATAGCTATGGTCATGGGACCTATGCCGCCAGGGACAGGCGTTATGTAGGAAGCCACTTCCTTGACGGCATCGAAATCCACATCACCGATAAGTCCCGACTGCGTCCGCGTTATTCCCACATCCACCACGACAGCCCCACCTTTTACCATAGAAGAGGTGATCATCTTGGGTTTGCCCGTCGCAGCCACGAGTATATCAGCCTGGCGAGTTACGCTTGGAAGGTCTTTCGTGCGGCTGTGGCATACGGTGACCGTGGCGTTTCGAGAGAGGAGCAAGAGGGATACGGGCTTGCCGACGATATTGCTCCTTCCGACCACCACTGCGCGCTTTCCTTCTATGTCTATGCCGTAATGCTCCAAGAGATAGACGATCCCCTTCGGCGTGCACGGCTCCATAGTCTCGATGCCCAGGGTCAACCTCCCCACGTTTATCGGGTGGAAACCGTCGACGTCCTTCTC
>LDZS01000078.1_pt1 | contig 11807 bp, 9 predicted proteins | sample 615471 | NCBI WGS metagenome assembly LDZS01 (sample SAMN03408295, study PRJNA278302) | terrestrial metagenome | isolation source: oil reservoir sample K3 | place: USA: Alaska, North Slope, Kuparuk formation | collected 2013
ATATCCTGCGGGAGCATCCAGAATGGCAGGTCGTCAACCTGGATAAATTGACTTATGCCGGGAATCTGGCCAATTTGAAGGATGTCGAAGGCAACCCCCGCTACCGCTTCGTGCGCGGGGACATAGCCGACCGCGAGCTGGTGGAGAAGCTCTTCCAGAAGGAGAAGTTCGATGTAGTTGTTAATTTCGCTGCCGAGTCTCACGTGGACCGCAGCATTCTCGACTCTTCCCCGTTTATCGAGACCAACGTCAAGGGGACGCAGGTCCTGCTGGAAGCGGCCAGGCAGCACCCTGTCAAGCGGTTTATCCAGATCTCGACAGATGAAGTCTACGGATCGCTGGGGAGTGAAGGGAAGTTCACGGAAGAGTCGCCGCTTTTACCGAACAGCCCATATGCAGCCAGCAAGGCGGCGGCCGACCTTCTCTGCCGGGCCTACTATAAGGCCTACGGGATACCAGTGATCATCACGAGGAGTTCCAACAACTACGGTCCCTACCAGTTTCCAGAAAAGCTCATCCCCTTGATGATCAGGAATGCCCTGCATGAAAAGCCCCTGCCTGTATACGGGAAAGGTGAGAACGTCCGGGACTGGCTCTTCGTTGAGGACAACTGCCGGGCCATTGATCTGGTGTTGCAGAAGGGTCGGGGGGGAGAGGTCTATAACATCGGTGGTAACTGCGAGAAGCGGAACATCGAAGTCGTTCACCTGATCTGCGAGGTCCTCGCTTCCGAACTCAAAGAATCCAAAGAACCCAATGAACTCAAAGAACTCATCACCTTCATCAAAGATCCCCGGGGCGCGGCCCACGACTTCCGCTATGCCCTTGATTGTTCGAAGATCAAAGCTGAACTGGGTTGGGAGCCGAGGATAAGTTTTGAGGAAGGGCTTCGGCGGACTGTGGTATGGTACCTCGAAAACCAGGATTGGGTGGAGAGCATAATCACTGGCGAGTATCAGGAATATTACCAAAAGGTCTATGGGCAAAAATAGACAGGGTAGAACCAAGCGGGAGAATTGGCAATGAACCAGCAAGGCCGGCTACAGATCTCTGGTAGCTTGCTAGCCCGGAACACATTGCTCAACTTCGTTGGCCAGGCTGTGCCTTTGCTTGTAGGGTTGGTCACCACCCCATTCATCGTCCGAGGCTTAGGGACTGAGCGGTTTGGACTTCTCTCGCTGGCGTGGGTGGTTGTTGGATATTTTGCGGTCTTTGATCTGGGATTGGGACGTGCCACCATTAAGTTCGTGGCTGAGGCCTTGGGCAAAGGTGAAACAGAAGAGATTCCACGCCTTGTCTGGACAACGGTCACTGTGCAGGGAATTCTGGGCGTTGTCGGCGGGCTTGTCCTTGTTGGGATCACGCCACTTTTGGTAGGGCGTGTTCTGAACATCCCCGCGGAACTGTTAGGGGAAGCTAAGACCACGTTTTACCTCCTTGCGCTTTCCGTTCCAGTAGTCTTGGTATTCGGATCTCTTAGAGGAGCCTTAGAGGCGGTTCAACGGTTTGACCTGATAAACGCAGTGAGGATCCTCTCTAGCGCTTCAACGTTCCTTCTACCTCTGATCGGCCTGATATTAGGCTTCCAGTTGCCGGGCATTGTGGCCTTGATCCTGTTAAGCAGGCTTGGAGCTTTGGTTGCTTTTGCGATGCTAAACATCCGCCTAACCCCTGAGCTGAAGAGATATTCGGGCTCCTTTGCTCTTTTCCCTCGCCTATTCTCATTTGGAGGATGGGTGACTGTGTCCAGTATCATCAGCCCTATCTTAGGATCCCTGGATCGCTTCCTGATCGGATCGCTTCTTTCAATGGCCGCGGTTGCCTACTATTCAGCACCCCAGGAAGCTGTGGGTCGCTTACGGATTATTCCTGCAAGTCTAACTGCAACCTTATTCCCGGCCTTTAGCGCACTTGAGGGTGCTAAGGATAGAGAGAGGCTTGGTACCTTCTTTGCTCGTTCCATCAAATATATCCTTTTAGGATTGGGGCCAGTGATTATTGGGATAATCCTTTTTGCTAAAGACATTCTTCAAATATGGCTGGGAACTGAGTTTGCCAGAGAAAGCGTTGCGGTACTGAGGATACTTGGTTTAGGGATCATGATCAACTCCCTTGCTCATCCACCTATTGCGCTCCTTCAGGGCGTAGGGCGACCGGATCTCCCAGTTAAGTTTTACTTGCTAGAACTTCCAATTTACATTGGGACCGCTTGGTTTTTAATCGGTCAATGGGGTATTGCTGGAGCTGCAGGGGCATGGGCTTTTCGCGTAACGCTCGACACTTTTCTGCTATTTGGTGCCACCTTCAGAGTCTGTCGGCTTTCACCACGTCTACTGACAACTAATGGTGTAACACTGATCAGCACAGCTCTTTTGTTTCTGGGAGGCACAGCTTACGGGTTGAAGAGCATGACAAGCACTTTCCCGCTGCTTTCCCAGGCTTTCCTTTTTGTGACCTTCTTTGGCATATTCACGTGGTTCATTTGGAGAAACCTTCTAGACGCTTCAGAGCAAGGAGCAATCCTGAGGGTGGTGGGATTAAGGAAGGAGTCGAGTTCGCACTGCGAAGCTAAAAGAGAACATCTGTGTACAAAAGGCCTTATTGTGTCTTCCTCTAAGCCCCCATCTGTTGCCGTCATAGTGGCTACGTTTAACCGTCCTAGCCATTTGCGTGTCTCCTTAAATGCTCTTGCAGAGCAAAATTATGAGGGTGAATGGTGTGTTATTGTTGTTGATGATTGTTCGACGACGCAATACAACGATGTGATTAGTGAAGGGACTAAAGTGTTGGAAAAGCGTGGAGTAAAAGTGCATTATATAAGGCTCTCCTCCAACCTTGGGCAGGCAGCTGCACGAAATGAGGGCGTACGTTTTGCAAAGGCCGCTATTGTTGCCTTTCTTGATGATGATGAACGACCTGAGCCAAATTGGATTCGTGAACTGGTAAGGGGGTTTTCTTATGGATCTGATATCGCAGGCGTAGGTGGGCGGGTAGTAAATGTTGAGAGCCCTGGTTATGCTCAGTGGCGGGTTCGAGGGTATGACCAAGGCCAATATATCCATGAAGCAACTTTTTTACAGGAAGGAAACGCAGCTTTTCGAAGAGACGCTTTTTTAGAGGTGGGCGGTTTTGATCCAAAGCTCAGGTTTGCCCATGAAGGTATAGACTTATATCTTCGACTTCGGAATCGTGGTTATCGATTGCTGTACAATCCTTCGGCTGTTGTGTATCATAATCATGCAGCGACCATTAGAGGTATTCTTCGGAAAGCATGGTTTCTAGGAACTAACGCAGCGTACGTACATGCTAAACATAAGCTAGGGAGTACTTTAATTCGAAAAGCTTCGCGCTCTACTCTTCTATTAGACCTGTTGGTATGGTTTAACTTAGGAACTACGATTTTTGGCTTGACGCTTTGCGCGCTAGACAAAGCAGGTTGGGCCGTTTTGCTAGGCGCTTCCTTGCTTGGGTGGGTTCTTTTCCTGGCCGCAGTATTTTTGCTATTTAGACCGCGGAACATAAAAAGTGTGGCGTTATTAGTGATGAGCTTGCTGGTTGAAAAGGGTGGAAACATAGTGGGTGAAATTCACCGGGTGATCAGGTTATGAGTAAAAAAGCCGTCTTTATCTTACATGAGTATGGCGCTCCACGCCATTTTCAGGCGCTATATTACCTCGCTTCACAAGGCATCCTTCAAATTATGTCTGGAGAATTCGATTTCTTCAAACAGGTTGCCCGGTTTATATTACGTCGCCACAATGCATCCTTCCATAGGTTGATTCATAACGTAAAATATATGAAAGGTTTATTGGCAACTAAAGGAAAGACAATCATCGTGGGAGCAGCACCATATCATCCAACAATTTCGCTTCTACTTAAACTGAAAGAGCGTCACTCTCTCGTCTATTTCACTTCTTGGCCTTTTTGGGGGGATGACCAACCAGTCCCTTATAGGCCTTTAACCGTTCAACAAAGAAGACTTTGGTATGAATTCTTGAAAGACATTTCTGCCGTAGCAGTGACAAAAGCGGCGTGTAATGCGATTGCGCGCTATGGTGCTAATGCCGTACACATCCCACATTCAGTAGATACTGATTTGTTTAGCCCCCCTCCTTCTTTGACAAGGAAGGATCGAGTCATTGTGTTGTTTGTGGGAAGATTGAGCAAAGATAAAGGTGTCCACCGTCTTATTGAAGTAATCAAATCTCGGTCATGGGAAAGAGTAGAATTCTGGTTTGTTGGTAAAGGTTCTTACGAATCAGAGCTTGTCAACCTAAGCGAACGCAAGCCAGTGCGTTATTTAGGCTTTGTTAAAGACCAAAATCAGCTTGCTGACATATATCGCAGAAGTGACATTTTTGTGCTCCCATCGATCGACGCTTTCAAAGTAGAGAATTTCGGCATTGTACTGTTGGAGGCAATGGCTTCTGGTTTACCAATCATAACTACAGATGCCATTGGACCCTCTGAGATTGTTGAGAACGGCGTTGAAGGATATGTTATTCCGCAGGATGATCCTCAGGCCTTGCGTGAAGCTCTCGAAGTTCTGATTCAAAATCCGGAAAAAAGAAGACGATTTGGAATACACGGTCGGAAAAAAGCCGAAGAATGCTATGACGTGCGAAAAATAGCTAAAAAATGGACGAGTGTGTTAGGACTATAAGGGGTTTAGAAATAAAATCGCTGGGGCAGGAGAGCAACTGAACGAAAGAACAGGAGCAGGCGCAGAACTGTGGTATACATCCAAGGTGACAATTGTTTTCCTGGACTTCAGCGGGGGGCGGGAAGCTATTCTTGGCAGAGGTGAATAGCGATGAGTGCATTGGGTGGCCTCATTCTTGTCTTGTTGATTCTGGCAACGCTTCAGGAAGGAAGTCCGGAAGTCACTTCCTTTGAACTTCTACTAGCCGGTGTTTTAGGGGTTGTCTTCTTTTGGGGAACAGGTCAATTTCTACTTTCTCGTAACAGCATCCCAAGACCGCTATTTTACCTTTTTGGATTCTTGGCTTGGGCTGGAGTTAACGTTGTAATTGCTACAACTAACGGTGTTGAGCTATCGTGGTGGCTCCGAAGATTTTTTCCGATACTCGCACTGCCTGAGATAGCTTTGGCGAGCATGGTTGCATTTCGTTCGCAAAGACAGATACATTTAGCCTTCGTTAACGTTATTTTTTAGAGAGCCTGCATGTAGGTAGTCAGGAGTGGAAAACTGCTTTGGACAAAGCTTTGCTAAACCGTTTTCCTGACGGATCTTGGGGCTTGGACTTGATTTTACAGGAGGACAACGGCTGTTAGCCAACCACTAGAAGTTTTCAAGAAGATGTTAATGTTTGTGGAATTAAACTAAGTTACACAGGCATTGGTATGCCTGAGCATAATGGTTTCTTTGAACGGTGTTTCTCTTAACCAGAAGATGAAATCTGGTCAAATATTTTATGAGACTATTGAACAGGCCACGAATGCCATTGCTGATTACGTCAAGTTCTACAATACAGCCCAGGTTCATTCTTCGTTGGATTATCTTACACCCGGGGAGTTTCATGGGATTTACGTCAATAAATCTCAACTAAATGTGGCCTGACCTTGTTGAGAAACTGGGCGTAGTACAAACCTGAAACGAGGTCCGAAGGATGCACTATTATATTCTTATTGTTTTATTGATGTTTAGTCTTACTTTGGGTACTGCATTCAGGCTTCCGCTTTTAGGACAAACATATAACTTTCAATTTGCTGAGATTTTTTTAATAGCTGGCACGTTTATTATGCTGATACATGTATTGTCGGAAGGAAGATTTATTGTCTATGTTAATGACGCGGTTCCAGTTTTATGGATAATCTTGATTGTATGGCTTCTTTTAGGTTTTTTTTGGGCAAGACATCCTTTGCAACATATAGGAGGGACGCTGGCATTTTGTGAGGGTCTTCTAGCTTATCTTATTGCGCTTAATGCTTTTAGACGGAATCCTTCCTCTTTCCGAATTGCAGAAAGGTTATTCACCGTCAGCCTTGTAATACAACTAACTATGAAGATTTTACCGATATTGCTACACGCTAACGACCATTTATCATTTTATGAACTCAAACACTTTGCTGTCACGGCAATGGGCGGAAGCAATTACATCGCGCTCTACCTTGGTTTTGCTCTAATTTATGAATTAACTAATCGATCACGTAGTCATCTTATTTTCAGTGCACTTGCCGGAGGAGGACTGGTTATGACAATGTCCCGGGCAGGTTTAATTGCAACCGGTGTTGTCGTATGTTTATTGTTTGGTTTTCAAATGCGAAAGCTACGGCTTAAAGCAATACTCGGAATTTTAAGTGTATTAGGTATGGTAATTCTCATTACTTCTATAACGCCGCTCGGGGATGTTCTCTTTACTTCTATGCGCAACTTGGCAAGTGCGTCTTCACTTGTATCACGAATGGCGTTGTGGAATAGGGCATGGACTGATTTTAAAGAAGCACCTCTTTTAGGTTGTGGATTGCGTTGGGAAGCCGATCCTCACAATACAATTCTTAGAACGCTACGCGATCTGGGTTTTATCGGAGCATTACTTTTTTATGCCATTCTTTTCATTCCTATTGAACGGATTTTACGCTATACTGTACATTCGAAACATATAGTTAACTCAGAAATATTTGCAGTAGTATTGGGTTACGTGACAGTGTTTATTCATTCCTTGGTGGAACCCGCATTTTTCGGAACTATCTCCCAGATTTGGTTTGGCATAACTTTAGCTTACATTACCGTTTTATGTTGCCCTTTTCAAAAGCAAAAAAAGCTCTGAAGAACTGGCTTTAAAGGGAGTGTTACATTTAAGATGTCAATAAAGGTTTCTCTGATTGCGGTTCAATATGGGGATGTCAGTCTGTTAATGAAACTTTTAGCCTCGCTTGAGCATCATCCGGATAGGAAACTTATTGAGGAGGTAATCGTTGTAAACAATGGCCTCACCTTGGATAAAAATGCACGTAAACAATTAGCAGGATTCGCAGGTTTTTCTATTAGCATTGTGGATAATCCAAACAGAAGTTATGCCAGTGGGGTGAATCGCGGTGTCGCTGCGTCTCGAGGAGATATCCTCATTATTTCGAATAACGACATTGAGTGGCTTCCGGAATCCTCGATTCGTCCCTTAATTGATTGGGTTAGTAGAGATAAGATCGGCATTGTGGGTCCTCAATTGGTTTATCCCGATGGCTCATGGCAACGGAGTTATGGACGCTTCCCCTCAATGAGTGAAGCTTTAATTAGTCTCCTGATGCTTGACTCCATTTGGAACAGTATTAATATGTATAAATTCCGCAGGAATCGCTGGTCCGCAAGACCAAAGCTAGTGAACTATATTGATGGCGCCTTCATGGTAGTTCGCAGAGCCTGTTTTGATGAGCTTGGCGGTTTTGATGTGAAATATACTTTCTACGGCGAAGATACTGATTTTTGCTGGCGAGCTTGGCAAAATGGCTGGAAAGTGGTTTTCGTTCCTAATGCCCGGGTGATACATGTCAGGGGAGCATCCTCTACAGTCGATGCTTTAGAGGATTACAGTGTTCGCCTTTTCCAAGCTAAAAAGCGGTTTGTTCGTGATCGTTATGGACATTTTAGATGCGCGTGGTACGGACGGTGTATTAGAGTAGCACTTTGGGAACGGTGGATACTGTACGGACTAGTTGCTCAAATAACTAAGAAGTCTAGTTGGTGGTTGCGTGCCTATCAAGCGGGAATTCGTTACAAGGCTGTCAGGGAGGTTAAATTGCTTTGAAAGCTCTTGCTTTGGGTTGGGTAACTGATTTCAGCGTTCAGCATGTCAGATTTAATTCTGGTACTTCTTATATCATTCATGAACCAATTTGATGCTTGCTTAGTTACTTATTCGACAAGAAAATCTCCACTAAGATACAAAACTTTTCTTCCATCCAGATTTTTGATAGAACTTGTTTCTGGGGTTCCCAGCTAAACGGAACGAATTTACGTTCAATCCAAAAGAATTTCTAGAGTTTGTTTGTTGTGTCAGAAAGGGTGTTTTGTCATGAAGGTTGTCATCTTAGATCCTTCTTGCTTTGGTTTACTTTATGATCATTGTCTTTGCGAGGGGCTGACACGGCAGGGTTGTCAAACGCTTTTTATCGGAAGTCGGCGATCTTACGATGATTGGACATTTTCTGGAACCTACGAGCAATGGGAACATTTTTACCGTATTTCTAACTACATCTATAAAAAAGGTTATTCCGGTAAGGGGCGGGTGTTTCTAAAAGGCGTTGAGCACCTTTTTGATATGGAAAGGTTAGTGCACAGGTTACAAATATGGAAACCAGATATTATCCATTTTCAGTGGTTGCCGTTGCCGGTTGTTGATACCTTTTTTTTATCGCGGTTACGAAACCTGGCTCCTCTTATTCTAACCGTTCATGATACTCAGCCATTTCATGGGAGCCCATCTTCTCGTGTGCAGCTGCTAGGACTATCAAAAGCTCTTTACTCATTCGATCATTATATTGTTCACACTCGATATTCGCGGGAACAATTAATTAAAGGATTGGGGGTACAGGAAGAAGCATCAATTTCTGTAATTCCCCATGGTGTCTTCGATTATTATAAAACCATTTCGAGTAAATGTGGGAAAATTGAGAAAGTTAAATGGGCAGATTCAAAAAAGATTTTGCTTTTCTTCGGGGTGATTAAACCTTACAAGGGATTAGATTTATTGATAGAAGCTTTTGCCCGTCTTTCAGAGAAAGTCCGTAGTGAGACAAGCCTTCTAATTGCGGGTTACCCCAGAGTTTCTATAAAACCTCTACAGGATTTGGCCAAAAAGCTGGGGGTATCTGAACATATTGTCTGGGATCTCCGCTTTATTCCAGAGAGAGAAGTTGCCAATATTTTTGAGAGTGCATCCGTTGTAATTTTGCCTTATAGAAGAATAGATCAGAGTGGGGTTCTGATGACTGCTCTCGCTTTTGGAAAGCCGATTATAGCTACGCGAGTGGGTGGGTTTAGTGAGATTATAGAAAACGGAGTTCATGGTTACTTGGTGGAGCCTGGTGATGTTCAAGGTTTAGCTAATGCCATGGAAAAAATCTTGAGTTGCCCAGACATTGCTCATAAGATGGGTGAGGCAGTGCGAAAGTTGGTTAGCACAGAATTGTCATGGGATGCGATTGCCCGGAAAACGGTCCAGCTTTACAGATCATTATGTAATTGAAGATGGATGTAATTACGAAGGGCAGGAAAGTAAATTTTCATTAAAATTGTTGTCAGTTGGTGATAGCTGTGCCGCCAATGGTATCGGTGATTATCCCCATGCGTAATGAGGAAAATTTTATTGGTGCCTGTCTTGATTCCATCATAGCCAATGATTATCCGAAGGAATATCTTGAGGTCATTGTTCTTGACGGGATGAGCAGCGACCGATCAAGAGAAATTGTACTCGATTACTCTGCCAGGTATCCTTATATTCGTTTACTGGATAACCCTGGTCGCATAGCGCCAACTGCACTCAATATCGGCATCAGAGAAGCTAGAGGAGAAATTATTATCAGGATGGACGCTCATGCGGTATATGCTCCTGATTATATTTCAAATTGCGTGGAGCTCCTACAAACCTCGGGTGCCGCCAATGTCGGTGGCTTACAGCGGGCGATTGGTAATAACTACATTTCGAATGCTATTGCACTAGCTACTACATCGCGTTTCGGTATAGGTGATGCCAAGTATCGTTACGCCGAAAAGGAAATGTGGGTAGATACAGTATACCTTGGTGCTTGGTATAAAAAAACTTTAGAAGCCATTGGTGGTTTTAACGAAAAGTGGGTTGTGAATCAAGACTATGAATTAAATTACCGTTTGCGAGCAGCAGGGAAAAAAATTCTCCTTTCGCCGAAAATCCGCTGCTGGTACTTCGTCAGGGATTCGCTGCGCAAACTGGCGCGACAATACTTCCGTTATGGAATGTGGAAGGTGAAAACACTTGTTGCTCACCCTGACTCTCTTCGCTGGCGACAAATGGCACCTCCTTTACTGGTAACTGCTCTATTGTTATCAATGATATTGTTGGTTTCGGGGCAAAAGATTGGACTGTTTATTCCATTGATATATTTTATTGCTTCGCTAGTGGCTTCGGTAGTACTTGCTTTTAAGCGAGGCCTCCGTTACTTACCGATACTCCCCATTGTTTTTTGGACACTTCACCTCTCGTGGGGCACAGGGTTTTTTGCCGGGCTTGTGCGATTTGGTATTCCAAAGATCTCGCTCACGATTCTTGCAAGGGCTTTCAAAGGGGAACATGTTATAAATTGAGCAATCTGGAGTTTTAAAGATTCATTACGGATTCAGTAGAGAATATCAGACATAAGAAATTTTTTGGTGTTTAACAGTATTTTTGGAGGGGAGAAGGGTGAATGTAGCTGTAGTAGGAACAGGGTATGTGGGATTAGTTGCTTCTTGCTGTTTGGCAAACTCTGGGCATAATGTGATAGCGGTGGAAAAAGATCCCTTAAAACTGTCAGTGCTCCAGCAGGGTAAAGTTCCGTTTTATGAAGAGGGATTAGATGAAATTATGCGGAGTGCATTGGCCAAAAAAATGCTACGTTTTACTTCCAACCTACCGACTGCTTTGCGGGATGTCACAACAGTGGTTGTAGCTGTGGGAACACCCTCGCTTCCAGATGGACGAGTCGATTTATCACAGGTATATGGTGTAGTTCAAGAGATCGTTCAAAATGCTAAGGATGAAATAACTATTATCATGAAGAGCACGGTGCCTCCGGGGACAGGAAAGATACTTTCAAGAAAGTTTTTAGCTCAAAGTAGTGTGCCGATTCATTATGCTTGCAATCCAGAGTTCCTGCGGGAAGGAAAGGCTGTTTGGGACTGGTATCATCCAGATCGGATTGTGGTCGGGTGTGATGATGAAACTGTTGCCGAAAAGGTTCTCGAATTATATGCAGATATTGATGCGCCAAAGGTTGTGATGGATGTCACCAGTGCGGAAATGGTGAAATATGCCTCAAACGCTTTTTTAGCAACAAAAATTTCTTTTATCAACGAAATTGCCAACTTATGTGAATTGGTTGGAGCTGATATTGATAACGTTGCCCCTGCAGTTGGAATGGATAAGCGTATCGGTCCCCATTTTTTACAAGCAGGGTTGGGATATGGTGGTTCTTGCTTTCCGAAAGATACTAAGGGTTTAGATTATGTTTCCTCGTTCAATGGCTATAGGTTTAGCTTGTTGAAAGCTGTTATCGAAGTCAATACACATCAGCGGATTATGGCAGTAAGAAAAATACGCGAAAGAATGGGGGATCTGCACGGAAGAAGGATTGCGGTTTTAGGCCTTGCTTTTAAGCCTGGCACAGATGATGTCAGAGAAGCTCCTGCTCTTGACATTATCAGATACCTCGTAGATGAGGGGGCAAATGTTACTGCTACAGATCCCCTTGCTTTGAAGAACGCTCGTCCTTGTTTGCCCAACTACGTCAAACTTCTTCACGACCCCTACGAAGCCGTGCGAGGAGCAGAGGCCTTACTACTTGCTACGGAGTGGCCGCAGTTGGTCAATTTGGACTGGGAAAAAGTGAAGCAATTGATGTGCGATCCTTTTCTGGTTGTGGATGGTAGAAATGCTTTAGATCCAGTTAAACTCGAGAAATTAGGTTTTTGCTACTGTGGGTTTGGCCGTGTTCAACACATCTGAACAAGTTTGGAGGGGTAAGGGTGCTTTATCGTGCAAGGGCACCATTGAGGCTTGGCTTAGCGGGTGGGGGAACTGATGTAAGTCCTTACTCTGATACGTATGGAGGGG
>LDZS01003684.1_pt1 | contig 11797 bp, 14 predicted proteins | sample 615471 | NCBI WGS metagenome assembly LDZS01 (sample SAMN03408295, study PRJNA278302) | terrestrial metagenome | isolation source: oil reservoir sample K3 | place: USA: Alaska, North Slope, Kuparuk formation | collected 2013
ATAATAGATCAATGGGCTTTGCCGGAAGTATACGCTTTGGCCGCTCGATATCACCATACACCAGATGATTTGCCGGACGAGAAGGCCTCCTATAGGCCTGTTGTCGATGTCGTACATACCTCCAATTCTATATGTCTTATGTTGGGATTTGGACTGGGTGCGGACGGTCTCCAGCATTATATGTCGGAAAAATCGTTAGAAAGGCTGCAATTAAAGGACGAAATTGAGCTTCTGATGTCTGAGGCAGTTAACATACTATACCAATTGGACGAAGAAATAAGATCAGAGGAGATCATATGAAGAGCGGTAAAACGATAATAATAACCATAGATGGTCCTGCGGGTTCAGGAAAAAGCAGCGTCGCTCGAAGGGTTGCCGAAGAATTGGGGTTCGCCTATCTTGATTCCGGGGCAATATACAGAGCTGTGTCTTTTTATTTATCTCAAAAGTGTATCTCTTCGAATGATGTTGCAAAAATTGAAGTGGAGCTCGAGAAACTGACAATTCAAATTGACGATCAACAGCGTATTTTCGTGAACGGTGCAGACGTTACAGGGGAAATACGCTCTCCTAAAGTGGATGAAATTGTCTCTTTTTATTCTTCCTTGCCGGTAGTCAGGCGCCGGCTTCTTTCTATTCAAAGGGAGCTAGGGGATAGACAGAATTTGATAGCTGAAGGAAGAGATATGGGAACGGTTGTCTTCCCCAATGCTGATCTAAAGATCTTCCTGAAGGCCAATGCAAGGACGCGAGCGGCAAGGCGATGGAAAGAACTGGCAGAACGAGGGGTAGAAATATCCTACGATGATGTATATTATCAAATTATTCAAAGGGACGAGTTGGACAGCAAAAGGAAGTTATCCCCTCTGTTGCCAGCAGAGGACGCGATAATATTGGATACAAGCGACTTGACACTGGAAGAGGTCGTAGAAGCTGTTAAAAAACTGATAAAAGAGTGCGTTTTAAAGGTGAAAGAGTGTGACTGTTAAACGCAGCCCCCTTTTTTATGCCTTCTCTAAATGTCTGTGTAGAGTGTTTTTGGCTTTATACAATAGACTCAGCATCAATAACGCGCCCCTTCTCCCCGAGGGGAGGGCTGTTATCGTAGCTTCGAATCACAATAGCAATTTGGATCCGGTAATCGTGGGTGTGGCCTATCCAAGGAAGTTGAGTTACCTGGCAAAGGAAGAGCTGTTTAAAGTGCCTTTCTTAAGCTTTATCATAAGGCATCTGGGAGCAATTCCCGTTTCAAGGCAAGATGAGCTTAAAGCCGGGGTCGTATTGAGGACCATGCTAGACATTTTGCTCAGCGGAGAAGATGTATTGATATTTCCCGAAGGAAGCAGGTCATTCGACGGAAAGCTTCAACCCCTTGAGGGTGGAGCGGCCATGTTGGCCTTACACTCAAATGCTCCTATTTTACCAGTATACGTTAAAGGATCATTCGAGGCAATGCCTCGAGGTACCTCCTTCCCAAAACCAAAGAAGATAGAGGTCCTGTTTGGAAAGCTAATCGACCCCTTGGATTTGCCAACGGATATGAAGGACAAGCAGAAACGATTCCATTTGCTCGTACAGTTGGAAAAACAGATGGAGGAGATGATGTACGAACTTGGAAAATAGATATAATAAGGCCCTGCTTCTTTGCTTAGATAGACAAAGAAGCGACGAAGACCCCGATATACTTGCCGATGAACTGGCACTGCTTCTTGCCAATTTAAACATAAAAGTCGTGGGTAGGATCGATCAAAAGCGGATATCTCCCGATCCTGCAACTTTTTTGGGAAAGGGGAAGGTTTTAGAAGCAAGGGAGTTGATAAACCTTCTCGGGGTTAATATCGTTGTGTGCAACGACTCTTTATTGTCCACGCAATTGCACAACTTGCGCTCTCTCTTGGGCGTTGAAGTGTGGGACAGGCCCTTTGTCATTATGAAAATATTTGAATCAAGAGCGCATTCCGCTGAGGCCAAACTTCAAGTGGAACTGGCTATGTGTAAATATGAAATTCCACTATTAAAAGGTCTGGGTAAACAAATGTCTCAAACAGGGGGAGGTATTGGCACAAGAGGCCCAGGTGAAACAGAGTTCGAAAGACATCGTCGTAAGCTGGAACGGAAAGTCGTATCGCTTCAGCGCAAGCTCGAACAGGTGCGCAAAAGACGGTGCAACTCCAGAAAGCGGCGAAAAAGGAGCAATATTTCTACAGTTGCCATTGTAGGTTATACGAACAGCGGCAAATCCACCCTTCTTAGAGCATTGAGTCACGACGATGAAATATACTGCGCAGATAAGCTTTTTGCTACTTTAGATCCCAAGGTAAGGAGAGTAAAACTTCCCGGCGGCAAGCATGTCCTTTTTGCCGATACTGTCGGCTTCATTCGCAAACTGCCGGTAGAGTTGGTTGCCGCCTTTCGAGCGACACTAGAAGAAGTAAATGAAGCAAACTTACTATTGGTCGTCATAGATCCCCTTGACAAAGATCCATTGGAATCCTTAACCGTCGTAGAGGAGACCTTAAAACAAATAGGGGCAGCCTCCATACCGAGGATCATTGTAGTGAATAAGATTGATATGATAGAAAAAGATCAGTTACAATCATTACTTGAGCGGCTGTCCTTGCCTTCGGGATTTGAGGCAGTGCCTGTAAGTGCACTTAAAAATATAAACATATCGACGCTTTTAAAAAGAATAGAATCTTCTTTGTCTCGCATTGATTCCGATGTAAAGTTGTTTACAGATACCTATAAGTTAGCATGATTAAATGCTTATATAATGACAATGCACATTGAATGGAGGGAGCCTCTTTGCTGATAAGCATGACAGGGGTGGGCGGTGCCTATGATACCTTCGATTGGGGTACATTGCGTATAGATGTTTGTAGTGTCAACTCCAGGTACAAAGATATAATTGTTCGTTGCCCAAAGGAGCTTTCCATGTTGGAGAACTCTTTAAGAGAGGAACTTAAAAATCGTTTTGCAAGGGGGAAGATTACCGTTACCCTATATTCAACCTTTGCCCCAGAACTGAAAATGGCAAGCATTAACGGTAAGGTTCTCCGGAATTATTTCGAGGAATTAATGTCAATCCACGGTAAGTTAAAGCTCTTGGAAGAAATACAGCTCGAACTCCTCCTCGATTTGCCCGGCGTCCTAGAACAACCCGAAGGAAGAATGTTGGATCTTTACGAACAAATAAATAAGGACGCGATAGCCTTGCTGGATAAAGCTTTGTCTGATTGGAACGAAATGAGAAAGAGCGAGGGTGAACACATATCCTCTTTTGTAAATGAATCTCTTGATAAATATGAAAAGCTGGTAAATGAGATAGCTGGTGAGTGGGATGTTGCATTCGAAGAGGAGCTTACGGAACTAAAGAGTAAAATAAATTTATTAGTTTCAAACATTGCTTTAGAGGACGACCCATCCCATTTTGAAGCCGTAGCACACTTAGCAGATAAGTGGGACATAAAAGAAGAAATCACGAGAAGCAAGTCTCACATTGAAAAGTTTCGCGAAACGCTTAAATCGAATGTTTCGGAGGGCAAAAAACTTAGCTTTTTGTTGCAGGAGATGTTGAGGGAGATCAATACAATAGCTTCTAAAGTGAAAAACGCCAGAATTCGCTGGCATGTCGTTAAAAGCAAGTGCTTGTTAGAGCAAATGAGAGAGCAAATCCAAAACGTTGAATGAGGGTCGATCTTACATGTATAAATTAGTTCACATAGGATTTGGAAACGTAGTCGTAGCTAACAGGATAATCGCAATAATTCATCCCGATTCCTCGCCCGTTAAAAGGCTCAAAGACGAGGCAAGGGAACGGGGACAGCTTATAGACGCCACTCAAGGCCGGAAAACAAGGGCAGTCATATTAACTGACAGCAATCATGTGATACTCTCGGCCATACAGCCCGAGACAATAGCTCATCGCTTCGAGGGAATTGCACAAAATGACGAACTATAGCAATATAAATCACAAAAGGGAAAAAGGGTATCTCTTCGTAATTTCCGGGCCCAGCGGGGCAGGAAAAGGTACCATACGAAGGGAACTTTTTAAAAGGCTCTCCGATTTGGTCTATTCCATATCGTGCACGACGCGTCAACCAAGGGAGGGGGAGCAAGACGGCGTAGATTATTATTTCGTCGAGGGCGAGGAATTTGAAAAGAGAAAAAAGTCGGGAGATTTTTTGGAGTGGGCCTTTGTCCACGGGAATTACTATGGAACTCCTAAAAAAGAGGTATTGAAGAACCTGGAAGAGGGAAAAGATGTCATCCTCGAGATAGATGTCCAGGGAGCTCTAAATGTGAAAAAGGTATTCCCCGAAGCAGTATTGATATTTATACTGCCCCCGTCAGAGGAGGTTTTAAGGGAAAGACTTATATCCCGTGGCACAGAGAACGAGGAATCTCTGCGCACCAGATTAAATAACGCAGCGTGGGAGATGAAGTTGGCAGGCGTATACGACCATGCGATAATAAACGATGATGTAAATCGTGCTGCAGAAGAGCTTGTCAGGTTAATAATGAACTACAGGAAAGGAGGCTGTAAGAAATGATATATGTCGATGTAAATCAGATCATGAGAAAATACAATATACCGAATAAATATGTTTTAACTATGCTGATTGCAAAAAGGGCCAGAGCTCTTAGCGAGGACGCTTCGAAGCGTCTCTTTGGCGGAGATGGAGATAAGCCAATAAATACGGCCATAGAAGAAATTAAAGAGGGTAAGGTTGCGTTTGTCGTAAAAACAAAAAATAACCAAATAATTTAAAAGGGGAAAATCATGCTCAAATGGAAGACCAACAGAAAGGTTCTCTTGGGTATTTCGGGGGGTATATCTGCATACAAGATCCCCGATGTTGTTAGTACGTTAAAGAAGTATAATAACGATATCGAGGTAATAATGACTCGATCTGCGTCTTCTTTTGTGACGCCCTTGTCCCTCTCCACATTGACGGGCAAAAAAACCTGGATGGAGGAGGACTTCTTAAGCGACCAACGTGGGTGGGAAATACCCCACATTTCTTTGGCCGATTGGGCGGAAGTCTTCGTCATTGCGCCGGCAACAGCTAATGTAATCAGGAGGGCTGCCTTCGGAGAAGCAGAAACCCTTTTAGGGGCTACCATGCTTGCAACGAGAGCACCGGTAGTAATTTTTCCTGCCATGAACATTCATATGTGGGAACATCCCGCAACTCAGCGTCATGTTAAGATGTCAGGTGAACTTGGCTACATCGTGATACCGCCTGAAGAAGGGTTCTTGGCTTGTGGATATGAGGGCAAAGGGAGGCTCCCAAAAAAAGAAGTCATACTCGAGATTTTGTGGAGGGTATTGTCCCCTAAGAGAGATTTAATTGGCAAAAAGATAATTGTGACCTCAGGGCCTACCAGGGAGTTCATGGACCCCGTCAGGTTTATCAGCAATCCAAGCTCCGGTAAGATGGGTTACGCTGTAGCAAGGACGGCATGGTATAGGGGTGCCGATGTCACGTTGATAAAAGGCCCTACATATATCGAGCCTCCTTTTGGTGTAAGAACAATAGACGTTACCACTGCCCAGGAGATGTACGATGCCGTATTAAAAGAGAGTGATGGCGCGGATATAGTAGTAAAGGCGGCAGCTGTAGGTGACTATAGATTTGCTCATACTTTAGATCAAAAGCTTAAACGAGAGGGCAGGGGCCGCCTCGAGGTAATCTTAGAAGAAAACCCCGATATTGCGGCGGAAGTGGGAAAAAGAAAGAGACAAGGGCAAATTCTGGTTGGATTTGCAGCCGAATCGACGGAAGTAGTAGAAAACGCCCTTTCAAAGCTCAACAAAAAAAATATGGACATGATAGTCGCCAATGATATCACGGCCAGGGGAAGCGGATTCGAATCGGATACCAATTCCGTAACGGTCATATGCAAGACAGGACGCACCTCGAGGCTAGAAGGTTCAAAGGAAGAGGTTGCATGGGGCCTATGGGATATCGTTGAGGCGGAGTTTTTATCATAGAAATGTATGCCGATGTCCTTGTGCCTGGAGTTTGGTGGCATCCATTAACTTACAGAATATCGGCACCCGCGAAAATTGGCAGCAGAGTTCTGGTCCCTATGGGTCCGCGAGACAGCAAGAGATTGGGATTTCTTTCAGCGATAAAAGAAAATATCGAAAATAAGATTGTTTACGAGGTAAAAGAGGTAATTGAGATATTGGACGATGTGCCTCTTTTGGGGCAAGAGCTGTGGAGCTTAAGCGAGTGGACATCCCGACAATATCTATGCAGCCAAGGTGAGATATTAAAATTAATGTGCCCTACTCCCATCATCGAGGGCAGTAAAGTGAACAATATTCCTCCCCTTGTTTTTAACCCGCCGAAAGACGGCGATAGCGAACATTGCGTTTACGAGGTATACGATAATGAAAGATATGGACGCTACAGGGAAATAATCGGCGAAGGCAAAAGCGGTCTCGTCTTCTTTCCTGAGGAATCGGTGGCCAGAACTTTTTGGAATGACCTTCCGGAAGACATTAAAAAGCAAGGCCTGTTATGGCCATCCAGCGGGGGCAAAAAAGCCTTTGAAGCGTGGCTGAAGGCTAGGCGGGGAGAAGTGTCTTTCTTGGTAGGGTCAGTGGGGTTGCTCTTCGCTCCATTATCCCCAATTAAGTTCGTTGTAGTGGAGGAAGAGGCCAGCTTTTCCTACAATTTAGCCCGATATCCTAATATATCCTTACGCCATGTAGCAGCCAAAAGAGCTCAAATGTGGAAGGCGAAGCTAATCTTGGGAGGCAGGCTGCCATCATCCCGATTGTATTTCCTAAAAAAGCCAAAATTAAGCAAAAACGTTAAAGAACAGATTCGTTTCGTTAATATAAAGACTGCGAATAAAATTATTCTTCCGGGGATTTCTCAAGGACTTCCCATTAGCTCGTCTCTTTTAAAATCATCCCTAGAAGTCGTAAACCGCGGAGAAGTTGCGATGTGGATTTTGGACCGCAAAGGCTATGCCGGAGAGATATCCTGCGAGGAGTGCGGCTGGACCTTTGTGTGTAGTCATTGCGGCAGTATTTGCAGGATCAACGAAAATATTGTGATATGTCCCTTTTGCGGAAAAACATATGAAATGCCTACGATATGTCCATCCTGTATGTCCAGGCTTTTGACTGGTAAACGTCCGGGTCTGGAGGCGCTTCATGGAATAGCTCGAGCTCTGGCTGGGGACGTAGCACCGGTTTATATGTGGTACAAGGAGAAAAGCGGAAAAAAACGTAAAACTGCAATGTTGCAAGAAATAGGAAAAGGCGGCCTTGTTGTTGGCTCTAGGTTGGCTCTTTCTCTTTGCGATGATTGTAATGTAGGTTTAATAGGATGGATCGATGCCGATGCCGAAACATGGCGGCCAAATTATAACGCTCGATTTATGGCATTCAGCATGATGTGGGAATCACGCTTCAGAGGTAATAATCCCAAAAGCAGAGAAGTTATAATTCAGTCCAGAAGGCCATATCATGGTTGGCAAAGGGGACTGAAAGATGGGTGGAACTTTTTTTGGGAGGATGAACTCAAAGAGAGGTACGAGCTTAATTTCCCCCCTTTCGCCCTGTTGATCGAAATATCTGCTCCGATAAAAGTAATCGAAGATATCTTTCTATTACTTGACAAATCCGGATTTGCCGTGTATAAGCCAATAGCTGATGAAGGCATAATATGGGTCAAAGCGAAAGATGCAAGGGTTCTTAGAGAGCTGTTGGAACCATACTTCCATATCTCGCGTTCTAAAATCGGATTCCCAAAGATAAGAATTTGGAGAGACTAATAAGGACAAAAGCGGTGAGTAAAAATGGAGAGGAATACCAATGTAGTTGCGATAATCGGAAGAGCTAACGTAGGCAAATCTACACTCTTCAACAGGCTCATACAGAAGCGTATGGCGATAGTTGACGATATCCCCGGTGTAACTAGGGACAGGCTCTACGCCCAAGTAGAGTGGGCAGGGAAGAGTTTTTATCTTGTAGATACGGGAGGGTTTCCGAACGAAGATGAACCGCTTTTTGATTTGGTGGGAAAGCAAATAGACCGAGCTATAGAAGAAGCCAGCGTTATCATCTTTGTTGTGGATGGTAGAGAGGGAATATTGCCCCTTGATTTCAGGATAGCCGAGATCCTTCGGCGAAGTAATCGCAGGGTGATTGTGGCCGTCAACAAGATAGACGAACCCATGCATGAACCTCTCCTGTACGAAGCTTTCGCCTTGGGTTTTGAGGACGTGATTGGAGTAAGCGCAGAACACAACAGAAACATTCCGGATTTGCTTGATAAAGTTGTATCGTATATAGATAGCGAAGACTCTTTTCAAGAGGACGGCAAAACAATAAAAATATCAATAGTAGGAAGGCCTAACGTTGGAAAATCCAGTATCTTTAATTCTCTGATCGGGGAAGAGAGAGCTATTGTCAGTAATTTACCGGGAACTACAAGAGACCCTATTGATACGGAAATTACTTTTGAAGGGAAAAAATATCTGCTCATCGATACCGCAGGATTGCGAAAGAAAAGCAGGCTCAAAGACGATATAGAGTTTTATTCTCTCCTTAGGGCGGAACGTGCAATCGACAGATCCGATGTGGTTTTGCTCGTTTTGGATGTAACGGAACTAGTCACTGATCAGGATAAGCGCATAGCCGGCATCGCCCTGGAAAAGGGCAAAGGGATTGTTGTTGCGATCAATAAATGGGATCTGTTGCCAGAGGGGCAGCCAAAACTGGGGGATAACATCATAAAAGATGTTAAAGATCAGCTGTATTTTATAAATGACGCCCCTATAGTCACTATATCAGCTCTATCAAAAAGAAATCTTTTTAAAATTTTTAATGTCTGCGGAGAGGTTTACGCTCGTTGGCAGACCAGGATTTCCACTTCAAACTTAAATAATATAATTCGAGATATAATATCTTTCCAAAGGCTTCCCTCGGATGGAAAGGGGAGGTTTTTAAACATATTTTACGTGACACAAGTTGGAACGGCACCGCCGTCTTTTCTCTTTTTCGTAAACGATAAAAACCTGGTCGATAAACCATTTGAACGAAAAGTTATAAACGAACTTGTAAAGGTCGGCGATTTTAAAGGAGTCCCAATCAGGGTTTTTTGGAAAAACAGGCGAAAACTCGCTTGACCACAGCAATTAAAGCGTTGATAATTATTGTCGAGATGTATTTTTTATAAATCAAAGGGGGTGTAGGAAATGACAAAAAGCGACATCGTTAGTGAAGTGGCGAAAGCTACGGGAATGAGCAAGAAAGACGCAGCTGTCGCAGTCGATGCCTTTATCAAATCTGTAGTGGATGCCCTGTCTAAAGGGGAAGAGGTTCAAATCATGGGTTTTGGTACCTTCGAGGTGCGCAATAGAGCTGCAAGAAAGGGCCGCAACCCACAAAATCCGGAGGAGATCATAGAGATCCCCGAGAAAACAGTTCCCGCTTTTAGAGCAGGGAAGATGCTGAAAGACGCCGTCGCCAAGTAGTTATCCTTATTTGGCAGCCTTTTAAAGCCTGTGTGTTACGTGTAGTGCTTGAAAATAAATTCTGTCGATGATAAAATTCAATACACAACGGGCTTTGGGGCATATCTTTTGGAGAGTGGGCAAATCCCACTCTTCTTTTTTTAAAGCAAAAACGCCTCGTTAATTGACTTTTGGAGGAATAAGGGCAATGCAACGTAAAAATGACGAATTGATGTCAATAGAAAACGAAATAAGGGAAATAATAGAAGGATTGGGATATGACTTTGTGGGAATGGAATTGGTCCACGAACACGGAAGAATGATTTTAAGGATTTATATCAATACACCTGGAGGAATAAACGTTAAAGATTGCGAAACTGTGTCGAGAAAAGTCGATAAATTTTTGGATTCCAGAGAAGAAATCTTCGGGGGGAGGTACTATCTGGAAGTAAGTTCTCCCGGACTGGACGCCCCTCTATTTTATATAAAAGACTTCAAAAATTACGTTGGCAAAACAGTGCGTATAAAAACTCATGATCCCGTTGGATCGCGCAGAAATTTTAAAGGAAAAATTATCGAAATATTAAGTAATAACGATATCAAATTAGGGCTGGATGATGGAACGGAAATATTAATTCCCTTTCAGAACATATCAAAGGCAAGATTAGTGCCAGAAATTGATGACGGCGAGTAATCGTATTAAAGAGGGAGATGGTTGAGATGGAGTTGGGACGAGATTTCATGAGAGCTTTAAAACAAATAGAAACTGAAAAGGGATTGCCTCTCGAAGTAATAATTTCTAGCATAGAGGCAGCCCTGGTTTCGGCATATAAAAAATATAAAGGGACCAATTCAAATGTCGAGGTAGAACTCGATTCGGATAACGGAATTATAAAGATCTATGAAGTAAAAGAGGTAGTAGATACGGTTAGAAATCCTGCCTTTGAAATTTCCGTAGAAGAAGCTAAATCTATGGGATTAGACGATGCGAAAGAAGGGGAGATGATCAAAGTAGAGGTATCCCCCAGGGATTTTGGCAGGATTGCGGCTCAGACGGCCAGGCAGGTTATAACTCAAAGGTTGAAAGATGCAGAAAGGCAGATCATTTACAACGACTTCTCGGGAAAAGTGGGAGAGATCGTCACCGGAGTGGTTTTCAGGGATGAAGGCGGCCAGGCTTTAGTGCGCATAGGAGATAAGATAGATGCCATGCTTCCGCGTGAGGAGCGAATTCCTACGGAGTCGTATCGGCCGGGAGACAGAAAGAAATTTTATGTATTGGATGTGCGCAAAACTTCCAAAGGTCCTCGCATAGTATTGTCAAGATCTCATCCGGGGCTTTTGAAGAGCCTTCTTGAATTGGAAGTCCCGGAGATAAAGGAAGGCGTAATAGATATCAAAAACATCGCAAGGGAAGCGGGGGTAAGAAGCAAAGTTGCCGTGACCACCTTGGACCCAAACGTCGATCCGGTAGGTGCCTGTATTGGCACTAAGGGAAATAGAATTAAAGCTATCAGCGACGAACTTGCGGGCGAGCGAATTGATGTTATTATTTGGAGTAACGACCCAATAGCATATATCAAAAACGCACTTTCGCCTGCAAAAGTAGTCAAAATAGAGCCGAGGCTCGATGAGGATAAGGCAGTCAACGTTTACGTAAGGCCCGATCAGTTATCCTTGGCCATCGGGAAGGGAGGGCAGAACGTTAGGCTGGCGGCCAAACTTACAGGATGGAAGATAGATATAAATGTAATGGAACCGGACCGACTTCCAACACTTCAAGATCTGTTCGAGGATATAATTAAGGGGGAATTGCCCAAAGAATGGGAAAAAGAGTAATGATGACGAAAAGACGTCCTAGGACCTGTGTGGCGTGCAAAACAGAAAAACCAAAGAAAGAACTCATTAGAGTCGTACGATCCCCCGAAGGGCACGTTTATGTCGATCCTACCGGCAAGGGCCAGGGAAGGGGAGCCTACGTCTGTAGCGATCAAAATTGCATTGAACAGGCAAAGAAAAAGGACATTCTGTCCAAAGCTTTGAGGACAAAAGTTCCGGCGGAAATCTATGAGGATTTGTCGCAAAAGCTTGGCGAATCAGGAAATGCCGGCCAATGATTTTCAAGGGGGGAATGGCATTTGGGAAAAAGAAAGATAAGGATATATGAATTGGCAAAGATGTTAAACATCGAAAATAAAAATCTGCTAGAAATTTTACAAGACTTAGGGGTGGAGGCAAAGAGCCATATGAGCTCCATAGATACAGATATTGCACAAATAGTTGAGGAAACGTTGCGGGAAGACAAGGAAGCAAA
>LDZS01002699.1_pt1 | contig 11788 bp, 12 predicted proteins | sample 615471 | NCBI WGS metagenome assembly LDZS01 (sample SAMN03408295, study PRJNA278302) | terrestrial metagenome | isolation source: oil reservoir sample K3 | place: USA: Alaska, North Slope, Kuparuk formation | collected 2013
TTACCCGCGCAAGGACCTGGCCTTCGATTACCGCCGCAAGCGGGCGGAAGCCCTGTACCGCCTGGACCTGTCAAAAAAGGTGCGCCGGGCGCACGAGAATCCGGCGGTGAAAAAGATTTACGAAGAGTTCCTCGGTCACCCGCTCAGCGAAAAGGCAAAGAAACTCCTCCACACGACCTACACGCCTCGCGGGCGCGTCCCGGGTCTTCGCCCGCGAGCCGCCGCAACCCCTCCCGCCGCTGACGCACATTCACCGGCTCCCTCGTAGACACGTTTCGGTTTTCTGGCGTCCGAGGTCTGCGATGCCAGGCAAGGTTCGCGCCGGTCCTCTATGCCGACGGGAGGGGGGTCCGGCGTCTGGCCCGCCGGTGTGGCGAAAGGACGAAGGCGGCGAAGAAGAGCGCTGCCGCGCACAGAACGATCGTTGCCCCGGACGGTAGGTTCAGCCGGTAAGACAGCCAGAGGCCTGCTGCCGCGGCGATTATTCCGTGCGCGGCGGCCACCGCAAGCAGGCCGCGGAAGTTCTTGCACAGTTCGTAACCGGTGGCGGCCGGCATGACAAGGAGGGCCGAAGCAAGGACGATGCCGAGGATTTTCACCGTAACCACCACGGTCAGCGCCAGCGAGGTCAGAAGACCGTAGTACAAAAGACCGGTCGGAACGCCCGCCGCGCTTGCTGCCTCGGCATCGAAGCAGATAAACAATAACTCCTTGAAAAAGAGGAGAAGAAAAGCAGCAACCGCAACCCCCGTTACTACCAGCAGGATCAGGTCCGTTTGCGTGACGCTGAGGATACTGCCGAACAGGAAACTGAAAAGGTCGGCGTAGTACCCGACCGCCAGGCTCAGCAAGGCGATCCCGAAGGCCATCGCCGTGGCAAAGAAGATGCCGATGGCCGTGTCCTCGTATAACTCTCCTTTCCGGCTTACCAATCCTATAGCCCAGGCCACCAGCGTGCAAAAGGCCGTGGCGGCGAGAATGGGATTGACGCCCAGAAGGACTCCGATGGCCACGCCGCCGAGGGCGGAGTGCGAGATGCCGGCGCCTACGAAGGCCAGGCGCTTCAAGACCACAAAGAAGGAAACGAGACCGCAGAGCAGACCGGCGACTACTCCGGCGACGAGTGCCCGCTGCATAAAGTCATACGCAAACCATTCGGCCATTGGCGGTCGAAGCGCCCTCCTCTTTCCGGGTAAGAAGGTTATTGCCGAACAACCGGCCCAGCACCGGCGAAGCCATTATCCGTCCCGGCTCGCCGTGCGCGTACACCCGCCTGTTAAGGCAAACCAGTTCGTCGGCGTGCGCGGCCACCGTGCCCAGGTCGTGGGTAACCAGGATAACCGTCAGTTTCAGTTCCTGCTGGAGGTTCCTTACAAGCGTGTAGAAGCGCTGTTGGGCCACAAGGTCAAGCCCGGCGGTGGGCTCGTCGAGCAAAAGCAGCCTGGTATGGGGACAGAGGGCGCGCGCCAGAAATACCAGTTGCTGCTGCCCTCCGGAAAGTTCACCGATCTGGCGGTGGGCTATTTCCCCGTCAAGCCCCACCAAATCGAGGCTCCTCCTGGCCGCTTCCCGGTGCCACTTCGTGGGAAAGCGGAGGGGGCCGATACACGGCACCTGGCCCATCATTACGGCGTCAAGGACCGAAACGGGAAAGCGCCGGTCGAACTGCTGCCGCTGGGGCAAATAACCGATAACGTGGCGCTTGTTTCCCCGTCCGGCAGGAGGGGCACCGAACACCGTCACCTTCCCGCAATCGGGCTTTACGAGCCCCAGGATCACTTTGAGAAGGGTGGTCTTCCCGGCCCCGTTGGGGCCGATGATCCCGGTGAAGATCCCTTCCCGAAAATCCAGGTTTACCTCTTCGAGAACCCTGCAGCCGGACAGGGTGACGGTAACGTTCTCCAGCGTGACAATCAACGCTTTTCCGCCTCCACTTGGGACTGTGCCGTAAGTTTGGCCAGCGTGCGCGCGTTGTAACGCATAAGGGCCAGGTAACTTTCACGGCCGCGAACGTTGTAGCCCCCGAGCGGGTCGAGAACCACAAGCGGCAGGCCGGTTTCCCCGGCGATGACTTCCACGGCCTGCGGGCTTATCTGCGGCTCGGCCAGCACGGCTTTTACCCCCGCTTGGCGGCAGGCGTCGATCAATGTGGCGATCCACCTGGCCGACGGCTCTTTGGCCGGCGATAAGTGGACGGACAAGATGTCACCGAGATGGTATCGCCTGCCAAAGTACTGCCAGGCTCCGTGCAGGGCTATAAAAGAAGCGCCTTTTAATCCGGCAAGCTGCGCCCGGATTTCGCCGTCCAGTTCCGTGAGGTACCCCTGATACTTTTGCAGGTTGGCTGCGAACTGTTCGCGGTATTGCGGAGCGATGCGGCAAAAGGCCGCGGTGATAGCGGGAGCGATTTTATCCCTCACCAGAACAGGGTCGAGCCAGACGTGGGGATCCACGGGAGTGCTTGACGAAGAACTGTGCGCGTGACCGTCCGCCGGTTGTCTGTCTTCACCGTCCCCGGCGCCTACTCCGGGAACGTACGGCAGGGCGTCTGTCCCCACGGCTTCTACCGCCACGACGCGCACGGCACCGTTGTTGGTTTCGAAGAGCCCGGTGACCCAATCGTCAAGGCCTGCCCCGACGCGGATGATGAGATCGGCCCGGGCGACTTCATTCATCTGGGCCGGCGTCGGCTCGAAGGTATGCGGGCTCGCTCCCGGCGGTACGAGGGTTACCGTTTCGACGAGGTCACCGCCGATGTTTTGGGCGATATCTGCCAGGGGGAAGATGGTGGCGACGGCGGTGACGCGTTTATCCGCGCCGGTTCGGGCCGTCGGACCGCAGCCGCCGTTCAATGAGACAGCAAGAAGCAGTGCAAGAAACAAGCATACCGTTAACCGCCGCATGCGTGCCCCTCCCCGGAATTTACTCACCATCTGGTTTGGCTTGCCGGTCGCACATCTGGCAGTACCCGTAGATCTCGAAAGCGTGGTCCACAATGCGAAACCCGCCCTGTTCTTGCAGGTGCTCGGCAACTCCTTCAAAAGGGCAGTAGGCAAGCGGGAAGGACGCGCCGCAGCCCAGGCATACCAGGTGGTGACGGTGTGAGCCCGCTATCTCGTAGTGGCAGCTAAATCTCTTTCGCAGGCGCAGCCGGTTGACCAGACCCAGGTCGGACAAGAGGCCAAGGTTGCGGTACACGGTATCGAAGCTGATGTGCGGGTGTTTTCTGGCAACGGCTTCGAATATCGCCTGGGCCGTCATCGGGCCTGCGGCGTTCAAAAGGACGCCGATGATCAGTTCCCGCTGGGGCGTCAACTTGTGCCCCCTGGCCTTCAACTCCCGATATATCGCCTCGGCCGTCATTCGGATCTCTCCTATTTAGGAGTATTCCTATTTAGGATTATTATGCTGCCGGAGATAAAAGTCAACAGGAAACCGGTAGAAAAATATGCGGCAGGAAATCGGCGTTAGAAGGGTGAATTATTTGGCAATTAGTTTGAGACGGGACCTGGTTGCACAACGTGTCCTGATTCAAGGGAGGTGAGGCGGTTTTGCTCGGCATACCCGACCCGCAGGTCTGGCTGGCGTACTTGCTGAGTATCCTGTCGGGTTTACTGTGCGTGATTTACGGGGTTTGGAAGTGGCACAGCGATACTTGATGTAAGGAGATGAGGAAGTGTCCCTTACCGGCATCGTCGTCCTGATTTTGGGGTACCTGGCCGTTACCGCCTATCTGGGATACCTCGGTTACCGGCACACAAGAACGGCCGCCGATTACCTGGTTGCCGGGGGCAGGGCGCACCCCTTCCTGATGGCGCTGGCGTACGGATCGACCTTTATCAGCACCTCGGCCATCGTCGGTTTCGGCGGGGTGGCGGCGGCCTATGGCATGGGGTTGTTGTGGCTGGTTTTTGCCAACATCTTCTTTGGGATCTTCATTGCTTTTGTGTTGTACGGGAAGAAAACGGCTGTTATGGGTAAAGAACTGGGAGCCCACACACTTCCCGAGTTTTTGGGGCGGAGGTTCCGCTCCGACTTCATCCGCCGGGCCGCCGGCGGGATCATCGCGGTGGCCATGCCCCTGTACGCCGCCGCGGTTATGATCGCCGGCGCCAGGTTCATGGAACAGATGCTGCACATCGATTTCCGCACCGCCGTGCTGATTTTTGCGGCCATTGTGGGTGCTTATGTCATCACCGGCGGGCTGAAGGGCGTGTTTTATACCGATGCCCTGCAGGCGTCCATCATGCTGGTGGGCATGATCGTGCTTCTGGTGTTTACTTACGCCCAACTGGGCGGCGTGGCGCCGGCGCACCAGGCACTTACCAATCTCGCCGGGCTGGTCCCCGAAAGCCTTGTATCGAAGGGACACCAGGGATGGACAAGCATGCCGCTTTTCGGTTCCGAGTTGTGGTGGGTGATGGTCTCCACCTTGATCCTGGGAGTCGGCATCGGCGTGCTGGCTCAGCCCCAACTGGTTGTTCGTTTTCTGACCGTCCGTGGGCCGCGTGAGCTCAACAGGGGTGTGGTTATCGGCGGGATTTTTATCCTCATCGTTGTGGGTGCCAGTTACGTTGTGGGGGCGCTCAGCAACGTTTATTTTTACCGGACCGTCGGCAAGGTTTCCCTTCTGGCCGCCGTGAACCCGGCTACCGGGCAGGCGAATATTGACGCCATTATGCCTCTTTACATTAACGCCGCCCTGCCTGCCTGGTTCGGGTACATCTTTATGCTGACGCTGCTGGCGGCCGCCATGTCCACGCTGAGCGGGCAGTTCCACACGATCGGCACGGCGATAAGCCACGACCTCTACCAGGGGGCCGGCATAAGGGTTAACCGCCTGGGCATCCTTGTAGCTCTTATCGTAACGGTCGTTTTATGCTTCCGCCTGCCGGTCAGCATTGTGGCCGTGGCGACGGCTACCTTTTTTGCCATTTGCGCCGCCGTTTTCCTGCCCACGTATACGGCGGCCCTTTTCTGGCCGCGGGCTACCAAGCCCGGGGCGATAGCCAGCATGATCACCGGTCTTTTAACGAGTCTCTTTGTAATGACCTTTTTCCACGCCAAGGAGGCCACCGCCTTCGGCGTCAGTCAGGCGCTTTTCGGCAGGCCGACGCTGGCCAACTTCCCGTGGACGGTTGTCGACCCGATCCTTTTCAGCCTTCCGGCGTCAACGCTGGTGCTGGTGGTGGTAAGCCTGCTCACCCAGCCTGCGGGGGCGGCGGTTACCTTGCCACGCGTATCCTACCCGGATCTCCGGCGGTAACTTCGCCGATCTGCACGCCGCCGACACCGGAGGCGGCAAGGTCCTCCAGCAGTGAGGCGGCCCGGTCCTTGGGGACGGCAATCAGCAGGCCGCCCGATGTCTGCGGGTCGAACAAGACATCCTGAAGCGCCAGAGGCACGTCCGGGTCAAAGCGCACCCTGTCGCAGAGGTAGCTGCGGTTGGCGTGGGCGCCCGCGGGGATGAGACCCTGGGCGGCAAGGTCCTCTACACCGGGCAAAAGGGGTACGGCGGACGCAAAGAGAAGAAGGCCGACGCCGCTGGCCGCGGCCATCTCGTGGGCGTGTCCCAGGAGGCCGAAACCGGTGATGTCCGTGCAGGCGTGCGCCCCGGCCCGGCGCATGGCCTCGGAGGCCGCGGCGTTGAGGGTGGCCATGGTACGGGCAGCGGCCTGCAAAGCCTCCGGAGGGGCCAGCTCGGCCTTGGCGGCGGTGGCGATGATCCCGGTGCCGAGGGGTTTGGTGAGCACGAGGGCATCTCCCGGGCGCGCGGTGCGGTTGGTGATCACCTGGTTCGGGGCGACAACGCCGGTCACGGCCAGACCGTATTTCGGTTCGCGATCTTCCACGCTATGGCCGCCGAGAACAACGGCACCGGCTTCGGCGACTTTATCGGCGCCGCCGTGCAGGATTTGCCGCAAGGTTTCCAGGTCTCCGTCTTTGGCCGGGTAGCAGACGATGTTCATGGCCGTAAGCGGTTTGCCGCCCATCGCGTAGATATCGCTCAGGGCGTTGGCCGCGGCAATGCTACCAAAAAGGTAAGGGTCGTCCACGATCGGCGTGAAGAAATCGACCGTCTGGATGAGGGCGGTACTTTCGTTCAGCCGGTAGACACCTGCGTCGTCGGAGGTTTCAAAACCCACAATCACGTTTTCGTCAGTAACCAGGGGCAGCTGGCGCAGGACCTGCGCCAGGGTCGCAGGACCGATCTTGGCTGCTCACCCGGTGCTGCTGGTCAGAGCGGTAAGGCGTACGACCGACATGCATTAACCCCCTCCGTTCTTGCGATTGTTGCTATTTTATCATGATGTTGCCTTTAGGTTCTAGGTGTTATAACCGAAAAGCATAGATGTCACCGGCCGCACCACTTAATGGTGACGGCAGAAGAGGTCTATACAAGCAGGAACCTTTTCCCGCGGGCTAACCTTCTTTTAAATGGTTGACAAGCCCTGCGCGTCTTTATATTATTTAATTAACATTTGAAACATTTGTGCAGTTTGAAACAAGCTCGCAAAAATCGCTGCAGCCGTAGAAATGGCGCCCTTCTTTTATCTTCTCGTCTGGTCACGGTAAGAGCCTGAACTATTTTTTCCGGAGGGAGGTGCAGCCAAGCTAGTCTTACGGCGTTTTTTAGGGTTCAAACTTCATAAAAAGGAGGTACTAATATGGCTTTTGAGCCAAGACAACCACAGAAAAAACTCGACTATCAAGAGCTGCGCATTTACACCGACGAAGAACTGCACAACTATACCGAAGAAGAGTTAAAGAACTTCAAGATAAAGCATGACATTCCGATGTTGGAAGAATTGGAGAAGGGGCCGTGGCCCAGCTTTGTAGCCGATGCAAAACGTGAAGCCCTCCACAGAAGGAAACTGGCCGACGACCGGCTGTTGCTCGACAAGTACGTGGTGGAGGACCTGCTCGGCCAGGTCGAATTGTCCTTTGTACACGGTGAGACCCACTGGAAACACGGCGGTATCGTCGGCGTTATGGGTTATGGCGGCGGCGTCATCGGCAGATACTCCGACGTACCGGAACAATTCCCCGGCATCGCTCATTTCCACACCATCCGTGTTAATCAGGTAGCCAGCAAGTTTTATGATACACACTATTTACGTGCCCTTTGTGACCTCTGGGAGTTCCGTGGCAGCGGCCTGCTGAACATGCACGGCTCCACCGGTGACATCATCTTCCTCGGTACGGTAACCGAACAGCTGGAGCCGATTTTCCAAGAGATGGCTCATCATTTACAGACGGACCTCGGCGGTTCGGGCTCGAACCTGCGTACGCCGTCCTGCTGCATCGGCAAGGCACGTTGCGAGTGGGCCTGCTATGACACCCAGGCCATGTGCTACGAACTGACGATGCACTACCAGGACGAGTTGCACCGTCCGGCCTTCCCCTATAAGTTCAAGTTCAAGTTCGACGGCTGTCCCATGGGTTGTGTTGCCTCTGTGGCCCGTGCCGACATCTCCTTCATCGGCACCTGGCGTGACGACATCCGCATTGACCAGGACGCGGTGAAAGCATACATCGACGGTGACCTTATACCTAACGCGGGTGCCCACAGGGGGAGAGACTGGGGCAAGTTCGACATCCAGAAAGAAGTCATCGACCGCTGCCCGACCAAGTGCATGTGGATGGAGGACGGCAAGCTGGTGATCAACAATGCCGAGTGCAACCGCTGCATGCACTGCATCGCCGTTATGCCGCGTGCTTTGCGGCCGGGCACGGATACCGGTGTAAGCCTGCTGTTCGGTGCCAAGGCGCCCATCCTGGAAGGCGCGCAGATGGGCGTGCTGGTCATTCCGTTTATGAAAGCGGAGCCGCCTTACGACAACATCAAAGAGGTTATTGACAAGACCTTCGAGTGGTGGATGGAAGAGGGCAAGAACCGCGAGCGGCTGGGCGAGCTTATCCAGCGTGCGGGCCTGCCGAAGTTCCTTGAGGTTCTCGGCGTGCCGCCTGCGCCGCAGATGGTCAGGACGCCGCGGAGCAACCCGTACATCTTCTGGAAAGAAGAAGATGTGCCTGGCGGCTTCAAGCGGGATATCAACGACTACAGGGCCAGACACAAGAGATAGGAGGTTGGTAGCATGGCGTTGTCTACGACTAAATATGGTGTGTACAACCCGGAAAAGCCGCACGAAAACCGCATAACAGATATCGGCCCGCGGCACTTCTGGCAGTATTTCCCGCCCGTCATCCAGAAGAACTACGGCAAGTGGGCGTACCACGAGGTTCTGGAACCCGGTGTGTTGGTTCACGTGTCCGAGACGGGCGATAAGGTCTATACCGTGCGGGTTGGTGGTTGCCGGTTTATGACGGTAGAACACCTCCGGGAGATCTGCGATATCGCCGACAAGTACTGCGATGGGTATGTTCGTTTCACCACCCGCAACAACATCGAATTCCTGGTCGACAGTCTTGAAAAGGTTGAGGCTTTGAAGAAGGAACTCTGGAGCCGCAAGCATGTCTCCGGGAGTTTCAAGTTCCCCATCGGCGGGACGGGCGCCGGTGTTACCAATATCGTCCATACCCAGGGGTACATCCACTGTCACACCCCGGCCACGGACGCTTCATCGATGGTCAAGGCGTTAATGGACGAGCTCTTTGATTACTTCACCGGCATGACCCTTCCGGCCAAGGTCAGGGTTTCCATGGCCTGCTGCTTGAACATGTGCGGTGCCGTGCACTGTTCGGACATCGCGCTCCTGGGTTACCACCGTAAGCCGCCTGTTATTGACCACGAGGTCATAGGTAACGTTTGCGAGATCCCGCTGGTCATTGCCGCGTGCCCGCTGGGCGCGATTTCACCCGACAAGACGCCGGACGGCAAGAAGACGGTGAAGATCAAGGAAGAACGCTGCATGTTCTGCGGCAACTGCTACACCATGTGCCCGGCGCTGCCGCTGGCGGACAAAGAGGGTGACGGCGTGGTCGTACTTGCCGGCGGTAAGCTCTCCAACCGCATCAGCGAGCCCAAGTTCTCCAAGGTGGTTGTACCTTACCTGCCGAACAACTTCCCGCGCTTCCCCGAAGTCGTCCAGACCGTTAAGAAGATCATCGAGGCCTACGCTGCCGACGCAAGGAAGTATGAGCGGCTGGGCGACTGGGCCGAGCGGATCGGCTGGGAGAAGTTCTTTGAAAAGTGCGGTCTGCCCTTTACCGAGCACCTTATCGACGACTACCGCCTCGCGTACGACACTTACCGGACGAGCACACAGTTCAAGTACACCGAGGCGGCGTGGGCGGTTTCCAAGGCAGCCGGTGGGGTTGACTAGCTGCCTAATCAATAAGGGAGATGTTGCCTTATGATGGAGGAAATTAAAAAGGCGATCGTGGAATACGCCGAAGGAGCGAAGGCCAAGACTAAGTTCTACTTTAAGGATATTGAGAAGGCCGTAAAGCAGAAGCTTCCGGATGCCAAGACGATGCAAATTAAGAAAGCGTGTACGGAATTGATCAACGAAGGTACGCTGATTTACTTTTCCACCGGCAGCACCACCATGTACGGCCTGAAAGGAAGGGGCATTACGGAAGATCATTAGCCAGGGCTACCGATCCAGCCTGATCGGGTAGTAGAGGAGGCTGCTGTCCGGGGTGGATGGCAGCCTCTTTCCTTGATTCTTCTCCAGGAAGGGGTGTATAAGGTGGGAACGCCGCAGAGCTCCGAAGACTTCATCGCCGAGCAAAAAAGAATCTTAAAGGATAATCCGGGGTGTTCCACCGCCCTCTACAATTTGGGCGTATCATTGCTCCAGCAGGGAAAGCTTGACCAGGCCCAGGAGTGTTTTGAAGAAGCGATAGAAAGCGGCGGGCGGATGTTCGAGGCGTACGCCAATCTGGGATACATTTACTTCAAGAAGGGCGACCTGGAAAGGGTGGCGGAAGCGAACAAGAAGGCCGTAGAAATAGAGCCGCGGTACGCGCGCGGATACGCCAATCTCGGGTTTGCCTACCTGCAGATGGCCAGAACCGACGAGGCAATTGAGGCGCTCGAAAAGGCCATTGAATTGAATCCGCGGATCGTCCAGGCCTGGAGCAACCTGGTCAACGCCTTCCTGCAGAAGGGCGAAGTTGAAAAGGCCGTAGAGACCGGCGAAAAGCTCGTGGAACTGGCTCCCGACTTTGGTCTGGGACACAACAACCTCGCTTATGCCTACTACTTGAAGGGAGATTTTGCGCGGGCGATCAAGCACGTTGATACGGCCATCAGTCTCGGTTTCCAGGTGCATCCCGATTTCTTGAAAGAGCTGGAACCTCACCGTTCGGCGTAAAGGAAGGATATAATGTTTACCGAGTTGTTTCACGCATACGAGCAACTTGCGGCTGTAGCGGACAAAGCTTTTCAGAGAATGGAACAGGAATACGGCGAAAAAGTCAGGTGCGAAATCCACTGCACCGACTGCTGTCACGCCGTGTTCGGTCTGTTTCTCATCGAGTCCGTTTATCTGAAGCAATGGTTTGACAAACTTGACGATGATCAAAAACGGGCGGCCCTCCTGAGGGCCGACCAAGCCGATGAGGATTTGGCAAGGCTGCAAGAAAAGCTGGAGATGTACAGGGACGATCCGCAGTTGCAAGCCTACGCGCTGGCCAGGCAAAGGGTCAGGTGCCCGCTCCTAGACGACCGGCAGCGGTGCATCCTTTACCCCTACAGGCCGATTACCTGCCGGGTTTACGGCATTCCAACCGTGGTGAACGGCAAGGCACACGTATGCTGGAAGGCAGGGTTTGAGGCAGGCGAATCATACCCCACCTTTAACCTCGACGCGGTGTACGGGCACCTTTACCGGTTATCGCAAGAACTTCTGAAAAAAGCCGGACGAAGGGATACGGAGCGGGCGTCCTACCTTGTCTCCGTTTCTAAATCCATAAGGACGCCCGTGGAGGATCTTATAAACGAGAAGCTCGGCTAGCGGTCACTTGATCTTTTCCAGAGCCTCCGCTGCCAGACGCCCGACCGTTTTGCTGGCAATTTGCCCCCCTTCATAAAGGCCGATTTCCGCGTTGTCGCCCTGGATAGCGGCCAGAGCTTTGCCGGCTTCAGGCATACCCAGGTTCCCCAGAAGCCAGACCGTATAACCTCTGGTTTCCGGGTCGGGGCTATGCAGGTAGGGTAGCACGCGAAAGGCTACCTTGCGCATAAGATCGGGTCGTTCCTTGGCAACTCTTCCGAGCGCCCTCAACGCGTTCGGGCGGAGCAACTCGTCTTCTAAAAACTGGTAAAGTGCCGGGATGTAACCGGCAAAAACATCGGGTGCATTGGCGATAATCTCGCCGATGGCGTCTATGGCTCCCCAGCTTGAAGCTGCGGAGTACTCGAAGTAATTAAACAGCCCCTGGAGAAGCGTGGCCACGGCCCCGGGATCTTCCTGGGCGACGATCGCCGACACCCGGCCCAAGATGTCTGCCGCGCGCCATCTGAACAACCTGTCATCGGCATATAGCAAGCGCTGCAGGTGCCTGATTATTTTTTTGTCCTGTCTGGCGGCCTCCAGTAGCGGTTCCACCCGGTATTCTTTTACTAAATCTTCAACTTCTTTTTTGGTAAGCGTTTTTGCCCCGGGTCGGCGACCGCCCGCCCCGGGTAAGACAGGCTTGGCCCTTTGCAGTCTTTTCTCGACGCCTTCGGCGGTGACTTCCCGGATGTCCTGGTGCAGCCTGACAAAGTAAAGAGCACCTGCCACCCGCCTGCCTTCGTATACGCCGCCCGGGACAATTTGGTGCGTTTCGCCGTCGTATCTTTCCACTATCTTCTGCAGGTAATCTTCTTCAGGCA